>Ga0207020_1004_pt3 | contig 26594 bp, 32 predicted proteins | sample Alteio_BWMinCont_48_FD_153500 | JGI IMG/M metagenome (GOLD analysis project Ga0207020, IMG submission 153500) | Enriched cells from forest soil in Barre Woods Harvard Forest LTER site, Petersham, Massachusetts, United States -... | ecosystem: Environmental > Terrestrial > Soil > Temperate forest >... | reverse complement strand
CATAGCAACGCGTAGCCCAGCTTGAAGTGCTTCGTGTGCAAAACCGAATGTTGAGGGTACTGTGGAAATGGCAAGAAGAGTAATGATTAGTAGTTTTTTCATCTTATTTCCCATTGTCTCTTAATTTTGCCCAGATCTCTTGCATTTTTGAGATTGGGGCAAATCGTTGATGGTGCCATTGAGCATCCAACAATTTTATTTCCTTGCCCTGCATTACAGAGCGATTTGGGATGAGTGTTTGCCTATGGGTTCGCAGATCATGGCTTGCAACTCTATAATTTACCTCATGGTAACCCACAAAGCTTGCAACCACTGCAGCAGCAGCTGCTACCAGTTTTTTCGTTCTGCTCATAGTGCAAAATGTTGAAGCGCTAGAAAATAATGTGGCTCCGACAACAAGGAGCATGCCTATCTTGAATATTTTCATTCGTTTTCCCTAAATCCCTAAAAAAATTAAAAATCTACAATCTCTATCTGTAATAAGCCCAAATTGGGTAATGCGGTGGATATGGATATCCATACGGATCTAATGGACGGCCATACGCATCAATTGGTACCATTCTGTATGCGGGATGTCCAGCTGCCCAAAGAAATGCGGCAAGTGCAGATCCTGCAGCAAAGCCTGGCCCAAAACCATTGGGTGGAACTTGATAGGCAGGTATGCGATGATGTACAACAACTTTGTGACGCACTGGGTAACCTGGACGGTAGCCATAATAGCCGTGTGCATTGATGGTGGCTGGGACTGCGAAGAGTAGTGCTACTAACAATTTAGATAGGTGTTTCATAATGAGCCTCCGATATCGTTATTAAATAATCGTTGTTAAAGCGATTGATTCAATTTTAACGTACTACGCATTGTATAATATGTCAAAAGAGCCGCATGGATAATGGCTCGGTAAAAACGGATAACTTCTCGCGGCATTTTCAAATTGTATTTTAATCGATAGTTGAAAAAAATTGGCCTTGTAAATTTCAATGCTTCGTTGCAAGTCCGGCAATTTTGTTGCCCTTTTTTTATACCTCAGCATATTGCACAGCAGCCTTGATCTGGTGCCGCTGCTTTTGCTGCGTCTAATTCTTTTTTGCGGGCAGCAACAGCAGCGGCTGCAGCAGAGATAGCTGCCCCTGCTGCGGTTTTTTTCTGTTGAAGACCATTTCGATCAGTCCAAAATAATCTCTGGTGATTAGTGTGTAAATATGCAAGCTTGGCCTTTTCAAGATTCAAGGTGCTAACAGCATCCTTATAAGCTTTGCGAGCAGTAGCAACGTCAGTTACTGCTGCTTTAGCATCTGCAGCGATTTTTCTATCTCTCTCTGCTATTCTTGCAGCTTCTAATGCTTCTTGAGGTGCCCTTCTTTCTCTCTCTGCGGCTCTTGCTGCTTCTAATTCCTCTTCCCGGGCAGCAACTAATTTGGCTGCAGCAGTGGCACCTGCCTCTGTTATTGCCAAAGCCTTTTTATGAATATTTCCAGGATCCATCCATAAGTTATCCTGCTCTCTGCGTTGATATTCAGCATGGAATTGTGCAATTTTAGAGGCTTCAACAGCAGAATCGTAAGCTTTGCGAGCAGTAGCAGCGTCAGGAACGGCAACGTGGCTAGCAGCAATTCTTGCACTTGCTGCAGCTGTTTTGCTATCAGCGTCACCAGCTGCAGCAGCAAAGCTTGGTGTTGTACTGGTAGTTAAGAGCAAGAGAGCTGCGAATGTAAGTATTTGTCGAATAGAATTCATCATAAGTTCCTTCTTCGAATTGGTGTTGCAGGTGCAGCGCTTGCGTTTGTTCTGTGTCTTCTGGGAGGAAGAGGAGGAGGGATTTGATCAAGGGGGAGACCAATGATTTCATATGAAGCCCTCCGTCCAGCATCTATTGGTCCGCTTGCAGAACCTGCTATATCTTTTACTGCCATAGCAAGGGCTAGGCTAGCTTCCTCGCTTAGCATTGGAAGTGTGATTAAAGTTGGTCCGCTTGCAGAACCTGCTGCGCAAGCTGCAGGCGCTGCAGCTAATGCGGGTTGAGTTGTTAGAGCAGAGGTTTGAGGGGAGCTGGGAGTTGATGTTGCAGGTGCAGCGCTTACGTTTGTTCTGTTTCCTATTGGAACTGTGATTGGTTCAGAAAGAGCCAAAGCTAGAAAAAAAGTAGCTAGAGCTTTCTGAGTTGGAAGAGGAAGATCCATAAACTTTTCTGGATGAGTTCTTAAAGTTGATCCGCTTGCAGAAACTTGTGCAGGAGCTGCAGTCGCGGTAGCCAATGCAGGTTGAGTTGCTGGAGCCGAGGCTTCAAGGGATCTGGGAGTTCTAGTTGCGTGTGCTGCAGCTGTTTTGCTGTCAACTTCACCTGCTCCAAAGCTTGTTGTTGCGCTTGCGATTAATAATAAACAAACTATCACTATAAGCATTTGTTTAAGAAAATTCATCGTAAGTTCCTTCGGGCAAACCATTTTTATGTGAAGATTAATTTGTTACTGCATGTAGTATAAATCATTTTTGGTTTTTGCCCAAAAAAGGGTTTTGTCCATTTGTATCTTTAGCATATCACAGTATACTAAGAGCTATTGCAGTCTAAAGAATAACTTTATGCTGTCGGGTAAGCAGTGAAACTTTAATCATTTTCCTAAAGGATGGTAACGTTGAATAGTTCATCAAAATATGTATTGGTAGGGTTATTAACACTTTCTCAACTATCTCTCTGTGGTGCACAAAGTGTGCCGGCAACTCCCTATGCACCTGAACTTGCTACCATTGTTGCAAGTTACCGTAATCTGTGGCGTTCAACCCAAGAAAAAGTTAAAAATACGGTAGTTCAAGTATTTGCTCTTTTTGCCGAAGTAAACATGCTGCAGCCCTATCAAACGCCTGACCAACAGATGGGTAAGGGCAGTGGCTTCTTTATTGATAATGATGGCCACATAGTAACCAATTTCCATGTGGTTAAGCATGCGCTGGCTACCTGGATCCAAATTCCGGCCCTTGGCAAGCGATGGATCAAGGTTAAAGTGATAAGTGTTTGTCCTGAGCGTGATATAGCTTTGCTTAAAATAATCGATGAAGAGTTACTGGTGGTTCGCGAACAACTTGGTGGCACTATTCCAACATTACCGTTAGGTGATTCGGATAAGATTCGTCCTTCTGATGAGGTACTAGCCCTTGGGTATCCGCTTGGCTTGCAATCAGTAAAAAGCACTACCGGCGTAATTAGTGGGGTTGAAAAACAGATGATTCAGATGAGCGCACCGAGTAACCCAGGTAGTTCAGGCGGTCCGCTTTTAAATACCGATGGAGAAGTTGTTGGTATTAACACCAGTGGTTACGATAAAATAAGAACAAGAGATGGTTCAATTCCCATCCAAAATACTAACTTTATTATTCCAATTAATGATTTTAAGTTGATTTTGCCTGACATGTTAAAAATGCCTATGATCCGTAAACCATATTTGGGCATTCTGACCATTCGTGCAGAAAATTTGACTGACTATTTGGGCAATCCTGAACCAGGTGGTTGCTATATTGTGGATTTAGTAAAAGATAGTCCCTTTGATAAAGCTGGTGTTAAAGCTGGCGACATGTTGTACGAAATTAATGGCCACCGCCTTGATATCTATGGTGAAATGACGGTACCGTGGACTGATGTCAAAGTTTCAGTGGTCGATTATGGTAGCCGTCTTCATATGAACGAGCCAGCAAAACTGGTGGTATATCGTAATGGTCAACGCTTAGAATTTACCGTTACGTTTGATCCTAAAGAGGCACAACCGTTGCGCAAAGTATACCCAGCATATGAAGACATTGATTATGAAGTTTTTGGGGGCTTTGTGGTGATGCCGTTAACTGTTAATCATATTGAGGAACTTAAAGATCAGGTGCCTGGCCTAGAAGATTTTGCAAGACCAAAGTCTCCTAAAGAACCGGTGCTTGTGATTACTCATATCTTTCAAGATTCGCAACTTGGTTGCTTACGAGTACTTTCTGAAGGTTCAACTTTGCAAGAAGTTAATGGCATAAAGGTTGCTACACTTACGGAATTTAGAGATGCGGTTCGTCAAGGAATTGGTAAAAAATATTTGGTAATCAAAGCAACAGATAATGTAAGTTGTGCCTCGGATAATTTATTAGCAGTGTTACCATTAGAAAAAATAGTAAAAGAAGAGCCTGAACTCTCACATAATTATCGCTATCCGATGACCGATCTTGCAAAACAAGTATGTGCCTATTATCAATCAGAAAGTGCTGCGCTAGCACCGGTAGATCAAGCATCGACAAATCCAGATCAGGAAACAACATAGATTACACACAATTCTAGCATTTAAGGTGGCAGATCGGGTACAGTAATTGCGTTATTGATGATTTGTAAAAAAGGAGTCATAGTTGTATGAATACGCAATACTCGCGCCCCGAAAGAACATGGGGCATGGCCTGCCACCTCTCTGCATTTGTTGGATTAGTTTTCCCCCTTGGTCATGTCTTGGCACCCTTGATACTCTGGCTCATAAAAAGAGAAGATTCTCCTTTTGTAGCAGATCAGGGTAAAGAGGCGCTTAATTTTCAGATTAGCATGTCAATTTATATTGTAATTGCGTTACTCATTAATATCATTTTGGTTGGCCTTGGTATGCGCATGCCAAGCATGACGATGAATATGATGGGGGGCATGCAATTACTTTCTATGCCGGTGATAGCTGCCGTGATGCTCTTTGGTTTTGCAATGGTTGTGTATGCAACAATAAAGGCAAATGGTGGTGTTCTTTTTAGGTACCCATTGACATTGCGCTTTGTTAAGTAAATGTGTTGACGCGTAACTCTTTTCTGCTAGAATTATAATTCATAATCATCCACTTTCCCCCTGAAAGGGTCTTTCGTATCATGAAAATCCAAATCATTGTTCTTCGTCTTACGCCGACTTGTGCGTAAAGCCATCTCGCTCAACAACGCATCGTTGTTTTTTCTTCGCTTATGACCATCTAATGGTCTATTTTCCTTATACGTTCTAAGGTGAACCGTCATTTACCTTGGCGCTGACTTTTATAGCGAGTTTTGTACTTACCAACGCACGTGCCCGCTTATTCTTAACCATTTTTTTATTTTTTCTGATCAAAGTAACTTTTTAAAAAGAGGTCTACTCATGCCGACTGTTTTATTACAAATCGATAACGTAACCAAGCGGTTCCGCGAATCATCGTCAGGCAAAACGATTGATGCACTCAAAGGGGTATCGCTAACTCTCTACCAAGGGGAAATTCTTGGCTTGCTTGGAGTAAATGGCGCCGGGAAAACTACCTTATCTTCCATTATTGCTACCCTGCATCCCCCAACATCAGGTGATTTACAGTTTAATAACCAATCGGTCTACAAAAACTTGTATGCTTATCGACTCAAAGTTGGTTTTTGTCCACAGAAACCCAATTTTGAAAAAGCGTTAACGGTGCGCGAAAATCTAATTTTTGCCGGCCGTTACTTTTTGATGGCTGAGGACGCAATTGTAAAGCGAGCACAAGTTTTGATGGATAAGTTTGAGTTGACCCAGTATGCCGATTGTTCTCCAAGCATTTTATCAGGTGGTTACAAACAACGTTTGTTGATTGCCCGAGCAATGATGCACAGTCCTTCACTCGTCATTCTTGATGAGCCAACGGTAGGACTTGATCCTCATATTCGCCGTAACTTGTGGACGGTAATTAAAGAGCTCAAAAAGGAAGGGGTTACGGTACTTTTAACTACCCACTACCTTGATGAAGCAGAATCACTTTCTGATCGAGTGGTAATTCTCGATAAAGGGTTGATCAAAATGATCGATACTCCATCGAATCTGAAAGCTGCCTATCAAAAGGGCAATCTTGAAGATGTTTTTATACATTTAATGGAATCAGAAGACAATAACAAATAAGAGCAATAAAAGGATTTTGTATGACGTTAACTTCATATATGCGAGTATTTTGGTGGTTGTTGTGGCGCGATGTGCGTACCTTGCGCAATGATTTTTGGAATAGTTTGGTTGACTCGTTAGTAATGCCATTCACGATGGTGATTGTGAATGGTTATGTGATGCCCTACCTAGGGGTGCCGCAAAATTATGGTGCATTTATTTTGGTAAGTTCGATCGTGATGATGTCGTTCAACGCTGCAACGTGGATGGGCGGTGCCCCGCTGGTTGCCGATCTTGATGGTGAGCGAGCAATTACCTATGAAATGAGTTTGCCGCTGCCATATTGGATGGTATTTATTAAAATCGCCTGCTCATTTGCGGTGAATGCGTTAGTTTTGAATATTCTTACGCTTGCGGTTGGAAAAATACTCTTGATGGATCTTTTTGATCTCAGTCAGTTGAGCATCATCAAATTCAGTATGATGTATCTTTCAACATGTCTTTTCTTTGGCTTTTTTGCTCTTTGGGTAACAAGCTGGGTTCAGGGTATGCATGGCCTTGGGCGATTTTATTTACGCATCGCAACGCAGTTGATCTTTTTTGGTGGATTCCAGTTTGCGTGGGCAACTTTATTCAAAGCATTGCCGTGGGTTGCCTATATTAACTTATTAAATCCATTTACGTATGCGTGCGATGGCTTACGTGCAGCGGTACTTGGTCAACCAGGCTACCTAAATTATTGGTATTGCTTGGCGGCGATTATTGGCTTTACGATACTCTTTGGTATGCATGCAATGTATAATTTTAAAAGACGCCTTGATTGTGTTGGTTAGTTGGATAATTGATTGATCAATAAAAAAGCTCGGTTGAAATATGCCGAGCTTTTTTTATTGCGAAAAATTATTTTTTTATTCTTGAGCTTTACCTAAAACATCCACAGGTACAATTTGAGTATCATTTGACCCGAGCATACCTTCAGTCTTTGATAGTGTATCAAATATTGTATCGGGAATATCCTGAGCTGTTGAATGGTCATCTTTTTTTAATAACATTTTACAGTTGCCATAACGCGAGGTAATCTTTTCTGTTTTTGTCTTGACTGAGTCAGAAGGGTTTGCATAGTGAAAATAAGAATGACAGTAAGGTGAATCAGGTTTGCCATCATTTTTTCCACAATATCCAGTAGGAGTAAATACTAAATAGTGGAGCTTGGCTATTTCTGCTAATTTCTCTTTTTCTTGCGCAGCTCTTGTTGCCTGATCCGCCCCCCACGATTGTCCGGCACCCACAAAACAGAAAAAAACAATAGAAAATAATCTTCTAACCATTTAAACCCTTTCTGATGAAAAATAATAATGAAAAAACGGTAACTCCAAAAAGTGTACTGTTTTTATCATGTTTTACAATTTTTTTACTGTTTAAAAGCCCATGTTTCATTTTTTACTGCTTGCGCTATACTCACAAAAAAATAATATTACCTAAAAAGGAGAATGAATGAAGATGTTTAAAAATCTTAGCGTTTTAGTGCTTGTGCAATCGTGTTTATTGCTCAGTGCGCCGCTATCGTACAAACAACCATTAAAGGTGCTGCGCACGACAGAAAGCGATGATTGCTATATTGTATTTGTTGAAGATACGGCAAAAAAACAGTTGGTGCTTAAACAAATCAAAAATACCGATCCGAATGAACAGTTTTTGTTGGTAGTTGATGCGTTAGCAGGAGCACTTGCTCAACCGTTTCAAATCCCGGTTAATAATATTGCGCTTATCAATTATCAAGCAGATATAGCTGGTAAAGTATTAAGAGATATGCCAGCTACGCTGCATGCCATGGCTCCCGGCAGTGCAATGGCTAACGCTACCACTCGCTACAAAGCGGCTATTGATATCCAACAATTATGTACATCAGAAAATACATGGGCATTAAAAAAGTATGGTCAACTGCCCGAAGAAAAAGTTGGATTGACGCGTAATGTGATTAATTCGATGGCGAGTCATGATGATTTGGCACGGATTGTTGCCTTTGATACCTTTATTGGCAATTCAGATCGCAGTGCATTAAATCTCTTTTATGATACAAAAACGAATGCTTTTAACGGTATTGATATGGCTGATGCATTTAACCATAATTTGTGCAAAGAGGGGATGCGCCAGCTCAAGTCGGTTATTTCTAACAAAGCAAATCCCTTAACAATTACAGAAATTAAGGCGCTTGAAGTATATCTTGAAGTGTTAAATGATTTAGTAACTGCCTATCCGGCGGAAAAAATCTGTGCATTATTAGATGGTTTTGCAGAGCAAGCAGGATTTAAAGTAGGCTCACCATTATGGAATGAGGAAGTGTGTGAGCGTATCTATCATCATAAACGCGTAATCAAAGAAGGTTATGCGGATGCAAAAAAACTGGTTGTGCTTTTGGATAAATTCTTAGCTGATAGCGCAAAGCTGATTAAGAACAGTAAAAAAACAGAACCTTCAAAAGCGCAAAAATAGATTAGTTAGAAGACAAGAGAGGTCATGCCACCTGCATGGCCTTTTTTTGTTTAAAACCCATCTTCTAAATAAAATTCTTTACTCAAATACTTTTGCACCATTTTTTTGTGCGTTGGCAACATAGTTGCTGGTAACCTATTAAGATCAAACCAACCAAGCTTGCTGTGCTTGTCTGGCTCTTTGTTGGTGGGCGTACCTTGCCACGTTGTCGCTTTGAATGTGAATGCAATAAGCATCACAGTGGGACTTTTCTTTTTATAGGTAACACCGATAAAAGATAGGTCTTCCTGTTTTAGGATTATGCCCAGTTCTTCTGCAACTTCACGGATTGCACAATCGGTTGGATTTTCATTCTTTTCGATGCCGCCGCCAACGAGGCAATATTGGTTTGGACCAAAACTTGAAGATGGTGAGCGGAGTAGGAGAAGTGCTTGATTGTTATTGTTAACTAACAATACGAGTGCGTAACAAAGATATATCATACGTTATCCTTCTATTTCTCTTCAATATACCGTACACCATTTTTATATGCTTCAAGAATTGGCTTATGAATGCGCAGCAAAGGTGCCGGTAACTGATCGCGTGGCCACCATGCCATTGCGGTATGTTTTTCAGGTTCTAAATTGGTTGGTGTTCCTTGCCAAGATCGTGCAACATAGGTAAATACTACACAATTGCATTTGCCAATAGTGGTGGTGCCGTAATACACATTAACAAATTCAAGGTCTTCTCGTTTTAAAATTACCCCGACTTCTTCTTGAGCTTCCCTGATTGCAGCATCTTGTGGCTTTTCACCAAATTCTACTTTGCCGCCAACTAAACCGTAATGGTTGGGCATGGTGTTTGAGGGGGAGCGATGGAGTAATAATACTTTGTTGTCTTTATCTAATAAGAGCACGAGACCAAAAAGCATGTAATCCATTGGTTCCTTTAGTTACATTTTTCAATCAAATCAGCACATTCAAGCAGCTTTTCCCAAATATCATTCCCATCATCCAGTGCCCAACATGCTGCAAGTACTGCTTGTACGTAACTCCAGTCAACTAAACGTTGGCGATCGATCTGCAATCCTGCAGAAAATAGATCAAAACGCCGGGTAAGAATGTTGTGTGCTTCGGGATGCTGAGCAAGTTCTTTTATCGGATTACGTATAAAAGCACCGATTTCAAATCCAAGCTCACCCACAATCCCTTTTGGATCTATTGCGAGCCATCCGCGTAAATTATCAAACAAAATGTTTTCATGGTGCAAATCGGCGTGTAAAAGATAGCGTTCTGGTGGTTGTGATTCGAGTAATGCATCGGCCAGTGTTCGTGCTTTGTCAAGATAGGATGCAGGGATTTTAAGCTTGCTGAAATCATACAACAGGGCAAGCCATTCATTGATTGAAGGATGAATAGTATCATTAGTGAGTGGGTTTGCATGTAATTTTTTTATAACGCTGATTGTATGTTCAACGGCGAGGGCATCATCATGTGGAAAAAAATCTTTTAAAGTGGTTCCCGGATAGACACGTTCTAAAAGCATTGCTCCCATTGAAACATCGTATTGCAGAAGTTGTACGCAACCATTTCCACTGTAATAGCGAAGTGCAACAAGCTCTTGCAAAAATTCATTGCTGAGCATGCTGATTTTTAATACGACATCTGTTTTATGGTGCCAGCTCCAAGCACGTCCAACATAATTATGCGAAAGATTATTTGCCGTTTCTAGATTTGAAAGACACCAGCGCTGAGTGCATTCATCAATAAGTTTTGGCAGGTTAGCTAACCAGGTTGTGCCTGGTTGGCCCCAAATTTTGGTGATGGTAGAGATGAATTCTGGTGGGAGATACATGATAAGCCTACAGCATACTCAAAAAAGCCAGGATATGAATTTGATTGGATAAACCCTGGATAAGATCATAAATCTCTTTGCGATGGGCTATTTTGATATCAAGCGTATGAAATTCATCAGTGGTAAGTTTTTCTATTTTCTCAACAATAGCCTTTTTGTCATATTCTTGCAAATTTTTAATAGCTTTTTGTGCTTTTTTTGCAATGCTAATTTTATATGTTTTATATGGCGTTATTTGGTACATACTTATTGCAATAGTTTTTTCTTGATTTTTTCAAAATCATCAAACTCGTCTTCATTTTTTAGAATCTTCTCGCCATTAAACCAAGGTAGAGTTCTTCGAGTTTTTCTAATATTTGTTCGAAGGTTGTGATATCGAGCAATACCCCAGTTCTTTTCCCAGATGTATCAATAATAAACTGGGGGGGTAATTTCTAATATTTCTTTTTTCATGGTTTTATAACCCATTTTTAGATATAAAAATAAGATGATACTATTACTAGTGTACGTATCATTACTTTAAGGGTCAATCAACAGTATAAAAGGGGAAAAAAGCCTCTTTTGCTATAGGGAGTAGAGAAGTTTATGAAATTAGCAAAGTTCATTGGATTGATAGGCTGTATAGTTCTTGTGAGTGGTTTTATAAGTGCCTTTTACTACTATGCCCCCATCTTTAAACAACTTCCTACCCCGACAGGTTCCCACGCAATCGGAACCACAATCTACTACCTGAAAGATGATAAGCGGCCTGAAATTCATGATCCGGTAGGAAAATCGGTGCGAGAACTCAAAGTACAGGTCTGGTATCCGGCTATTGCCGATGCGCAACACATTCCCTGGGACTACCTGATTGATATTATGCCCGCGCTTAAAGAAGATAGTAATAAAAAATTGCCTTATTCATTGCCCGATTCACTTTTGAATCGCATGCTGAAAATGCCTACTCATGCACTTACCGATGGGCTACCAGCAGTGAAAGCGGGCCCATACCCGGTTGTCGTCTTTTCTCACGGATTTGGAGCTAGCGTTGGCTGGTATAGTGCCTATATTGAAGAATTAGTGAGCCAAGGTTATGTGGTGGTTGGTATCAATCACACCTATGCAACCAATTATGTGAAATTCCCCGATGGTAGAGTGATAAAATTCAATCAAGAAGGGACCTTGGATAATAATGAAAAGGCACATGTTGAGCTCGCCGTATGGGTTGCTGATCAACAGTTTGTTATCGATTGGTTGGAAAAAGCGCAGCAGGGTGACACGATCTTAAAAGATATGCTGAACCTCCAAAAAATTGGGGTTGCGGGCCATTCATTTGGAGGTGTTACCGCATTAAAAACATGCGGGGCCGATGCTCGTTGCTCTGCTGCAGCTAACTTAGATGGTAGTTTGAGTTTTTTTGATAACGAGTTAGAGCAACCACTTACTAAACCGGCGCTTTTCATGATGCAAGATCATCGGCGTGAAGAGTTCATTAAGCAGTTAAGTGAAAAATCGATTAGTAATGAGGAGCATTTAAAGTACAGAGCCCATCTCATTACTATATTTCAAAAAAGTACTCTGCTTGCGTATATGATGGTGCTTGAACAAGCGAGCCATCATTCATTTAGCGATGCAGTATTAATCAAATACCCATTAGCGTGGCTCTTTGATATTGATATTGGTGAGATGGAAGGATATCTTGCATTAAAAACGGTTAATCAATATCTGGTGAGCTTTTTTGATTGCCATCTCAAGGATGTGAGAAGTTCCGTTTTGCTTGAACAGCTCAAGAAGGGTGAAATTAATTATATTGGGTGAAAAAAATTCGATAGAAACTATTGGGGAGATTGGGGATATCAAGGATGTTACTGCTCGGGTTGATCAATACATTGAAGCTAGTACTCAGTATTAAAATTGATATGATTACCTATGCTATATAAGTGTTAGAAAAAAAGGTTTTCTACAATGAAAAAACTGCCATTAGGCCTTCAGACATTCTCCAAGCTTATGCAGGGAGATTATCTTTACATCGACAAAACAAAGTACATCCATACCCTGATTCAAGGGAATTGTTATTTTTTTGCTCGACCACGCAGGTTTGGTAAATCATTGTTGTGTTCGACGATTATTGATATTTTTCAGGGAAAAAAAGAACTATTCAAGGGTCTTTGGATAGGAGACAATCTTGACCATTGGCCAGTTCATCCAGTTATCCATATTGATTTTACGATCATTTCGTACAAAACACCGCAAGAGCTGAGAGAGAGTTTAATGCGTTTTTTTAGCAAAACAGCTCTTGAGCATGGTTTGCCAGCATTAGAATTTTCAACGCCAGGGGAGATGTTAGAATTACTTATGGTTCAATTACTACAAAAGTACGGACAAGAAAACAAAGTAGTGCTTATTATTGATGAATACGATAAGCCAATATTAGAACATCTTCACTCTCCTTCTGTGGCAGAAGAAATGCGTGATACATTACGAGCATTATATGGATTTATCAAAGGCCTTGATAAACATTTGCGTTTTGTATTTATCACTGGAGTAAGTCGGTTTTCAAAAACGAGTGTATTTTCTGGTCTCAATCAATTGGTTGATATTAGCATGGATCCTCGGTATGCCAACCTTGTTGGTTTGACCCAAGCTGAGATTGCGGAATTTTGCGCCTTACATTTAGAGAATGCTGCTGTTGAGCGTCAAGAAACATCTGAATATATAATGCAACAGTTAACGTATTGGTATAATGGTTATCGATTTTGGGCAGAACAACGGGCGGGGCAAGAAAAACTTGCCCGTGTATATAGTCCGATTTCTATCATTAGTTTTTTTGATAAATTAGAGTTTCAAAATTATTGGTTTGGTACGGGCACTCCAACATTTTTGATAAAGCTCATACAAAAAAATCAGTATCCTGTCGAATCCTTTGACGGCCTCAAAGCAAATCTGCAAGAACTTGCTACCTTTGAGGTTGATGATTTACCACTGACAACAATTCTGTATCAAGCAGGTTATCTTACAATTAAGGAATATGATAAAACAACTGATAATTATGTGCTTTCGTTTCCAAATCATGAGGTTGAAGATTCACTGCTCAAACGAATTTTGATGAGCTTGGCTAATATCGAAGCAGGAAGCACCGTCAATATTTATGCTTCTAGTCTAAAAGAATCACTTCAAAACCATGACCTTAAGTCTTTTATAAGTTTCCTCTTAAATAAGTCTGCCTCGATTGCGCTACAGCAAATTAAGGATAAGGGTTACTATCAAAAATATTTGAGTGACAAAAGACCAATAACGCTTATTGGCATCAATTTTAGTAGCACCGAAAGAAACATTGCTGAAAGTGTAATAGAAGAATTAAATAAAGAGAGTCTGAGATGAAAATAAAATTGATGATTGGACTGTTTTCTTTTATCTTGGCGTGGCAAGTAATAGGTCAAACAACTTGTAAAACAACGAGAATGATTCCCCTTTATTATCTTAATGAGCGAACTCCGCCATTTGAACTCATTGATGCTCAGGGTGTTAAGCATTCACTAGAAGATTATCGCGGCAAGAAGCTCATTCTTTTCTTTTTTCACTATTCGCAAGCCAGTGATTCTGAGCTGGATTGGTCATGTAATTTAGCGCAAATGCGTTATTTGACAAAGGTATATGCTGGTTTGAAAAAGTTTAATATAGAAATAGTTGGTATTGCTGGCAGAACTTCTCCTGAAACGATTGCGGACTATAAGCAACGGCACAAAGTGCCATTTACGTTGCTCAGTGATGATCATAGTGTTGCCAGTCGATATGGTACCACCGATGAATTTGGTTGGATTATTCGTTCAACATTTATCTTTGATGAGCAGGGACTTGTAGTTAAAGCAATTCAGCATACTGATCCACGAGCTCATGTCATCGAAATATTGTTATATTTTTTTGAAGAGTGTTACCTAGAAACGCTAGAAAATATGTCTTACCAAAAAGGCCGCCTAACTTAGTCTTTGGTTGTTCGTTCTACTCTTCACGTTCTAAAAATACCCGATCTCTAAATTCGCCCCATACCCGTGCTTTGGAAGCGCGAATAGTTTCTAATTCTCTGGGCGTTATGTGATGCGTTTTAGCAAGCGCATGCACAACTTCTAAAATATCTGCCAACTCTTCAACCGTATCATCAGTTAAAAACTCTTCCACTTCTTCCTGGAGTTTGGCGCGCAGGGCAGTTATATATTCATCTTCATTTAAAATACGGGCAGATGCTTTTCTGCCGGTTGCTTTCATAATGTGTACAGCTTTATCCCGTGCAAGTTTGTTGTAAATTTTCATGCAGCCCCTTCATAAAATGCAGCACATCGATATGCGCTAAAAAATTATGAATTTCTTGGTGTGATCGTAAATGATAATTGATTTCTGTAGTTGATTATAGCGCCAAATATAAGGCAAGAATAGGAGAATTTTTTTATCAAAAAAATATTTACAACTGGCCGGAAGATCAGGACGATTTTGGTGTCAGAATTTCCATTGGATCTATTTTGTTTGACTTTAGTAACGGTTGTCTTTTAAGCTCGGCTCGTGTATATGCTTTCTCACCGATTAATACCACACTTGGCACTGAACAGAACTCGCTGTTTGCCATGTAAAACCAGTTAATAGTTTCGTAAAAACTATATACGGTTGCGATTCCAGCAACTGTTCCAAGTGATCAAAGACAAATTTGTTTAGCATTGTAACTGTGTAAATGTGTAGAAAATGATGTACTTAGAAAAATTGTGAGAAGAAAAATCTTAACGTTCATTAGCTTTCTCGCGGTTAAAAGTAAACCCTTTGGTCTTTACGGTAAAAGAAGGAACATGCTTTTTTTGTAGTTTCTTTTCTTTATCAAACACACCGTCTTTAACCCAATCTAACACCAGCTCTTTTTTCTTAATGTTAAATGAAAGCCCAACAAGTGTAATCGGCTTGTTTAGCAACTGATACTTTTCAAAATATTTTTGCTGCATGATTTGTTTGAGAGCAAATGTGCTTGGCTTATTAAATTTAAATTCAAAAAGAAGGATGCGTTGCGGGGTACTGATAACCATATCAATCCTCCCCTTACTACTACACACCTCTGATTGGCCTTGTATACCGATCAGGGTTGCTAAGAGATGTAAAAGTGAATGGTAATAGGCTTCATTATGAATGTGGAGTTGGTATGGAATGGAAGCCAAAAGGCTTTTAAGGGCGGTGCAAAAAAGCTCCATGTCATTATCTGCAACTGCGCGTTTGAATTTAAAGAGTGCTTGGTCGATATCTTGTGGTGAACTTTGGATAACAGATCGTATGAGATACTTGCAAAACGCATCTTTCACTTCCGCATTTGGGTAGCCAAGGGTGTATTTACGTTCTGATGCTTCATAATTTTGTATGGTGAGGTAGCCGGTTTGAAATAGAATTGGAACAATGTAGAGATTCTCAAGATCAAATGCTCCCAATGAGTCACCGCTCAATTCTATGCCCTCGAGGTTTTCAGCCACATTTAACTGTTTTTTGATCAACTCAATGAGAAATGATGGAGTACCCGTTTCAAACCAGAAGTTATCAAAATCTTTTTTACTCAGACAATGGAGCACTGAATAAGGATTATAGACCTTGCGGTCTTCTTTGGTAAAGCAGTAGCCATTGTAATTGGTTTGTATTTGATCAATGATGTAAGCAATAGGTACTTTTTGATGCTGCGCAAATTCCTGTATAAACCCATCGAAATAAAAAAGTAGCTCCTCTTTGGTATATCCCAAGAGTGTGGCGGCCTCGAAACTCATGCTCAGATCGGTAAGCGTATTCATACCGGAAAAAATTGATGTTTTTGAAAATTTAGTAATGCCGGTTATGAAAACTGCATGTACTTTGCCATCACCATCAAAGCTCTTTATGGCGGAAAAAAAACCGCTCATGACTTTTTGTATTGCTTGTGCTTTTTCAAGATCACCGAGATTGCGCAGTAATGGAGAGTCATACTCGTCGATTAAAAAAACGACTTTTTGCTTTTTTGATAGTTCATGTATTAAGCGGCCTAGCTTTAGATTTGCCAGAGGTTCCCTGGATAAATCAATCTCTAAATTTTCTCCTATGAGTGTGAGACTGGAAGAAAGACTTATCTCAAATTCTTGCGCAGTATTTGTTGCAAGTCTTGAAAAATCAAGGTGAATTACTGGATATTCTTTCCATCTATAATCACTCTTTCCAATCCAGGTACCCTTAAAAAGGGCCTTATTACCTGTAAATAACTCTTTAAGCGTAGAAATAAGCAGTGATTTGCCAAACCGGCGAGGGCGCGAAAGGAAAAACTGCAAGCTTTCTTTGTGCAACAGATCGTAAATTGTCTTTGTTTTATCAACATAGACATAGTTGCCTTCGATCATCGTTGCAAAATTACTAATATTTATTGGTAAGCGTTTCATAGCATAGTTCTTAGTAGTGGGTTACGAGAAGTTTGTTACTATTTGATTATGGCATGAAATGAGAACAATGCGCAAGGGGGTTATTGTCAATACAAATAATTGGGCAGCTTAACCTTATAACCACTATACCCCCCAACAAAATCCTTTTCCCGATCGCCAACATTACCGATAATTGTGTATTTTTCTGCGAGTTCTTTGCGCGCCTGTAGTTTCCAATCTTCAGTTTTTATTGCACGATCAAAAGCTAATACATCAGGCATCAGAATAATCTCTTTAAAGTTTTTGTAACCGGCATCAGTTAATTCTTTTTTAGTTTGTTCATAGCTACCGGCATTGCGTGAGCTTAAAAAGATGGTGGTAAAACCTTTGTTGATGAGGAAATTATATAATTCTAAGACCGGCATAATGGGCGGATCACTTTTATATTCAAGGGCTTTGATACGTTGCGGTTGGTGTGCCCAAATAAATTCAAACTTATCAAACCATTGGTAATGATAAAGGGTAGTATCATCGATATCAAAGATGATGATATCCTTATTCTTGGGAACAATCTTAGAAAAATGATCTTCTGCTGTTTTACAAATGTTAGCAACGTCTTGTTCATACGCACCAGAAAGATAATAGGTGCTGAGCTGTTGTTTGTATGATTCGAACTGGGATTGATCGTGATACTGCTCGAATGTTTGTTGTGCCACATTAAAATGAACGAGCTGCGGGGTAAGTGATTTTTGATGGAGCAGTCGGTAAATAGAGAGACTGCTGAAAGTCGCAAGGACTATAATAAGTACTCGATATTTTTTTAAAAATTTCATGCATTAGCCTCTTTTTTTTCAAGTTCTTATCAAAAAAATCTACAATAAGCCTACTTGATTCATTAGTTGCCAGTTGGGGTACGAAATGGGGCGAAAGGATAGGCTGCAAGAGCAAGCACTGCAAGCAAAACACATAAAAGTGTAAGCCCAAATAGAAGATTAATGAGTGACATAATTCTTCCTTCTTATTTCATTTTTGGCCCAATTATTGAAATAACGAGCAAAGGGTGGCATTCTTATTTCAATATAGGACATAAAAATGAAATAAGGAATATATGAAACGTGTAACAGGAACCTATGAAAAAATTGGTACCATAGAGCATTTTATCCCCAATGCACTGCCACCGAAAGATCCTGTGCTCACATTGAGTAATGAATCGCTCACATTATATGAAAAGGCAGTGCACAGGCTTGGGCAGCTTAATGAAATGGCCAATCGATTGCCAGACAGTAAACGGTTTATCAAAGCGTATGTTATCAAAGAAGCCTTGCTTACGTCAGCCATTGAAGGGATTCATACTACCTTGCTAGATATTTTTACCCAGCCATTGGTTGACGCAAAGCCAAGTAAAGAAACTCAACTCGTATTAAATTATACCTACGCAGTGGATGTTGCGTTAGAATTGATGCAAACAAAAAACCCTCCACTTGCTACTCAAGTTTTATTGCAAGCACATGGAGTGTTGCTTAAAGGAGAAGGGGAACGGGTAAATCCAGGTAAGTTTCGGCAACAATCGGTGCGCGTCGGATCAGTTATTCCAGCTCCCGCACAGCGAGTTCCAGGCCTTATGGCTGATCTTGAACATTTTATACATGAGGATGGTTCACTGCCCCCGTTGATCAAAGCTGGTCTTGCGCATGTGCAATTTGAAACGATACATCCTTTTCTTGATGGTAACGGCCGTATCGGACGCCTTCTCATTGTACTCATGCTCATTGAAAATAACGTATTAAACTCGCCGATTTTATATCCATCCTATTACTTTAAAAAACATAGTATTGAATATTATCATCGACTTGATGGTGTAAGGACGGTTGGTGATTTTGAAGGATGGATTGGCTATTATTTAAAAGCGATTGAAGCAAGTAGTTTTGATGCGTATCGACGAGCAAAAGATATTGAAACCTTAGAAAAACAGTTGCGAGCACAAGTCCAAGAGGCAGTAACTTCAAAAGCTGAGCAAGCAGATGGTGCGTTATCAATTTTATTTCAGCTTCCCATGATCAGTGTGACTGAATTAGCACACCGTTTGGACAAAAGTTATAATGTAGCAAGTGGGCTCATAGATATGTTTATCGAGCTTGGTATTTTGCATGAGGTAAGCGCACAAAAACGTAATAAGCTGTTTATGTTCAAGGCCTATATGGAGTTATTAGAAAAAGAGTATGGCGTAGAAGATCGTTAAACAACATTATTCTTACTAATAAACGCCTGAATAATTTGCTGCGCATGGTTGCCAACTTCAACATCTTTTAAAACGGCGGCAATCATACCAGATGGATCAATTAAAAATGTGGTTCGATCGGCACATACCACACCTCTCACCCCATATAATTTTGCCACATGTTTGCCTTCGTCACTTAATAAAGAGTAGGGTAAGCGATATTCTTCTTTAAATTTTTTATGTGATTGAGGTGAATCATAACTGATACCAAAAATTTCAATACCGCTGCTTTGCAGTTGTGCATAGCCATCACGAATGCTACATGCTTCTTGCGCGCAGCCCGGGGTAAAATCTTTAGGGTAAAAATAGAGAACAACTTTTTTCCCGCGCATTTTAGATAATGTTTGCACCGCACCATTTTCATCTGGCAGAGAAAAATCGGGCGCTTCAATACCCGCACTAATAGGTTCTCTTTTTTGTACGAACAATTTATTAAATATAAGAAAAAGAATAATAATTAGAATGAGAGCGATAGCGATAATGACAAACATGCTCATGTATATTCCTCAACCATTTTTTCGAAAATCTTATTTTTATTGGTAAAACCATTACGTTCATAAAAGGATACACTTTTATCGCTTGGCCAGACAATAAGTAGCTCCAAATGGTTTTGTTTTGCCCAGCTTGTCAGTTGTTCTAGCAATTTACTACCGATTCCTTGGTTGCGATAGGCTGGAAGTGTGTAAGTATTAGTAACATAGCCGATAGCACCGTTCAGCTCACTTGGCTTTGGCATCTTTTTAATGATGCACAAACTCACAAATGCAATAATTTCCCCTTCGTGTTCTGCCACAAAATGCTCCCATGAACCATCGGCAATGCTGGTTCTTAAGAAATCAGTGCAAGCTTTGATGAATGTTTCTTTATCGCATACTGGTGGTTCATCGCCAAACTCTTCTTGAAAATCGAAGCGGAGGAGGGCAAGGGTATGAACATCGGCAAGGGTCGCGAGGCGGTAGATCATAATTTTTCTTTTCTAACCCACTTGTCAATACCATCATCAAATAATTCTGGGCTTTCAAGTTGAGGCCAATGGCCAACCTGGCCACAATCAACGATAGTGAAATTTGGAGGTTTTGGATAGGTTTTCCACAATTCTAAGGGCATGCTATCAAAATCAAGATGGCCTGCAAGCAAGATCACTGGAATTGATACTTTATCGATATCTTTAGCAAGATTGTAACTTGGTAATACAACACCCCAAAATTGATCGCAGATTGCATCATCAGGTTCAATTCCAGCCCACAGTTTTTCAAGAAATTCTCTGCTTACGTTATAATTGCCCCAGTAGCGAGCGGAACATGATTCATAGGTGTTTAATGAAAGTTCTGATTCTCTTGGTTTACGGATTTTCGCAAAATGTTCCTTGCGTTTTAGATCATTTGCTTTGCGATCAGACGATGCAACTTTATCAAAAAGAGCATTTGTTTGTTCAATCATCTGTGTATTCCAGCAGGGTGTGGCCGCAATCATAATAATGCCGCGCAGCAAATCTTTCTTCTGTTTTGCGAGTTCTAGTGCTGCCATGCCAAAGCCAGAATGAGCAAGAATGACCGGCTTTTCTAACTTGAGTGCGGCAATAAGTATAGTGGTATCATCAACAAATTTTTGCATGGTGAGTTTTGAGGCATCAGCTAGGGGATTATCTTTAAGCCAGTATGAATCGGTGGCATAGATAGTACATAGTTTCTTAAAATATTCTGACATTGTGCGTTGTGTTAATGTGCCGATGCCTAATGAAAGACATGGAATCGATCCCGAACCATCAATAAGCACAGGATATTGTGTGCCGTTTAAATGTACCCATTGGGTATTTTTTATAGTTCGATTGAGTGTATACATTGGTTATTCCATGCTTATTTTAACGGCCCTCTAGCTCTTCTACGCCACTAATTTTTTCTGCACAAGTGTGGATATGTACCCATAAAATCAACTGGCCACTGTTTAACGATGTTTGGTTTAATACGATCAAGCAGCGGTTCTTGAGGCATTGCAGGTTTGCGATCTTCATCGGTAAGCAATTTTGTTCTAGGGGCTAAGTACATTTCCTTTGTGTGGATATAATCACCAAAGGCGATCGTTGCCCAATCTTTGCCGTACCATGCATTAAGATAAGGGTATGGATTATTTGGTCCCCACACAATGATTGTGCCAAAGAAATATGTACGCAATGGAAACACAGCGTTTATAGGTAAATAGACTGGACCTTCTCTGCGTTCTTTACCCCATACATGTAAATAGTTAAATACATCAGTGCCTTTTTGTACGATGAAAATATCGCACCCAGGGCTTGTCCATGGGCGCTCTTCTACTATTTTACCATCAAGTGGATAAATCTTATATCCAGGTACCATGCCAATTACTCCGTACCCATAATGGTTAAATACAGGAATCAATTTTAAAAATTCTTGTTCTTGCTCTTCTAAAATACAGATATCAAGATCATCATCCCAAGGTATTAAGCCGCCATGCCGCACCGCACCGAGCAATGTTCCGCTATCGATCCAATAGTTGATGCCATATTGGGCAAATATTTCGTGAAGGTCTTTGAGTTCTTGATAAATTTTTTGCACAAGAGTTTGTTCCATTGGGTCTAATGGGCTTAGTGACGCGTTGTCACTTTGATCAGAATAAAGAGCTTGAGGAGCTATAAGAATCAAGATTATGAATATGATGCGTGATCTTTTAAGGTGCATAAATTTTCCTCTAATATTTATAAGCGGCCATTTCAGAACTGAGCTCTAGTTTTTCATACCCATAGAGTGTGCCAATCATACCAGCTTTGTTGATTTTAAAATTTCTAAAATGAACGAAAGACTCATATGCCGCGATAAAATAGGGGCATACATCGGGAGAATTTTTTTTAAATTCATTAAATGGCAGCCAGCGAGCATCTAAGATTTCGCTTTCCTGAATTTTTATTATTTTAGTAAGAGGTTTTAAAAGACAAGCGAAACAAATATCTGACTCACACAACCATTTTCTTGGCCAATTGTTTGCATGCCACCATCCTACAATGCCGATGAATTCGCAATCAATACCCGTTTCTTCTTTAACTTCACGAATTGCGCCTGATTCGATGTTTTCATTGATACCTAGAGCGCCACCGGGCAGTTTGAATCCTCGATCCTTCTTGTCCTTATCAATGACAGCAAGTATATTATTATTTTCGTCTAGTACTAATGCTGCCGTACCAATCGTGCTTGTTGCATAATGTGGGAAAAATTCCTTGCCGCCCGGTTGAAGATCACGAATCATAACGAGATCGTGGCTGATTGCATGATGATAAACAAATTCGTGTTCAAGCATTATTGGTATGTATACTGCAAATTTTTTGGGAATTCTCAGCCAAATAGCTTTAAAATTATCATTTTTCCATATTGAAATTAAATTGGTAAGTTCTTGTTCGAACAGTTCATTGCTGTTTGCTAAAGCAATAATTGAAGCTTCAACATCGTTATAGATGTTAGTTTTGAAACTTATTGAATGCGCACTGAGGGAGTTACAAATAACAAGAAAGATTGCTAAAAGTTTGCTAATGTATGAAAAGTATTTAATGAACATCATCCCTCTTAAAGGTTAGAAATATGAAAAAATATATAGTAATGAGTGTTGTGTTCAGTTTTATAAGTATTGCTCAGGCACACTATACGCAAATTTATGCAGTGCGTGAAGCACAAAATGTGTTGGATGCAGCTGACGAAAATACCTTGGTGCTTTTTGATGTTGATGAAACATTAATTGTGCCGCTTGATAAAATTCATTGGCCGAAATTCTTTAAAAACGAACCGGGTAAATCATTAAAAGATGCGGTGTGGGATCATGTAGTTACTCAAGATGAGAAGGAAAGAATTTGGACCGCTCCTTTATTCCAATCAGAGAGAACACTTGTTGAACCGCATCTTGCCGATTTAATTAAAAAATTGCAACAAAGAAAAATAAAAACACTGGGTTTGACACGTATGCGCAGTGGCAAGCATGGTGGTATTAATTATTTACGTGAATATCGATTCACACAGCTTTTTAAATTTGGTATTGATTTTCGTTCAACCTACGCACAAACAATTGTTTTTACCGAATGTGAAAAATGGAATAATGAAGAACATCCGATGATTTATAAAGGCATTATCTTTTCGAGTGAAATGCCAAAAGGACCAGTGTTGGGTGCTTTTTTAGATAAAGTAGATTGGAAGATTAACAAAGTTATTTTTTTTGATGATGCATTTGATAACATTCTCTCAGTCGAACAAGAGATGAAAAAGCGTAACATTGAATATCATGGTTACTATTACTGTGCTGTTGCAACTATGCCGGTCGAACTTGATTGTGAAGTTGCCAAATTTCAGCTCGAGTATTTGGCTGAGCATGAAGTCTGGTTAGGTGAAAATGATGCGCGTAGGATGATTGATGCAAACGTTTTGCTTCAAGATCAATCATGCGCAGCAGCGGTGGCGGTCTAAAGTGTTTTGGCAAACTTTTTAATGAGGGCAGTTGCTCGTTTATATGGTGCAGTGGTATTAACCTGAATCCACTTACTCAATGGCCATTGTTTGCCTGATGCGAGTGTACACCATTGCCAAACCCCAAGTTTGTTGATATTACCTGTCTGTTCTTCTATTTGCGCTATTTGTATAATTCGTGCAACTACGTTGGCAAATTCTTGTGCTTGTTTTTGAGTGCCATCAAACTGATATTTTGTATAAAAATGCTGCGCTAATCTTACATAATCCCAGGTAGTAAAGCCATCACCCGGCATTTCTGGCTTCTTGCCTACAATGCCCGCTTCATACCAACTAATCAACAATTTTCCCCAGCCAATTTGATAGGCGATAAGATCAATAATGCTGACCTTGCCCCCAGTGCCCTCGATTTCTTTTAAAGAGCGTAAGGGTGCAGGGATTTGGGCGATGGCAGCAATTAATTTTGAGTACCCAATATATATCGATTTACTAAGTGATGTTTTTATGGTTGGTGCAAGCATGTTTTTTGTGGTTAGCTTCTTGTTAAGGGTGATAAATAAGATATACTATCAGTATAAAGTATTTCTAACCTTCATTTCTACAGGAGGTTGCTATGAATGGGATTGTTTCCGCATAGTGATCGTTAAAATCATCTAATTGATCAAGCTAGCTCACAGGGGTGGGATGGTATCTTTCTCTTTGAGTGAGTTGTTTCTAAGCGACGATCACTAATCTTCTTATTATTAATCAATTTTTATATGACCAAGGTTTGACTTGGGGATGTACTATTGGTCTACCCTAATTGGTATACCCGCAGTGCGTTAATCGAAGGTTCACATGCATCGTAGATATATTTTGTTATTTTTAATCATGTTTTCAATAAGAAATAGTAGCGGAGATCAAATGAGTGATCAGCATAAAACGCAATCATTGGCTCAATCAGCCTGGATTGCTCACGTCAAAAATAATGTAGCAACCAAAAAGGCGGGGCAGTTTACAGCCCATGATAAATCTGGCAGGGCAGTTACCATCGAGTGGAAGGCAACGAGTATAACTTCGCCCGATTGTGCCAAAATCATGCAAGGTTTGGCAGATGTAGCTTGCGCGGCCTATGTGTCGGTGGAACTAAAATTCTTGCGCATATTTCCTGGGGCGGTGAGTACTGATGAATTTCATACATCATTGGCGCCATTATTTGCACATGGTGTAGAAGCTGTAGATTGGCATGCGGTGGAGAGCGCTGTAGCAAAAAACCTCAAAGGGATTTATGAGATGGACTTTTCAAGGTTCGGTGAGGATATCATTAAGCGGTTTGTTGATGATGTTTATTTTTTTGTGACGGTCGCCGATAAAGCAACCGGAACGTTGCTTGGCTTTATCACATTTTCAGTTACTCCAGCATTTGGAGCTGGTGATGTGAAAGTGATCAGCTTAGCGATTAACCCCGTAGATCAAAATCGAGGACTCGCCAAATTGCTCATGAGTGCTATCTTTACTGTGCTGCCAGATGTTCGGCGTATCTTTTTGAGTACGCGCATTACCAATGAGCAGGCGATCAATGCATACCGAGCATGGGGATTTATTGATGAACTTAATCCGATCAAAGATCCGCATCATACCTTTAATCCAAAGCATTGGATCTTTATGGAATATAAAGCAGGGCAATCGGATAGTTTGCAAAAAATAGCACAAACGATGGTTAAGTAAAAGGAGTACTAGCAACGTCCTGGATAAGCCGTAAAGCTTATCCAGGATGCTTTTTTGTTAACTCGCTTGAAATTTTGTCGCGTATAAGGTACAATGAACGGTATGAGCAGCTTAATAAAAATAGTAATTTATACTACGCCTACCGGAAAAAAGCCTTTTATAGAATGGCTTGAAGATCTTGATATAACAACTCAAAATATTATCAAGGCAAGAATTAGGCGGGTTACCCTTGGCAATTTTGGGGACTGTAAATCGATTAAAAATGGTGCGGGAATACGTGAGCTACGTATTGACTGCGGGCCAGGATATCGCATGTATTATGGTATGAAAGAGAGAACATTAGTAATTTTTTTATTGGGAGGCAATAAAAGTGGTCAAGAAAAAGATATCGCCAAAGCAAAAAGCTACTGGCTCGAACATACAAAATAAGAAAACTACCATGAAAAGAAAACATGTGGACTATCAAGAATATTTAATAGAATCATTAAGAGATCCCGAACAAGCACTTGCCTACCTTAATGCTTGCCTGGAAGATGAAGATGAGCGTGTGTTTCTGCTCGCACTTAAAGATGTTTTTGAAGCACAAGGTGGTGATATGACCGCTCTTGCAAAGGAAGCATCGCTTAATCGTCAAAATCTCTATCGGATGCTTTCTAAAAAAGGTAATCCGCGCTGGCATAGTTTAACATCGCTCTTTGATGTTTTGGGATTGCAAGTTAGTTTATCCTACAAAAAATAGTTCGAAATATCCCACAACCAAAACTGACACCAAATAAAAAAGAGGCGGACACATATTCGCGCGAATATGTGTCCGCCTCTTTTTTACGCAATAAAATTGCTTCGCGTGCTCTTATGCAAGCTGTTGAATGCGCAGTGAAGCATTTGAGTTTGCTGCAGTGCCTCCAGCTGGAGCCGTGGCGGGTGGAGATTGAAGTGTTACTGCAGCAGCAGAAGTATGATTAACAAGATTAAGGACAGCGCCGCTACCTGCAACGTCACTAGCTGAAAGAGCAAATATAACGTCTCCTGTGTTTTGCTGTGTACCTGCACCTGATCCATATATAGATCCGGCAACTAGAGTAGATGCACCACCATTAGGAGTTATGAAGATTGCAAATTGAGAAGATTCAACCACGGATGCAGAGAAGTGGACTGAATAAGTACCAGCGATAGTAATTGTAATATCTGTACTTCCTAGAACATGTCCGAAGCCAGATGTCATAAGGCCATTAGAATCAAAAGGAACAGCGGCTTCTACTGCTACTGCAACACCGGTCAAATTATAAATATATGCATATCCCAAAACGGGAGTTGGACCTTGTGGGCCAGTTGAACCGGTTATGCCAGGAATGCCTGTAGTTCCTGTTGTGCCTGTTATACCGAAACCTGGATCTCCAGTTGTACCAGTTGTACCTGTAGTTCCTACATTTCCGATAGATCCAGTTGTGCCAGTTGCACCCGTTGCTCCAGTGGTGCCTGTGCACCCGGTAGTACCCGTAGTACCAGTTGTTCCGGAGGTACCGGTTTCTCCTGTAGTTCCTGTAGAACCAGTTGAACCGCTTGCTCCAGTGGTGCCTGT
>Ga0207020_1039_pt1 | contig 26889 bp, 24 predicted proteins | sample Alteio_BWMinCont_48_FD_153500 | JGI IMG/M metagenome (GOLD analysis project Ga0207020, IMG submission 153500) | Enriched cells from forest soil in Barre Woods Harvard Forest LTER site, Petersham, Massachusetts, United States -... | ecosystem: Environmental > Terrestrial > Soil > Temperate forest >... | reverse complement strand
GACAGAAAAAATGGCAAAGATGCGCGCTCAAATAAAAGAATTGATGCTTCCAGAAACATCATCTACCCCCCCTACAGGAGCCGCACATGAAGGCTCATCAACATCTGCTTTTGTCCCTCCACCAGCCATATTTCCTGTACAACCACTACATCTTCCTGCAAGTCCAGCGCAGCCAAGTGAACCGTTAATTGTTAGAGCAGCTGCAAGCGCTGCACCAATTACCGCACAACAACCAGCACAACCACCTGCATCAGATCAAGATTGCAAGACTTATAGCGCAACACACACAGCGGCAACCACTGCACAAGCAGTACCACATACAGCAACAACTAGCACAGCAAACACCGCTGCAGCAAAACAAGCAAACAAACAGTTGCTAATCCCTACCACTGGCGAGCCAACACCAACTGCACCCTCGGTAAAACCAGGAGTACCTCTCGTACGTATACAATCCACCTTAGTTCAGGCTGCACTTCCTGCACCACGCCCTGCTGCACATGCGGCCGCACCTGCACTCCGCCGTGATTCTTCTGCTCCGAACTCTCCAAAAGATACGAGTGATGATTCTGCAAGTTCTTCTGCTGCTTCGTCTGCAGCTTCTTCTGCACAAGCAAGTCCAGCACCGGCGCAGACGACGATTAAAGTTCCATCGTGGGGAAATGCCATATTTGGTTTTGGAGCAGTTTCACCAGAAAGTACCACTAGAGGCAAGGATCAATAAATTAATCATAGAAAACAAAAAACAGATGTAGTTAAAAAATTTTCTACGAAGAAGGATAAATATGAGTAAAAAGCGTATCGTACTATTAGTAACAATTATTGCGTTACATACAATACCATTGAAAGCAGTATCTATAACTAATGCCACTCTTTGTTTACTTACGGCCGTTGCAACATCGCTGATAGGTGCGCACTGTACCACAAAACAATATGCTGCCGCAGCAGGAGCAGGACTCATTACCTCTGGCATTGGCTACTGCGCGTATGCAGCATTAGAAAATAATGCTCATGGTGGCATAAAAACACAATGGGTAAGTAGTATCGTAACTGCCAGTGTAACCGGGCTTGTTTATTCTTACATTGTTGCCCCTTCAAAATGCCCCGCAACAAGTAACTGTAACCACTCACCTATAAATTGTGCACGTTGTAAGCGCCTCCTCACCGGTGGTGCTTTCTTTGGCGCACTTTCAATGCTCATAGGCCTTCTTGTAAAAACTGGGGTTAATAGAATGAGTAGTTCACAAGCATAATACTCATCACACAACTATCCATAACAACAAATACTGCATAAGCTTGAATTATAACCATACACAATCATATAATTTACCTAAAAAGGAGAATATATGATGTGTTTAGTTGTTTTTTTGTTGTTATTTCTTATCTCATCATCTATTTCAGGCGCAGACAACGCTAAACGCCAATCTGACGCTGGCGCCGGTGCTCCTGTAAAATTAGCAAATCAAAAAGAAGAAGCGGCTGAAAAAACTGCAGCCTATCTGAGTGCTATCGCCTGCATGGGCACACTCGGTACCCAATGCATAGAAGACATTGTTAATGCCGCAGTTAAAACTACCGTCACTCCGCAAATGCTTACTACTAAAACTTTTGTCGGCCCGGTGAGTATACACGCAACTGCAATAGAACTGCTTCTCGCAGACCAAGTCAACACCTATCACCATCTTGATAATTCAACGTTGAACAGAGTAGCTGATTTAAACGTTGTTTTACAACACCATCTTACCATGGCTGGCCATCCGCAAGGTCTGGCAACTACGGCGAGTGTACAGGAAGTAGCTACACAGATGAAAAGCTTTTCTGCTCATGTGCAAGAACTTTCTGGGCAGGTGCAACGGTTATCTACCACAGTAGAGCACGATCGTAAAGAACGTGCAGCGCTAGCGGCGGCAGCACACGTTACAAAACATAAGTCTTACGCAACATCAAAAAAACTGGTGGTTGCAACGCAACGTCCAACAACACCTGCAGCAATAGCGGAAAGTGAAAGTAATTCTGCGAGTTCTTCCGATGCTTCGTCTGCAGCCGCTTCGGCGAATGCAATCCCGGCGCCAAGGGCTAAAACTCCATCATTTTTAACCGCTGTCTTTGGTTTTGGAGCATCGTCACCTGAAAGTAGTCCAAGAACTAATGACAACTAAGTATTTAATTGGCTTCTTGTAAAAACTGGGGTTAATGCACTTAATAGTTAATTGCTTTTCTTAAAAACCTCCAATCTTCCACAGTATTTTATAGACACAAACAGAATTATATATTTTTATTACACTGCAATGGTATAACCTATGTGTAACAATAGAATATTAAAGTCAGCACTTTCATAAAGCAGCATTATGCTCATTGAAAGATTCGCTCCCGTATTTTTATAGGTATAAGGGAGAGGGTATACAATCAGAAAAAACGCACGCATAAAAAATATTTTTTAGGAGGGTTTTTATGTCAAGTGTTTATACCATTTCATTATTGTTTGTAGTAAGTAGTACTATAGGTATACAGGGGGCGGGCAATGAGCAAACTTCTGTCCCACCCACACCATCTACCCATTCTCAGGAATTACTCAATGCGGCAAACGCAAGAAATGATGATTTAAGAAAAATGGAACAGCAACTGGCAACGATGCGGATGGAAATAGCTAAAGCTACGGCAGCTCCTGCCCCCCAAACTCCCGTTTCAAGCACTGCAAGCGCCACTGGCAATGTACCTCCGGTAAAGCCTTTACAGCTGCCTACAAGCCCTGAACTTTCAAGTGAACCGTTAATAGTGCGCGTTATCAGTCCAGCAGCGCCTCCAGTTGCATTAGCAAGCGCACAACCACCTGTACCTGATCAACATCGTAAAGAATATAGCGCAGCAACTACTGCTGCAAACGTAGCAGCCAGCAACGCAACAACATGCGCTGCTGCATCAAAAGCTACTGACAGGTTGACCATACCATCTGCAGCGGGGGCTGCACCTGCCGCTTGCGCACAACCTACCGTCGCAACAATTGTACGCGCGCAAGCATCACAACCATCAGCACATAGTTCCGCTCCTCTTGCTGACGCTACTTCACCTTTGAGTGGCAGTGATTGTGCAAGTCCTGCGGCTACTTCTCCAGAGCAAGCAAAGGCAACGGTCAAACCACCTTCGGTTGCAGCTGCCTTATTCAGTTGGGGATCCCCGGATAGCACATCTAGAACAACAACGTAAAAAACGTAGTCAATAATTTTTCTAGAAAAAGGAGAAAAAATGAACAAACAACAGATCTTGTTTGTGTTGATCATGAATATGGTGCACATACCACAATTGCAAGCACTCTCTTTCCGTGATGCTGCTCTGTGTGTATCGGCCGGCATTATCACATCAGTAGCCGGGAAATATTATACAAAACCTACCACTAAAAATTATAACGTAGCAATAGGCGCAGGATTACTTACATCTGGCATCGGCTATGGAGTATATGCTGGATTAGAAAATAATAAGTATGGTGGTGCATTCACCCAATGGGCAACAACCGCTTTATCTGCTGGACTCGCTGGATTAGTATATAGTTACATTTTTGCACTAAAAAAATGTGCTGGTATAAATGATCCTACTCATTCGATCGTACAGTGTATATTCTGTAGGGCCCTTCTAGGTGGCGGTGCTGGCGCTGGGGTCATTAACAGTATCGTCGGGCTTGCGGTAAAAGCTGGGGTTAATACATTGATTAGTTCACGAGCATAAAATAGTGCGTTTATCAGCAAAAAGTAGAAAAAAGAACAAAGGAAGTATAAACTACTTCAACGTCAGATAAAATTGTACAAAAAATATAGTTACAGAAAGGTTTTTTTATGAAGATGAAATTGTTTGCGCTTGCACTTGTGCTTGCGATGGGAAGTACGGGAGTTGTGAGGGCGGCGAGTGATGATGATTGTGAGACTGGCGGCGGTGGTGGTAGCGGGAGTGGTAGTGGTAGGCGCAGTAGGCAGCGGACACAACAGTATACTGATCGCCATGATGATCGGACCCCTGAGCCAGCACCTGCTCCTACTAAGCACGCTGGAAAAAGCTCGCCTGTGCCAGCTGCGGCGGCAGCAGCGACGGAAACTGAACATGCTGCTCAACAAAAAGCATTGGTAAAAAAAGCAATTACATTCGTAGAACAACGATATTACTCTCAACGACGCGAATCTTCATCTGCAACCACAGCTGAAGTACATTCGCAACTTGCGAATCTGGTTAACACTGCTGTACAACCTATTCTTACAGGGGACAAATCTTCCACTATATATCTTTCAGGCCGTAAATCAGCCGCAATTGCCGCCCATGCAACTATGCTTAATTTGCGTGATACTTTGAGTGGTAAAGCCAAAAGACATAGTGATCGCACAAGAATACGTCGCACCCCCACAGCAACAGCAACTGCTACTGCCGCTACTTCTGGCTCAGGAAGTGGTTTTGAGACTTTTCCATCTACAGATTCTGGAGAGGCTCATGCAACTGTGAGCACTTCAGCTTCTGCCTCTAATGCTTCATATAGTTCTTATCCTCCTCACGATGATTCAAAACAATCTCACAAAGATTTATCTGCACTGGAAGAAGAGTTAGCTTCCTCTGATTCAGATAATGATCTGGTTGAGCGTGCAGAGCAACTAGATAGACTTAATAAAGAAGTTCAATCTCTTGCTGCACAAGTTAAAGCACGACCTAAGCATAGAAACAGCGGACGTGGACGCGGCCGTGATCGTGAACGCACAGCAACAAAACCTGTAGTAAAACCGAATCCAGTGGTTGTCGCTGCAATAGCTTCAGAGGATTCATCAATATTGAATTATCTTTTTGGTTCAGGCGGCACACAACCAACCACTACAAGCGCAAGCAAAGGTGCCGTAGCAGGATCAGGTAGTACATCGGCAGGTGCCCATGGGTTCGAGTACCAAAAACAAACACCTAAAGATAAATAGATTGATTAGTGATTGCCCAGTTTCATAAACTAGAATTAAAAACAAGGAAATAACGATGCAAAAAAAAGCATTATTTATGATGTTAGTTTTCATCGCAGCTACGTCTCTCACAGTTCCCGTTCATGGCAGCGTTGCACAAGATGTAGCGGTAACTGTAGGAGTAACAACTGGTATAGGTATAGGAGTTGCAGCTGGAGCGGAATATTTTTCTCAAAAAATTGCTAAAGATCCCAAACTCGCAGCTCTAAGTGGTGGAGCAAGCGCGTTTGCCGCCTCTATACCTTATTATTTGCTTCAAGATAATTCCTTTGGTGGTTGGATTTCACAATGGCCCATAAGCCTTGCAGCTGCTGCTGGTGTAGGTGCTTTAAAAGCCAGATTTTTTGATCCTAATTATTCTACAGGTAAATCTCTCGAAGCCAATGAGAAAAAAACTAATACAAAGCTTCTTATTGGCGGAGCCCTTGGTGGAGCTTTAGTTGCAGGCTTAGGTCTTGCTGCTGCATATGTAGTTAGCAACTTCATCATTGGCAAATCTGTTGCCCCTACTGCTATTACAAAATAACATCTACTTACATTGAATTTTTATAAGGAGTGTCCTTTACGGATGCTCCTTATTTTATGCCCTCAATCTTCGATTGAGGGCTTCCTGAAAACGCTCTATTTAAAAAAATCCACAATCTCTTGTCTCCAATCTTTCCCATCCACTATCCTTATATATACAAATCGTTTAAGGGGAGATTAATGAAGCTCTATAATGTACTTTTAATTATCGTGTGTTTTTATATTACGACTATCTTTGCGGGTGATAAACCTGCCGCAGCCTCCTCACCAGCATCTACAAAAGAATCGCAAACTAAAACCGATGCACAAACAAAAGCGCTGCTCGCTATGCAATGTGCACAAGGTCTGGCTGCAGCTCTACCTCAAGCCCCTTTAACTGCGCAAATGCTTACCGGTAACACCTATGCCGGACCTTTGGCTGTATATGCAACTGCTATTGCACAGCATCTTGACGATCAACTTAAAACTCGCGGCAAACTTGATACTCCATCACTCTTACACGTTGCACAACTCAATGCTGTTACACAAGACTACCTTACGCATGCAGGTCATCCGCAAGGTCTGGCAACGAATGCAACTGTTCATCATATAGCAGATCAACTGCACGCACACGGTGCGGCAACTGCCGCAAGTCTGCAGAAACTTTCTGCACAAATGCAGGAACTTTCTGGACACGTAAAAACATTGGCAGACGCAGAAGATGAAAGAAAAAAGCGAGCGGCACGCGCAATAGTTGAATGTGAACGATGCAAGAGAAAAATGAGACTGCAAGCAACTGCTGCGATGCGTAGTAGAAAAACTCAAGTCTCGGAAAGTGATAGTGAATCAAGTGATTCAGAGAGTGATAGTGAATCACGAGCACGAATAGCAAAAAAAAGAGGGAATGGTAAACCTACAACTTGGACAGCGATCGTAGCTGATTTCTTCAAAGTTGGAAAACCAAATCCAGTACTTAGAGCTGAAGCTGCCGAATTACAATGGTGGCATTTTCTTTCCGGTTCAGGCGGTACTGGTCCAATAACAACAAGCACAAGTGCAGGTGCCACAACATCTGAAAGTGATGAGGAATAATTTTCCCCCACTTTCAGACAACCCCTCACCCATTATTTAACAAATGTGCTGTAATACACACAAAAAAAGCGGTATACTACGCATAGTAATTTTTTAATCACACATTTCTAAGGGGTCACTATGAAAAAGATAGTAAGTGTATCTGCTCTATTGTTATGCGCTAACGCATTGTATGGGGAAGATGGTGGTGAGCAAGTTGCTCCGCTACGAATAACCTACGATGCAATGATTGCAGACGTAACGGATAACGGAAAAAATTACGGACCAGAAACAACAACTGCTATGCAAAATTACATTGCCTTCTTGCAACGACAAAAAGCTGCAGGGCAACCACTTAATGCAAACTCAGTCGATTTTCATAATGATATGATAGAAGTTGCAACTGCTCGTGGTGCAAAGTTACAAGCCCTTACCGAGAGCCGCACTGCTGCATTATTACAAAAAGAACACGTAAAAGAGGAACAAAATAAAAAAACTGCAGCCGCAATTGTGGTAACCGCAAACGCAAGTGGCGCAAAACCACAGCGTACGTTAGCACCTGCAACTTCAGCAGCTGCACCAGCTCCTCTCACTTTAGCAGCGACAGCAGCCACTTTACGAGCTACACCTGCACCAACTCCCGCTCCAACAATGGTGTCAGTTGCTACTCCCGCAACTCCTGCAGCAGCTAACACAAACAAACCAAGCACACCAAATGGCGCAAATCCCGCTGTAGCTTCAGCACCTATTGTTGTTAGTGCTGGTACAGTTGTAACGAAAGCATCAGGCTGTATGAATCAACTTATGTAAACCATCGGTCATTATCTGATAACAATATAGGAGCGCGTCAATGCGCTCCTTTTTTTGTGCAGGGGAAATTTTTTCTTTACTCTATGGCCGTAAGGGCATTTTTAAAAACATTCATTAGTTTTCTTATCTACGTAGTAACATTAATTACATTTTATGTTTTCTGTATTCAAAAATAACATTCCAAGTTTGGCCTGCCTACATATTATTTTTGTTAAACATTTGTTTCCAACTAGGTCGCTCCGCGCAGGCCAGGCGGCTTTTTACAAAAAAAGCCCCTGGACCCAAAAGTTGCCTGGGCTGCGCCCTGGAACCCCTGACGGCTAGAACACGGCTTTGTTCAAGCTATACCCGCCTCAGCCCCAATGGGATTGGGTCCCCACTTCGGCGGGGTACAGACGAAAGCATCGCTTGAAAGTTTTCGCGCTTCGCGCTCATCAAAGCCTATCGGCCCCCTCCTGCAGCTATCGCTGCAACGGTGGCCGACGTGCTAGCCTTATGTGGGTGCTCTGAGCACAACATTAGAATTTTTTCTACGTAAATAATATTTTCATAAAAAGAGAATAAGTCATTGGCTTGTTGTATATCTTGCGCATATAAGTAACCAATTTTATAAAGTCTAAAATAATGTCATTCATTGTTAGGCTTTGGCCCAAGCGTAACACCGTATCTCTTCCGTCTTGCTCTTCGGTGTGAGCTTAGGGCCGGTGCCGTGCCAGCCCAGCTGACACTTCATCGTTTATACTTCGGTCTAGTAAGCGTTAGGCTGGCGTAAGGGATCCAAGGGCGCAGCCCTGGTGTGCGGGATTCCAAAGGGGGTGCACAAGCATCTCCTTTGGCCTGCCTGGAAGGCAACTCGTAAGAAACAAAAATAATATTTCTTCACGTAATCTTGGAATGTTACTATTTTAGAAATATTTTTTAAAAATATTTACCACTTATTTGTCCCACTTCCCTTTTACAACACGCCCTTTACCAGTTCCCCTTTTTTTATATTTATTCTTAATTGCTGCTGGCGTTGCTGAGGCAGCGGCAGCAACTTTCGCTTTACGTTCGGCCTCAGCCTCAGCAAATTTTAAAAGTTCTGCAGGATTATGAGCCGTTGCCTTGATTAGATCGTTAAATGCATCACCTTCTAACTTTGATTGTTTTTTTAATTGGTTAAAGTATTTCTCTACAGTAGCAGTAGGTATCTGTTCTACCTTACGATTTTGATCTGCACCATACACACCCTGCACACACAGCATTGCAAATACAACACCCAATATCTTTTTCATGATGACCCCTTTATACATAGATTGAAATAAGATTTATAAAATAAATTTTGTTACTGCAAGTAGTATAAAGGGTTTTTTGTTGTGTTTAAAGGGGTTTTTTGTGTGAAGACGAAAAAAGTGGGATGGAAAAGTATAACAAAATTTAGGAGACGGTGCAGGCGGTGGAATCTTTAGGTGCTTTAGTAGCTCCGAATCCAAAAATAGCATTCGGCCATGATATTTCCTCATCTGAATCAGTATCAGCTGCAGCTGATACACTAGGTTTTTTCTTTTTAGGACCAGCACTGAACGCACCAAAAACTGATGTTAATGTTAATCCTGGTGCTTTCTTCCCAGCGCCAAAACCAGAACCACTACCATCGGTAGACTTTGCTTTTGATTTTTTACCAGTACTCCAACTCAACGCTTTTCTAATCGACATACCTTCCTCATCATCTGAATCAGTAGCAGCTACGCCAGTATTTTGCTTTTTAGGCCCTCCACCCATATTAAACATCATTGATAATAATGCTGGCTCATTATCACTATCACTATGCTCCGCAGAATCACTATCACTCCCGCTACTATCACTTGCATCCCTAGTCTTCATCACCGCTTTTTTTCGCACATCTTTTGCTTGCTGCGCTGCCCGTTCTTTTCTTTCTCGCTCTTTTGCTTGTTGGTCCAATGTTGCGCGTAATGCTTTTAACTGTGCAACATGATCTTTCATCTGTGCAGATAATCCTTGCACACCGGTAGCTACATCCTCAACTCGCGCAGCAGTTGCCTGCCCTTGCGTGTGCAGTTGCCCAGCTGCATGATGCAACGTTTCATTAGTTACTAAGCCTTGCGGATGATCGACAGGAAGATAGGGCTTTAATGCTTCGCTTAATCCAGCTATTGTCTGGAGTGTATTTTTATCAAATGTTCCACCACAATCCGCTAATTGAGCATTCAGTTGATTGATAAATGCTGTAGCCAAAGTACGTGTTGGTCCAGCATGTGTAAGTTGCGTAGCAAACTTTGCGCGTTCGTCAGGAGAAAGTTGCATGGCTTGCAAAGTAGATTCTACTTGTTGTACACATTGAACACGTAGAATCGTTTTTATGTGTTCATCGAGTTTTTTGTTCACGTCATCAGTTGATTTTATAGGTTGTGTAGTTGGTGCTAAAGCGATTGGTGCAGATGCCGCTAATACCAAGCCAGTTGGTTTTGCAGCGAATGCGGCAGCAGGCGGTTTTGGTGCTGCTGCAGGTTTATCACTGCCAAAGATATTAGTAATAGAAAAACAAACGATAAATACGAATGTGTAAAGTAGTTTCATTAATTCCCCTTAAACGATTTGTTTTTATTAAGATAAGGAAATCGGAAGATTACAGACAAGAGATTGTGGATTTGTTTTCAGGGTTGAGCGTATTAACGGGACCCCCGTTTAGCGTATTAATGGGGCCCCCAATCGAAATGAAATGGAGATTGGGGAAAAGTAAATAAGGAGCATCCGTGAGGACACTCCTTATAAAAATTCAATGTAAGTAGATGTTATTTGCTTGGAGCAGTAGCAGTGAAAGCGTTAAATGCTTTCATCACACCGAGGCCAGCAAGGGTTACTGCTAAGCCTGATATTCCACCAGCAGCAAGAAGTTTCATGTTCTGCTTCGACGCTCTCTTCTTATCTTTCTCACCCAACGATTCGTCAATGGCTTTATAATTCGGATGCATCAAGCGAAATGCAACAATTCCTGCTAATCCAGCAACCCCAAGACCTGCACTCCACGACGCTACTGGGTGCATATCTTGCATGTAATAATATAATCCATAGCCCAATCCAGTGCTTGCTAAACCAGTTGCAAGTGCACAAGGCCATGCAAATTCTTCATCATTTGGTGTAAGTTTATAGCCACCCGCCATCGTTAGCACGGTTCCTACTATTACTGTTATACCAGCATCAGATAACACACTTGCTTTTAACGTGCCAACGCTTAACCCGATAATCATGAACAGGGAAAAAACAATCTTTTTTTGCATATTTATTCCTTATAAATTAGGAAATTTTTTTAAATTAATGAGTACCAGCAGCTGTAGAAGCTGGAGTCTTTTTCTTGCCACCAAAGTTCAAGACTAACCCGAACAAAGAACCACCACTATCACTGTCGGAATCAGAACCAGAACTACTATCAGTAGAACTTGCTTTAGGCTTCGTATTAGCAATAAGAGCCAGCGCATGTGCATGTACTCTCTGATACTCTTTCTCTAAAGCAACTTGCAAAGGTTTTCTGAGCGGAGAAAGATCACGTGGATGTTTAGGTTTTTTACCATCAGATGGCTTTTGCTCAGCCATCCTTCTATCTTCAGCATCAACTAGTTTATTTCTTGCCGCTAAGTCAGATTGAAATACTCCGCTCCAACCATTTTTAATGTCGTACATGGCTCTCGCAGTGCCAAGCGAAATTGCTGAAGGTGCATATTGTTGAGAGTCATGTTCATATCCATCCCCATAGAAAGCCTTACGATAGTTCGCCTGTACTTCCTCATCGGCTCTCTCCTTACCATTACCGTCGTCAGTCCTGAGAGTCCCTGGCTTCAAGAGATATTCAATAGCAGCTGCATTTTGCTCTTGCAACCGCTGCTCTTCAGTCTTCTCAGGCTTCTTACTTTTCTCTTTTGCCGCCGCTGTTTTAGACTCAGTATTTTTATCATCCGCCCCCACCACAACTTGCGCACTGCCCATCGCAAGCAAGAACGCTAACGAAAATAGTTTTATTTTCATAAAAACCTTTCTCATAAATTTATTTTTGTATTTTACCATACGCAATTAAGCAGTTTAGTGTTCTTTTTTTTGTTTTGCAAGAAGGGGGGCTATTTTTTGTAAAAACATTTTTTATACATATATATCAAATTCTTTTATATCAAATTCTTTTGTTTACCTAATCAATGTAATCAATATATAAAGTTAATTCTCTGTTTTTTGAAAAAAAATAACATTCAAACTAAATAACATTCTATGTTTACGTACCCACATAGCAAGATATATTATTTTTGATTCTTACGAGTTGCCTTCCAGGCAGGCCAAAGGATGCGCTTGTGCGCACCCTTTGGAATCTCGCACACCAGCGTTCCTCTGGACCCCTGACGCCAGCCTAACGCTTACTAGACCGAAGTGTTAACGATGGGAGTGTCAGCTGGGCTGGCACGGTAACTGCCCTAAGCTTGCGCCGAAGAGCAAGACGGAAGAAATACGGCGCTCCGCTTGGTCAGACACCTAACAATGAATGACATTATTAGAAATTTTATAGAATTGGTTGTTTGTAGGTGTATATTCAACTAACAAGACAAGCTTATTCTCTTTAGGACTAATGGTTCGACTCGGCCTATGGCCTCCCTCACCACGGATTGATTATTTTTGAAAAGCCCTGAGGGAGCCACTTTGGTGCGAGTCGAAGGGGTTTATCCTTATACAAACACAAAATTCTAATGTTGTGCTCGGAGCACCCTTATAAGGCTAGCACGTCTGCCACCGTATCAGCGTAGCTGATGGAGGGGGCAGATAGGCTTTGATGAGCGCGAAGCGCGAAGTTTGCTAATCGCTGCTTTCGTCTGGCTCCATGGTCGCGCTGCTAGCGCGACTGGACATAGATTAGCCAAAGCCGTGTTCTAGCCGTCAGGGGGTTTCCAAGGGGCGCAGCCACTTGGTGGCTTTTGGGTCCAGGGGCTTTTGCCACAAAAAGCCGCCTGGTCTGCGCGGAGCGACCTAGTTGGAAACAAATGTAATTAATGATGCTATGTCAGGCACGTAAACTCGGAATGTTATTTTTTCTTTTCCCACCGCGAAGCAGAACTCGAAAGAAACAATGGACTATTTTTTAAATGGATCGCCAAGGGTAACCTTGGCAATTATTTCCTCACCTTAAAATACGCCATCTTCACCACTTCGGTGGTAAAAAAATACCCAATCAATATCCCCGTAATTACCATATAATGTGTAGCTGTTGGCGGCACAAAGTAAAAAAGCCGCTGTCCAAGAGCCGTGAGTGGCAACACCACCGCTACTGTTGCAGAGCATGCAGCAAGGAGCATTAACCATGCTGACGGCCGCGTTGCTTTGTAAAATGGCAAGCGCGTGCGAATAGCAAAAATAAAGGCGGTAGCGGTCACCGCATTATCAATAAACCAGTTGGTCTGCACCACTGCGGGAGGCAATCCATTGAAATACCAAAAGAAGATACAATCAAATAATGAGCTGAGTGCACCCATAATCAGCGCCAACAGCGCAATGCTTTTAATGCTAAAGCTTGTCGGTTTTTGCAGCACGCCGTGATCAACCGTATCAGTGGCAATCATGATCATAGGAAAATCGGAAAGGAGATTGACTAATAAGATTTGTACTGGCAGCATCGGCAAATAATCGATAAAGAAAGAAGCAACAGCGATCGTTAAGATGTTACCGAAGTTGCAGGATAACGTTACCAAAATATATTTTTTAGTATTCGTAAATACGGTTCTACCTTCATGAATACCATCAACAATCACCCGCAAACTTTTTTTGAGCAAAATAATATCTGCTGCCTCTTGTGCAACCGCCTGCGCTCCTTGCACTGCCATTGCAACATTGGCAATTTTAAGTGCGGGTGCATCATTAATGCCGTCACCTAAAAAGCCAACGTCATATTTTTTTTGCAGCAGTTGAATGATGCGGAATTTTTGTTCCGGTAGAATGCGCGCAAACACCTGGCACCGTTCAACCACATTTTCTTGTTCAGTGGCAGACAACTGTGCAAATTCGGTGCCGGTAATCACCTGATCTCCTGACTGAATAAGACCAATCTGCCGTGCAACAACATCAGCAACTTCTTTGGTATCACCGGTTAAAATTTTTATCACAACCCCCATTTTTTTTGCTTTATCGACCGCAGATGTTGCGGTGGGCTTAATTGGATCGGTAAATGCTATAAGCCCAACGGGCATTAAATTAGTTTCATGGTCTGCGATTGCCCCCTCAGCGTGCTCAACTTTTTTATATGCTATAGCAAGCACTCTATTGCTCTGCTTGCCCTGATCGATTTCCCATGCATGCGCTTGTGTATCAAATGGTTGAGCACAACATTGCTCGATTGTGTCTAATGAGCCACGCGCGATCACCAGAAGTTCTGGCCCATATTTTACCACCACGGTGGTACGCCGCCGTTCGGGCGTAAAAGGTAATGCGCCTAATTTTTCAAATTCAGTCAGTGTACGCCGTTGTTCATCATTCGTATATTGCCAGAGTGCAACATCAAATGGATTACTGATCGATTCATTACGCCATGCCCATTCGGGACTAGCAAGAGTGGCGTAGAGAATTGCAAGATCCACATTTGGTGCATTCGTTTGTACCACACTCAACTTATTTTCGGTGAGTGTTCCCGTTTTATCGGTACATAATACTTGAATTGAACCAAGATCATCGATAGCAGAAAGACGTTTTACCACCACTTTGCGTTTTGCAAGTTGATGTGCACCACGCGCTAAGGTTACAGTGGTCACCACCGGCAACGCTTCGGGCGTAATGCCGAGGGCGAGTGCAAGCGCAAACATAATAAGGTCAACGATATTGATTGATGAACCTTTGAGGATAAAGTTAATGATGATCACGCTCAGTAATATAAGTATCATCACCCGCAGCACAAATGCACTAAATTGCGCAATGTCGCGCTCGAATGCACCGATGTGGGGCGCAGGCACAGCAAGCTGGGCAATGGAACCAAAAATGGTAGCTTGGCCAGTTGCAAACACTACCCCAACTCCAGATCCGTTTGTTACCGTGGTGCCGGAAAATGCGAGGTTATTCGCGTGCATGTAATCAGGCGGTTCATCCTGCACCGCTGCCGCTGTTTTATTGACCGCTTGCGATTCACCGGTGAGCACCGATTCATCAACCATCAGTGAATCGGCATGCACAAGCCGCACATCGGCTGCTAAAATATCGCCCGCTTCGAGCAGTACAATATCACCCGATATTAATTCGCGTGCCGGAATTACATATTCGATACCTGCTCTGCGCACACGCACTTGGCGAATAAGATATTGTTTGAGCAGCTGCAATGTTTTATGTGCACTATATTCTTGGTAAAATCCTAACAGCGTATTGAGCGCGACGATCGCACTGATAATGAGCGCATTATGCGGCCCTTCTAAAAAGAATGAGATGGTTGCTGCTCCTAAAAGCAATATAATAAAAGGGGATTTAAATTGCCGTGCGAATAATGAAAAAGCAGTTGTTTCTTGTTTTTTAAGCTCATTAAATCCATCTTTTTTTTGGCGAGCAGCAACTTCTTGCTGCGATAAGCCTTGTTCAGTGGTTTGTAACAGGGTATATACTTCTTGTTCTTGTGCTGTTGAATAACGGCCAATGTTCATTTACTATTCTCCGCTGGTATACTAGCAACCATGCCACAACAACTAAAAAATCTTCTACAATCCCTTCTTCCTACTGCGCAAGATGATACCACACCTTGGAAAATTGCACTGCTGCAAAATTGGCCATCCATAATAGGTCCGTTATGTAGCAGAGTACAATTAGAAAAAATCTATGATGATACCTTAGTTCTCGGCGTTTTTGACTCCTGCTGGTTGCAAGAACTTTATCTGCTTACTCCCGTAATTATCGATTCGATTAACGCAAATCTAGATTCTCCCCGCATAAAAAATCTACGCTTTAAGAAGATAGGGAAAAAACCACCACTACAAAAGCGTTATACTGCACCGCCGATAAAATTCAGCGCACCTGCTATTCTTACTGCGCGTGAACGCGCTGCACTTGCCGCAATTAAGGATGAAGAGTTGCGGGTAGCTATGGAGGCGTTTTTGAGGCGTTGTTACCAGGAGAAGTAAGTAAAATAGGACTAACCCATTCGATTCCGCCACTTCGTGGCTCCACTCAGGGCGGACCAATTTGAGTTATTAACTAGGAGAAAGTAATGCAAGCAAACATTTTAATCCCGTCCGTGGTGAGCGAAGCACGCAGTGCGAAGTCGAATCCATCAGTCCTTATAATAACATTTATTCTCACCATCGCCTCCCCCCTCACCGCCATCGTACCGGTGCAAGACGCCGCACGCCATTTCCAACAACATTTTTGGGCCGAGTATTTACGGATAGAAGGAAAAGCAGGGCAAGCGGTCCAATGGGCCGCCGGTAATATTGCACACCACGCACCGGCGCAAGCCTATAAAAGTTATGTCCCCGCCCTCTTTGCCGCTGGGGATTTTGATAAAATTGTGCCACTCATTCCCAAAATAGAAAGCGTTTTCCCGGATGATCCCAACTTGGGGTTAATCATCGCCCAGGCGTTAGAAGAGACCGGCGACAAAGCTGGCGCCGCTGCACGGTACATACAATTGAATGAAAAGTTTAAAGGCAACCATGAAATTGCATATCATGCTATAGAAGCATACGTAGCTCAGCAGAAACCAAAAAAGGCTTTAGACATAATTGATAAAGAATTAAATTCAATCGCACGCATGCCCAACCGTTTTGTTTTTTATTTCTTAAAATCCCAAATTCTTACCCAGATGGGTAAACCTGCTGCTGCATTAGTAACGATTAAAAAATGCGTTGAGTTGCAACCGATGTTTGATAAAGGTTGGTTGTTGCTCGCCATTTTACAAGAACAAGAGGGCAAAATTAATGATGCGATCAAGGGTTATACCAACTTCTTGGAAATTGGGGGAGGCAACAAAGAAATAGAAAATCACTTAATTCAACTTATTTTCAAGCAAAAAATGGTAGCACAGAATAATAATAAGGTTGTGGTAGTTAATAAAGATTGCTTTGCGCAGGCGTTGCAACTATTTGAAAATCATGAGTATGCAAAAGCACTGACCAATATTGAACAATGTATGGCCGTTTCTCCCGAAGATCCGGAATATAAGTTACTTAAAATCCAGATTCTCACGGCGCTGGGCAAACATACGCAAGTTCTTGCGGAACTTAAACAATGGATTATGAAAGAACCGGTCAATGAGCGATGGTACCATCTGCTTATGTTATTACCAAAAGCCGGCGTATCCCACAAAGCATTGGTAGCAATGCTGACTGATATTGAACGGCAACACCCAAAACAACTTGTGCCCGCACTCTATCTAGCCGATTGCCACCTGCGTTCTCAAGATCCGAGCCTTGCGCTCCCGGCACTTAAAAAAGCGGTCGCTTTAACCGATGATAATTCACTCAAAACTAAAATCTATTTTCAGATGGGGGTAGTTCACTACAATAAAAAAGAGTTCACACAAGCAAAACAAGTACTTGAACAAGGGAATGCATTGCACACCGATTTTCCACCGCTGTTAAATCTGCTCGCCTATTACTATGCTACGCAGGGTAACGACCTTGTACGCTCTCAACAATTGATGAATCTTGTGCTACAATATGATAGTAAAAATCCTCATTTTTTGGATACGCAGGCACTCATTTATTATCAACAGAAAAATTATCCACGAGCGTTGAAAATGTGGCGCTCCATTGCTCCTGCGGTACCCGATGATTTTTTGGTTCAAATGCATTTGGGGCAAGCTTTTTTTATGACCGGTAAAAAGACTGAAGCAATAAGCACATTAAAAAAAGCACAGCTCGTGGCGATCAATAACGAAGATAAACAACAATGCTTACAACTCCTCCAACAATGGGAACACCCCCGCAAATAGTTGAAGCCGCATCTGCGCGCAGCGAGCTGCGCGGCATACGCGGCGAAAGTTCGCCAAAGCCAATCCAGCCATCGCCGAGCAGCCATCTGCCCGTTCATGATTGTAACCGGCTGGATATTAAGGCGCAGGCGACTAAGACCGAAACGGTCTGTTTTGTAGCCGGCAGATCGGGCGGCCATTTGGTACCGTGCTTAACGCATGCATACCAGCTGCGAGAAAAAAATCCACAGACAAAAATTATGCTTTTTTCTACCGATGCTGCACTTGATCAAAAAATTGTCCGCGATTATCCGTGGGTTGATCGGTACATTCCTCTGCGGCTTGATAATATTCCTTACCGCAAATTTTGGTTATGGCCACTCTTTGGATTCCAACTTATCAATTCTTTTTTTGTTAGTTTTATGGAGTTACGCAAAACACGGCCGACTAAAGTTATAAGTATGGGTGGCTTTACTACAATTCCTGTCTGTTTGGCAGCACGAATCATGGATATTCCGATAGAACTTTTTGAACTCAATGTAGTGCCCGGCAGAGCGATTAAATTCTTAACACCATGTGCACAGAAGATTTGGTTGGTGTTTGAACAAAGTATGCAGTATTTTACCGGCAAGCCAGCCGCAGTGGTACCGTATCCGATTAGATTTAGTGAGAGTGCAGGCATGCTGCCTACGGCGCAAGCACGCAAAAATCTTGATCTACTACCAACTAAAAAAACTGTATTAATATTAGGTGGATCGCAAGGGTCGGTCTTTATTAATACACTCCTTAAAGCGTGGATTGAACATCTATCGATCGAACAACGTGCACATATTCAGATTATTCATCAAACTGGGCATCATGATACAACAAATTGGTATAAATTTTATCGAGAGCATGCTATTCCTGCGGTTATTTTTGATTTTAATACTGCCATTGAACAGTGCTATGCAGCGGCTGATATCGTCCTGTGCCGTTCAGGTGCCGGCACCTTATTTGAAGTTCTATTTTTTGGCAAGCGATGCATTACTATTCCGTTAGAAACTAATACGACCGCCCATCAACGAGAAAATGGCTTTGCAATGATGCATAAATATCCTGCATTGTTCACCGTTGTGGAGCAGAAGGTGGTGGAAGAGAAGCCGGAAGTCCTGTTTAAGATTCTTGATGAGGGGCTTTCGTTACAGTAGGCTCAGTATTAAGGGTTGCAGGTTATTAAAAGAATCGTATTTAATATCTCTTATTGGTACCAATCGATAGAAATTAATTTCTTGGTGAATCTGGCGGCGTATCTGGCAACAAAGGTATTTTTTCATAGTTGAGGAAAGATGGCAGCACAAACATGGGTGCGCCACGGGGGGAATCTGGCGGCGTATCATCTGATCTAGAAGCTTTTGCTAATTCAGGAGAGTTGGGTGGGGGATCGAATGATGGTACAACTTTTAGTAAAGCATCTGCAACATGCGGTCTTTTAAAGAGCAGCTGAGAAGTTCTCAAGTGAGGCGTTACCGCTTCTGAAGATTCTAAAAAAGCAACTTTTTGCGGCATCCGCGCTTGATCAGCATATGGTTTTATGACAAGCCTTGGAATATCAACCACAACTCCATCTTTTATGCTACCCCCTATACAAAGCATATCAAACAATTCATTCACCCGTTTATCTACGCTTGTTTGCTCGATTTTAAAGTGTGCCATTAATTTTTTTGTGTCAGCCTGGCTAATCGGCTGCTTACCAAAATTTGGTACACGATGGTATGATGTTTCTCGCACAAGATAGTGCCATAAATGTTCGCTTTTTCCGGTATCACATGGCACTTGCAGATACCATAACTTATCACGCGCTAGGTTTTCGAGTTGCACCCAATGCTCTCTCAATGCGGTAACTTGATCAACACGATCCTTAGAATTTATAGAAAGTTGTGCAATTTTTGTTACCTGCCCATAGGGCAAACCATTCAATAGATGATATTGCAAAGCCATCAATCTACTCTGTTGCCTTTCCTCTTGACCAGCACGTATTTTTTCTAAATGCCTCGACTGATTTACCCCAGCTGCGTTATGACCAATACGAATCATTTTTAGAGATACTTCACTCTCTCCATATTCTTTCAATAAATCCTCCACACTCTTACCTGCAAATGGTTTAATTGCTTCTGCTATTTCAGGTGGTTCATGCGCTGCATCTGCCAAAAGAAAGAGCGATAATCTATTGCCATCTACACTTACAACTGAAGCATGTGGAGTAGAAGGTATAGCAGCTGTAGCCACCCGCCGTTCTTTGTCTGTTCCAGTTTCACTACCTTTCCACCACTGCATTTCCCATCGTTTAGGTTGTAAAGCAATACTTCCTCTTTTCCTTGCAGAGATCTGTGGAGATGGTGAAGGCTTAGCTCCATGAACTGGCGAGGCCGCAGCAGTTATTATGGCAGCTACACTTTTCCGTTCATGCTCGGGGTTTTTTGTTCCAGATGGTGCCGCACCCTGTGCGGTAAAAGAATATACAACCAAACAAAGAAAATATTGTACTTTCACCTAATCCCTTGCTTAGAATTCACGCCAATTACGTTGTGTATATGATTGTACTGTTCGTTATTCCAAAAAAACAAGGACCCCAATATGCTTTTCTAAAGCCAGTATACCTCAAGAGATACCACTTGCACAAAGGCTTGGTTCTGAGACTATATAAGACCTAAATGTTACTCTAAAAGAATTAATTTCAATCCAAAATCCTCGCAAGCATACAATTAAGCATTTGTTCAGTACTCGTTGACGAACGAGGAGTCGATGGTGTACTACTTGCAGGGCTCGTTGCAGATGAACTCACGGTTGATGATGCAGGTGATGTTGAAGATGAAGTTGATGGTGATGATGCAGGTGATGGTGATGATGAGCCAGAAGGGCTTCGTGCCGCCTCTACTTTGGCTTGAAATTCTGCTATGTCCACCACATAGCCATTTTTTATAATGCCATCTACTCCAAGCATACTAAATAGATCATTAACACGTTTATCTACATCTTTCTTGTGTATACCATACTGTTCCATCAATATTTCTTCAAATTCGGGATCGCGCGTCGCCTCACCCGCAGGCTTTTTTCCACCGTGCTCCGGCTTTTCCCTTCCTATGTACTGCCAGAAATATTCATACCCTTCACTCCCTTCACTCAAAGGCACACGCACATGATCCAACCAGCTGCGAGCAAGGAATTCTTTGTGTACGGCACGTTTTCTAAATTCGGTAACTTTAAGAGCTCGATTACCATCCGCATTAAAAAGCTGCTCGATTCTTTGGGCTTCAGACGTGCCTGGTCGGTTGAGTTTATGGTACTTCAGGGCAAGGAGTCTGTTTTGCTGTTCTTTCTCCTGCACAGAAAGTTTTAACTTGGTCTCTACTAAATGCGCTTGATTATGCGCAAACTTACTGTTAGCTCGCAAGGCATCCATGGCCTGCTCACTCTCTGCATATTCCTGCAACAAATCTTGAACACTCTTACGAACAAATGGCTTAACAGCCACTGCTATTTCGGGTGGTGTATGAGGATTTTCTGGATCTGCTAAGCGAGATAATGAGTAATCATCTTTTGCTGCATTACCGGAAGCAAGAGCGAGGGTTGTAGCTGCTGCTGCTTTTTTTTCTTCTTCTTGGGCATCACTTCCCGCACCGCACAAACTCAAACAATACAGAATACTCACGTATACAAGATTTCTTATTTTCATATTTTGACCCCTTAAATAAGAATTCACTTATTGATGAGTGTATCGTGAGCCATTTTAAAAAGACAAGAAACGCCCTAGCCAACCAAAATAGTTACTGCTTCAGCAACACGAGAAGAACATGGTTTACCTGTGCTGCCATGCACCGTAACTTCTTGCAACGATGGCTCGTAGGTAAACTTTGTTCGCACTATTGGTATGCCACGATTATAGGCAAGCCAGATAGGAAATGCGGTGCGTACTGGGAAAATATCTTCTCCCATTGAGCGGTTATCATCACACCCAATATATAATGCGGTTGTAAGATGCGGTGTTGCTCCCGCAAACCAACACGTTCTTGAATCATTGGTAGTGCCTGTTTTACCGATAGAATCTGATTCGATCCATGGTTGTGTCCCCCGTTTACGTGCCCGACCCATACCAATACTTAATGCCTTTGTCACTTGGCCAGCAGTATGGGAACTTAATATGCGCTCTTTAGCCGGTACCAATTTATATATCTTTTTACCCCATGCATCTTTTACAAATCGTATGAAATGCGGTTCAACATATACCCCATCATTGGCAAAGATATTAAACATACCTACCACCTCTTTTAAGGTTGTATCGATACAGCCAAGGGCAAGCGAAGGATACTCATAAAATGGCCCTTGTACATGACATTTTTTTGCAAGTTCAATGACCGAATCAATACCAACGTGCAATAATGTTTTTATGGCAATGATATTACACGATTGCGCAAGTGCTTGAGCTAAAGTCATTTTACCGTAAAAATCACCGTAATAGTTCTTGGGTGCCCACAGTTGGCCACCGAAGGTAAGTTCAAACGGTTCATCTATTTCTGTGTTGGCAAATGAACTGCCTTTATCAATTGCGGTAGCGTAAATTAAAGGTTTAAAAACAGAACCCATTTGCCGCCGTGCTTGCAATGCCCGATTCCACTTTGATGTTGCATATTCATAACCACCAACTAATGCTTTAACTTCACCCGACTGGGTATCGATGGAAATAAGCGCACCATCCAGTTCTGGTGCTATCTCTTTTTTAAGATGTGAACATTGTTCATAAAAGCTCCGTTCTGCTTGCTGTTGCGCCGCTTTGTTAATGGTAGTTTGAATCGTAAGCCCGCCCGTATACAAAAGATCTTTACCCAACTCCTGCTCTAACATAATACGAATTGTTTCTTTAAGATGAGGGGCAAGTTGTTTTTCTGGAGGTTTGAGCATAAGTGGTTCAGCACGCGCTTGCACAAAAGTGGCATCATCAAGCACCCCAGTGGAAGTCATCAGATATAAAATAAGATTGCGCCGCTTTTGTGCTGATGCTGGTACAATGAGTGGACAATAATTGCCGGGTGAACGCACAATACCTGCCAACATCGCCGCTTGTGCCACCGTAAGTTCTGCAGTCTTTTTACCCCAAAAGCGTTGACTCGCCGCCTCTACCCCATAAATGCCACAGCCAAAATAGACATGATTAAGATAGGCTTGCAAGATTTGTTCTTTAGTAAATTGTTGTTCAACAATAAGTGCAAGGAGTTGTTCTTTTACTTTGCGGGTAAATGTCTTGTGACTATCAAAAAAGAGTAACCGAACCAATTGTTGGGTAATAGTACTCGCACCTTGCACTTTGCGACGATGATAGAGATTAACTAAGGTGGAACGCACAATACCTTTTAATGAGATGCCGGAATGATTAAAAAACGCCCGATCTTCTGCTGCTAAAAATGCATTAATAAGGTGCGGTGGCATTTGAGCAAGTTGGATCGGCTCACGGCGATCAATCGTAAAGCGCCCCCACTCATTACCCTGATCATCAAGCAAGAGGGTTGGTTGTGTTGCGCTGTACCGTTCAAGCAATGAAAAATCTACAATCGGATGATGAGTAATATAAAAATAGATGCCGAAGATAAAGGCAAGGAATAGGAAGAATAGGTTGAGTGTAAAGCGAAGGAGTAGAGTCATAATTTTTTACAAAAAAAAGGAGCTGCAAAAAGCAACTCCTCTTAGTATATATTTTTCTTACAATTTATGCAGCAGGTTGATCAGTAAAACTTTGTAAATTTTCTTGTGCACTTTCCATGAAGCTTTCTGCCGCTTCTTCAGCTTGCTCATTCACATCATCAGAAAAGAATGGACAACGCTTTGCTATGCATGCACTCGCGCCTTCAACTGCCTTTTTTGGCGGTTTGCCGCCGCATGACGAACATTTTTGTGGCTTACCACACCCACATTTTTGTTGGCCGCTACCAGTAAATACTTTACTTACTTTGCCCCATGCTGCACGAACTCGATTTCTAAATGAATCACTCACCGCATAGAGACTAAGTAATACTAATCCACTTGTCCAAACACCCGTAAATATGGCATGATTTCTCCATTGTCCACTATACCAAGCAGTAATGCGGCTTGGCAAATCAGACATACCATCTGAACCAGACGATGCTGATACGGAAACTGACGAATCAGCTGCAACTGCAGGCACTGCAGACAACATAAGTATGAGTGTTAATGCAAATAGACTTCTCTTCATAATCATTCTCCTTAATATTGATTAAAGGACCTATCCTATTAACTTCTGAACAACCTACTTGAATCTGCACCATTGTCAAGCTAGACTAAATACCTTATTAAAGGCAGCAAAAAACCATGTATAAAAAAGCACACAGCATTATCGCAACTTACTATTTCTCTGCACTTATTGTGCTATTTTTGGTTGACCTGTTCTGTTTTTCTTTTTTTGAACAGCGCATCTTTTATCTCGTGTTAAGTTTATATTGCATCGAAAGCCTACGGCCTAAAAGCTCTACGCCACGATTGGTCAGTACATTATTACTCATTGCACTCGACTCTTTTTTACAATTCGGTCGCTTTGGCATCACTTTGCTTTACCTTATACCACTCACATTCATCGCTCGCAAAGCAAATAATGCACTGCAAACCACAAATGTAGTTATTTACTGCTTTTTTATCTTTTGTTTGCTTGCACAATTTATCTGGCTTGAACCTTTTGTGCTTGGCATGAAATCAAGCGCCTCCTATATAACTGCAAAGATCATCATTAATATAATAGTGTTTGCGATTATTCGCCGATTATAATGCGGAAAAAGCCCAGTAGTATAGGCATTTGCAGATATTCTTGAGTACGTTAAGCTGAAAATAGGGATCATTTCTGTATCACAACAGTATGAAAGGCTCTATATGAAGTTATTCATAACATCATTATTACTTGTTTTCTGTATGCAAGGTAACTTGAAGGCTGCAGGTACGCCCACTGCAAGCACACCTAAGGGGACCTCAACCACAGCAGCATCTTCTCATTCTCATAGGCGCGCCGCTTCAGCTCTTCCAACTTCAGCAGTTACTTCAACCCCTCCGCCAACTGCCGCAGTTTTTTTGAAAGCTGCAATAAGCTCCTTAAAACCGGTGGCAAAAGGTTCAACTGATACCACTGCAAAAGCTCCAGCTGATGTACATGCAAAAGATGCAGATGCTAAACGAAAAGCAGCGACACATAAATATCAACCAATGAGTATGCGGCAAGAGCTTATACCGTTTCTACATACACAAGTTAATCAACATAGAGTTCTTCAAAACGTGGCGGCAATTCAAGAACAATGGCGCAGTAACAATCCAGGCGCACCGGTACCTTCTGCAGATCTTATCAGCTTAATGCGCCTAGGCGCCCAACTTTCAGCTATAAGTGCCGGGATCAAAGAGTTCGCAAAAAGCAAACCTTGCAGCGTAACGCCAACACAATCTGATACCAATGAACAATATAATGCAGCTCAAATAATACTAACAAAAATGGAAGCATTTCGAAAACAGCAAACAATGCTTGTAAACTTACTTACTACGAGATATCCCATTCAGCCGGTTCAAGCAGCAGCTCCAGCTGCAAGCGCACCTAGCGCAATCGCTCGCACAAAAGCAGCGTCTGCTCCTGCCGCATCTGCAACTGATACGACCACAAAAATTGGCGCAAAGTTACCAGCAAAAAATACATCCGCTCACCAAACCACCTAAAAAGAAGGTACTATGAACTACCAACCAGAATATATGGATCTTGCTCTCAAATTAGCTCTAGCAAACGTACAACATCATAATGGCGGACCATTTGGTGCGGTGATCGTTAAAGATAATGAAATAATTGCCACGGGAGCCAATTGGGTAACTGCAACCAATGATCCCACTGCCCATGCAGAAATTGTAGCGATTCGCCACGCATGCGCGGTACTTGAAAGCTTTCAGCTTACTGGTTGTAGTGTGTATAGTTCATGCGAACCATGCCCCATGTGCTTTGGCGCTCTGTATTGGGCACGGCCACAAGCACTCTATTATGCTGCCAGCAGATTTGATGCTGCTACTATTGGCTTTGATGATGCTTTTATATACGAGCAATTGGCGTTACCGGGAGATAAACGGAGCATGCCATTTATTAAGGTGGAGATACCGGAAGCTTTAGAACCATTTAAAATGTGGCACGAGAAGGTAGAGAAGATTAGGTATTAATAAGTGTCTCAAACAAACAAAAATGTTCTATTTATTACTATCTATCGTTTATTTAGCATTCGAAAGGTCTCCATGAAATTAAATGATAAAGAAAGCGTTGTATGAAAACAAAATGGGTCATTTTGATATTGATCGTATGTTGTCTACAAGGCAGCTTGCATGGGGCGAGTGCACATGCTACTGCAGCCGCTGCGGTAGATAGTGCTGCAAAAGAAAGAGCACAGAACGAGGCTGCTAAAGAACAAAATTATATTGCTCGTATACGAAAAGAACTTGTACCTCGTTTATACAACCAGAGAACGGGCGAAGCATTTTCTTCTGCCCAAATTCAAGAGGGATGGCACGAGTCTTACCCGCTCGCTGAAATACCATCTGCAGCAGCTATTAGAGCCGAACGGGCACTGCTTAATGTACAAGATGCAATGAAGCTTTTAGTAATCGGATTGCCAACTTTCTTAGTTGCACGCTCAGATACATCAGCAAGCTCACGTAACTCTTCTCATAAAATTCTGCCGGCTATTTCAGCAGATTTTCATGCCGAGATTCTTCGGGTTCACGAATTAACAAAGAATTTTCTCTATCCATCAACAGAAACATCGGCTACTGCTCTCCCTGCCGCAACAGCCGCAGCTGCACCACCTCAAATCGTAATAACTGTTTCTGCACCACCTATTCAACCATCTCCTGCGCATGCCGTTGCTACTGCAAGTAAGCCTTCACCTGTACCCGACACTACAAGTAGTATGTCACTTACACAAGGTTCCCCACCCTCAAAACCTGCTACCGGTGGTACCCATACACAACATTAAGAAATCTGGTATACTTTTTCTTATGCAGGTAGTCTAGGCAATCGCTCGTGAAAATGAGAGGAAAGTCCGGACTTATAACGAACTAAGTACCTTAGAAGATACGTCAACTAAGGGGGGTGTAAACCCATGGAAAGTGCCACAGAAAATAACCGCCACAATTTCTTGTGGTAAGGGTGAAAACGTGCGGTAAGAGCGTACGATAGGTTACAGTAATGTAACCTGGGGGCAAACCCTACTTTAAGCAAGACAAAGTAAGCACGTTCGGTGGTTCGTTCCGATTTAAACGTGCGGGTATGTCGCTTAGATAAATGGTTGCTACTTTAATCATTTTTTGGTTAAAGACAGAATCCGGCTTATTGACTACCTGCAGTCTTCACCTCCACAGGGTGGGACTTCGAAGTTAAATTACGGCTACGACTGCCAAGGCAGTTTTTGCAAGGAAATGAACTATCTATATTGTATGTGAAGACTGCCCGGCGAAGTTTAAAACTTCTTTGAGTTTTACTTCGAAGTAAAAACGTAGCCTGGGTTTTACCTTAACAAGCATGACACTTAAACCCTACTTCTGGACCCTCCCCTTTCTTTTCTT
>Ga0207020_1037_pt1 | contig 28960 bp, 19 predicted proteins | sample Alteio_BWMinCont_48_FD_153500 | JGI IMG/M metagenome (GOLD analysis project Ga0207020, IMG submission 153500) | Enriched cells from forest soil in Barre Woods Harvard Forest LTER site, Petersham, Massachusetts, United States -... | ecosystem: Environmental > Terrestrial > Soil > Temperate forest >... | reverse complement strand
GCCCTTGTATGTCATCACCGTTTATTCACCTCCATCTACACACCGAATATTCTTTAAGTGATGGTTTGATTCGAATTGATGATTTGATCGCTAGAGCATCAGAGTTAGCATTACCTGCTATTGCGATCACCGACCAATCCAACTTATTTGCAGCGATTAAATTTTATCAAGCAGCTATCAAAGCAGGGATTAAACCCATTATCGGTGCTGAATGTTGGATAGAAAACGTCCAATTTCCTGCTTGCCCATTTCGATTAATTTTGTTATGCCAAAATCAACAAGGTTATCAAAATTTAATTCAGTTAATCTCACGAGCTTACTTAGAGGAGCGGCAAGGAACGAAGCCGATTCTACAAAGAAGCTGGTTGCCGAGTTATACAGCAGGCTTAATTGCTTTATCGGGCGATAAAGAAGGCGATATAGGGCAGGCCTTACTACAAAATAAGCGATCGTTGGCTAAAGAATTTTTACAAATGTGGTTATCACTTTTTCCACATCGTTTTTATTTAGAGTTACAACGACTTGGACGACCACAAGAGGAAGCATATATTGCCGCTACCATCGAATTGGCCTTTGAATATCAAACGCCCGTTGTTGCCAGTAACGATGTGCGCTTCCTCTATACAGAAGATTTTGACGCTCATGAAGCACGGGTCTGTATCAATAGCGGACATATTTTAAATGACTCTAAGCGTTCCAAGGTATACAGTGAGCAGCAATTTCTTCGTTCTACAGAAGAGATGGCTACTTTATTTGCCGACATTCCGTCAGCCTTAATTAATTCATTGGAAATCGCTAAGCGTTGTAACTTGGAATTAACGCTGGGTAAAGCCTTTTTACCTAAGTGTCCTATTCCTGCCGGCATGACACCGGAAAGTTGCTTAGTACAGGAGGCTGAAAACGGGTTACTAGCACGTTTAAAAAAACTTAATTTACCCAAGTCTATAACGTCTGAGCCCAATTACCCATTGGACGACACTGATAATAGATTTATTGCAGAAGCTAAAAACCTATCTACGCTCAAGGAAAACATCTTATTTTCTACAAAATGTAGTGAAAATTCCTATAAGGTATATTTTAACAGGCTTGCGGTTGAACTCGAGGTCATTAATAACATGGGCTTCGCTAGTTACTTCTTAATTGTGGCTGATTTTATCCGTTGGGCGAAAGAAAATGGTATACCAGTAGGACCAGGGAGAGGATCCGGTGCTGGTTCCTTAGTCGCTTATGCGCTACAGATTACTGATATAGAACCCTTAAAGTACGATTTGCTGTTTGAACGCTTTTTAAATCCTGAACGTATCTCTATGCCTGATTTTGACATCGACTTCTGTGTGGAGGGACGTGATCGCGTTATTGACTACGTAACAGAGCGTTATGGTCGTGAATCCGTTTCTCAGATCATTACCTACGGTAGCATGGCTGCTCGTGCCGTTGTCAGGGATGTGGGACGTGTTCTTGGTTATCCCTATGGTATGGTTGATAAAATTGCGAAATTAATCCCCTTTGAATTAGGCATTACGCTGGAAAAAGCTATGCATCAAGAAGAAGAGCTACAACAGTGTTATGAAAATGAAGATGCGATAAAAGTATTAATTGATTTAGCTAAAAAATTAGAAGGGCTGGTGCGTAATGTTGGGAAGCATGCTGGAGGCGTTGTTATTGCTCCCTCCAAACTGACTGATTTTACACCGCTGTACTGTGAAGTTGGTTCTTCGCATTGTATTACCCAGTTTGATAAAGATGATATTGAAAAAGTTGGACTTATCAAATTTGATTTCCTTGGGCTACGCACCTTGACGATCATCCACTGGGCGGTGCAATCAATTAATGTCAAAATGCCAAAAGGAAAAGCAGCATTAGATATTACCGCGATCCCTTTGGCGGATCCCAAAACCTTTGCCTTATTAAAAGCCTGCAAGACAGCTGCTGTATTTCAGTTGGAATCACGGGGGATACGTGATCTCATTAAACGATTACAACCTGATAATTTTGAAGATATTATCGCGCTGCTCGCTTTATTTCGTCCGGGTCCTCTGCAATCAGGTATGGTCGATGATTTTATCAACCGTAAACATGGTACAGCTCAAGTTGAATACCCTCATCCTTTTTTAGAACCTATTTTACGTCCTACCTACGGCATTATTCTTTATCAAGAACAGGTAATGCAGATTGCACAGGTCTTGGCAGGTTACACCTTAGGAGCCGCTGATTTATTACGACGAGCGATGGGTAAAAAAAAATCGGAGGAAATGGCAAAACAACGGACCATTTTTACCTGTGGCGCTATGAAAAAAGGAGTTGCGATCGATTTAGCCAATCAGATCTACGATTTAATGGAGAAATTTGCTGATTATGGTTTCACGCGATCACATGCAGCTTCCTACGCTTTAATCTCGTATCAAACGCTCTGGCTGAAGGCACACTACCCCGCAGAATTTATGGCAGCTGTACTATCGTCTGACATGGATCATACTGAAAAGATGGTTTTATTTTTGGAAGAATGTCGGCAGATACAGTTAAACATCCTACCTCCTGACATTAATACTAGCTATCATAAATTTACCGTTAATAAAAAAGGAGAACTTCGTTATGGTTTGGGTGCTGTCAAAGGTTTAGGAGTTACCGCTGTTGATATGCTGATTGCACAACGTGCAGAAAGGTGTTTTGAAGACTTATTTGATCTTTGTCGTCGCATCGATCCACATAAATTAAACCGTCGAGGCTTAGAGGCACTCATCTATTCTGGAAGTTTAGATTGCTTAGGTTTCAACCGCGCCACGCTAAAACACAATTTACCGGCTGCTTTATTAGCCGCTGAGCAAGAATCGTCAGCGATTGCTTCTGGGCAGCGGGACTTTTTTGGGCTTGCCATGATTTCTGAAAGGAAAGAAATGGTACAGAAGGTAGAGTGGCCCAAGCTGCGTCGTTTACAAGCTGAAAAAGAAGTATTGGGATACTATTTAAGTGGGCATCCCTTCGAAAATTACGCAAGCGAAGTATCTCATTTTACAACCTCAAGTTTGCAAGAATGCACCTATCGGGTAGGTCATTCGCTAACGATAGCAGGTTGGGTGCTCAGTATTCGACTCTTATGGACAAAACGGGGCGATCGCATGGCGATAATAAATATAGGGGATACACAGAGTCGTTTGGAGGTTACCTTATTTAGCGATATTTATTCAATGTATAGGGATAAATTAACGAAAGACAGATTATTAATCATTGAAGGAGAAAGCCAACAGGATGAATTGACAGGCATGGTTCGTGTACTCGCTAAAAAGGTTTTGGATATTAAAGAAGCGCGTGATGCTTATGCCAAGCGCGTGCTCATTAAACTTTCTCAGCCGCCTATGAATTTCGATCAAATTCAGGATTTGAAACAAAAAATGAGTCATTTTTGTTCAGGCCGCTGCCCTACCGTCATTGAATATTATCATCCTGAACTTCGCGCACAGTTACAGCTTCCCTTAGGTGACGCGTGGATGGTGACACCTTCTGATGAACTGCTAGTAACTCTAGAGAAACTGTTGGGTGAAAAATGTGTTGTTATCGAATATTGATGTATCGTTGTATAGTAAGCTAACGAGCTGGTAAAGTATGATTTTGGTGGTTCTGTATCACCTGTACGCGCAATCCTCAATGAAACAACAAAACTGGCAGAAATATTGCGGATAGATTATCATTCCTATTTGGTCTGCGTGCAAAATAGTCGAGAGCCAGCAACTTTCAGCGACTGCATGGGGCCACGTGGTAGTTTTTTTCCAATTTATGTGTCGAGCTCAATTTCGTCATTAGGTACCTATCAGCTACAAAATCAGCGACTATTTCCCTCAAATGACCCAGTCTAACTACTATTATGATTGAAAAAAGGTCTACTGTATCAAGCATGATTCACTTGAATTTTCTGTACGGTTTCAGACATTGGTTTTTTACGTTTTCTCTAATGCTGCTTGTTCTATTAAGCGTGATACTAGCCTGGCAAAAGTATAGCGATTCAGATTTGTTTCCTGTTACTCATATTAAAATTACAGGCGACCTGGTGCATGTCCAGCGAAATAGGTTGCAACGGATTATCCTACCATTTACAGAAAGAGGTTTGCTACATCTCGATAACCGTCGGTTAAAAGAAAGACTCTTGCAAGAACCTTGGATCGATTCAGTAACAGTGAAACGCTTATGGCCAGATACCTTATCCGTAAATTTTACCACAAAAAAACCAGTGGCATTAATGGCGAATAATGATTTACTTGATCAAAAAGGTAATATTTTTAATGCTGGGTATGTGGATCCCACGTCACTCGATCTGCCTTTTTTTATCGGCCCCGCCGCGCAGCAAAAATATTTGCTACAAACTTATCAATCGCTATACCCATTGCTATCCAGTTTAACGCTAAAAATAAAATTATTACAATTTATTGATCAACAATGTTGGTACTTGCGCTTAAGTAATGGTTTGTCGCTTTATTTAAGTCGAACGAGACCTAATCTACAATTAGAGCGGTTTATCAAGGTTTATCCGGATGTCATTGAGGGAAAGGTGTCGATGGTGGATTATATCGATCTACGTTATGCACACGGTATGGCAGTAAAATTTAAGACACGAGTGGTTTAGTACGTAGTTTCTCTGGGCGAAACTAAATTACGTGCTCAACAGGAATGATAGGGTGCCTCTAGAAATTAGAAATTTTGCTTCAAAACCAGGCGTGATGGCAGCGAGCAGAGAGGTTTAAAGTTATTAATTCAAGGTGAAGTAATTATGGCCAAAAAGTTGAGCAGAAATTTGATCGTAGGTTTAGATATCGGTACCAGTAAAGTTAATGCCTTAGTGGGGGAGGTGCAGCCGGATGGAATTGAGATCATCGGTTTAGGAGTTTATCCATCCCTAGGACTAAAGCGAGGCGTCGTTGTCAATATCGACGCAACGGTTGACTCGATTCAACAGGCAGTTGGCGAAGCTGAAGCAATGGCTGGTTGTCCTGTTCGCAGCGTGTATACAGGAATAGCAGGTAATCATATCCGCAGTTTAAATTCTCATGGAATTGTAGCGATACAAAATCAAGAGGTTACTCACGCTGATGTTGAGCGTGTTATCGATGCTGCCAGGGCTGTTGCCATTCCTGCGGATCAAAAAATATTACATATCTTACCGCAGGAGTTTATCATTGATAACCAAGACGGCATTCGCGAGCCGATAGGTATGTCCGGTGTACGGTTGGAGGCTAAGGTACACATGGTAACGGGTGCTGTGAGTGCAGCGCAAAATATTGTTAAATGCATTCAGCGTTGTGGATTAGAGGTCTCTGAGATTATTTTAGAACAATTAGCCTCGAGTCAAGCTGTCTTAACAGAGGATGAAAAAGAATTAGGTGTTTGCTTGATAGACATTGGTGGTGGCACAACGGATATTGCCATCTTTACTGAAGGTGCTATCCGATTTACATCCGTTGTTCCCATTGCCGGCGATCAGGTTACCAATGACATTGCCGTTGCATTAAGAACACCAACACAAAGTGCTGAACATATTAAGAGGAAGTATGCCTGTGCCTTAGCAGAATTAGCGAGCCCTGATGAAATTGTAGATATCAGCGGCATGGGTGATCGTCCTGGCAGGACCATTTCTAAACGTTCTTTGGCTGAAGTCATCGGATCGCGCTATGAAGAACTTTTTTATTTAGTAAAAACGGAGTTGCGTCGAAGTGGTTTTGAAGAGTTTCTTGCTGCAGGCATTGTGTTGACAGGCGGTGCCTCTAACGTCAATGGAGCAGTGGAGTTAGCTGAGAAGGTTTTTAAGCTGCCTGTTAGGTTGGGTAATCCACAATATGTCGTGGGAAACAGCGAAGTCATTAGCAATGGAATGTATGCAACTGGCACAGGCCTACTATTATATGGCTACCAACAACAGTGCGAACAAAGAAAACCTAATCACGCCATGTTTCGTGGCAGACTAGCTCGCGTGAAGAGCTGGTTACGCGAAAATTTTTAATTTTATTTACAATACACCGAAGCAAAAAGTTTGAGGAGTTATACTATGAGTTCCCCCTATGATTTGGTCGATACCTCACCACAAAACGCCGTTATAAAGGTCATTGGCGTGGGTGGTGGCGGTGGAAATGCAATTGAACATATGCTTACGCAAGATATTGATGGTGTTGAATTTATTTGCGCCAACACGGATGCCCAAGCACTAAAAAATTCATCTGCTAAATGCTTATTACAGCTTGGTCAACAAATTACCAAGGGTCTTGGAGCGGGAGCGAACCCAGAGGTAGGGCGCCAGGCGGCCGAAGCGGATAGAGAGCGCATTCGTGCGGTTATAGAAGGGGCCGACATGGTTTTTATTACTGCCGGTATGGGTGGCGGTACAGGAACAGGTGCCGCGCCAGTTTTTGCGGAACTTGCTAAACAGATGCGAAAGTTAACGATAGGTGTCGTTACCATTCCATTTGCATTTGAAGGAAAAAAGCGTTTACACCTAGCGGAAGAAGGAATAAAGCAGCTAGGCCAATATGTGGATTCACTCATTACTATACCTAACAGCAAATTAATCAATGTATTAGGTAGAGGTATTAGCCTTTTAGATGCATTTAAGGCTGTTAATAATATATTATTCGGCGCAGTTAAAGGGATTGCCACACTGATTACCGAATCCGGTTTAATCAATGTGGATTTTGCGGATGTTCGTACTGTAATGTCATCTGATATGGGTATGGCAATGATGGGTGCAGGAGTTGGTGTTGGTGAAGATAGGGCGCGTTTAGCCGCTGAGGCAGCGATCGCTAGTCCTTTACTTGAGGATGTTGATTTAGCAGGAGCACGCGGCGTGTTAGTTAACATTACGGCGGGTCCTGATCTATCGATAGGGGAATTTGAAGCAGTTGGTGAAGTGATAAAAGGCTTTACTTCAGAAGATGCAACGGTGGTGGTAGGAACCGTCATTGATCCTAAGATGAACGATGAGTTACACGTTACGATCGTAGCAACGGGTTTGGGAACTATTTATGCGAGCCAAGGAGGCTCTAATCTTATCAGAGCAGCGGATGGTTCTCTGGATTATCATCAACTAGAGCGCCCCACTGTACTGCGCAAGCAAGTGCCCACAACAACATCCTCTAGGCCGGTAATTACTTCTAATGTCACAGATATCGAATATCTTGATATTCCGGCTTTTTTACGTAAACAAGAAGAGGTTTCCTGAAGGTGTCCAGCCATAAAAAATTAAATCTAACACACACTCCTCGCGCGTTAAAACAACGAACACTCAAGAACGTCATTAAAGCGGCAGGTATCACCTTGCATAGTGGCGAAACGGCTATTTTGACATTGAGACCCGCACCTATTAATACCGGCATCATTTTTCGACGAATTGACTTTAACCCTATCGTTGAAGTACAAGCGCGAGCTGAGCACGTGGGTGAAACAACTTTACAAACAACTTTGCTAAAGAATGGAATACGGGTTGCAACGATTGAGCATTTGATGTCGGCAATGGCTGGTCTAGGCATTGATAATGCTTACGTAGACATTACCGCTTCAGAGATTCCGATTATGGATGGTAGTGCCGGTCCCTTTATCTTTTTAATTCAGTCAGCTGGTATTGAGGAACAAAGTGCGCCGAAGCGTTTTATTCTTATTAAGCAGCCAATTAAGGTGACAGAAGGTGATAAATGGGCATATTTGGAGCCATTTTATGGTTTCAAAATATCATTGGAGATTGGTTTTGATCATCCTCTTTTTCAAAATCGCAATCAAAAAGCTAGCATCGATTTTTCAAAAACTTCTTACATTAAAGAAGTGAGTCGAGCACGTACCTTTGGTTTTATGGCAGATTATGAAAAATTGCGTGCAGTGCGTTTAGCTTTAGGTGGCAGTCTCGACAACGCGGTCGTCGTAGATGAATACAGAGTGCTCAATGAGGACGGACTACGTTATGAAGATGAGTTTGTACGGCATAAAATCCTTGATGCCGTCGGTGATTTATATTTACTTGGTCATAGTTTGATTGGATCATTTAGTGGATATAAATCTGGCCACGCGTTGAATAATCTATTACTGCGTCGTTTACTGGATAATGCAGCTGCTTGGGAATATGTAGAGTTTGCTGATGCAATCGAAGCACCTTTAGCCTATAGACTAATCCTACTCAAGACCACGTAAAGGCACCTCATACACCTGCCTTTTACTTCAATACATCGTTGTGATGCCGTTGCGACCATTACCGCTTTTTACGAAAATGAGGCGTTATCCGATGCATCATAGCGTCTAACGCTTTGTTGGCGATGGCGTCGACTTGGTCATTCTCGGGATGACCACTATGACCTTTTACCCACGCCCACTGAATATTATGTCGTTTTGCTTCTTCGGCTAACTGTTTCCATAAATCACTATTTTTAACCGGAGTTTTGTTGGCGGTACGCCAAGCGCGCTGTTCCCATTGAGGTAACCACTTAGTAATCCCTTTTTGCACGTACTGAGAATCGGTGCTCAGTAGAACACAACAAGATTTTTTTAATGCCAGCAGTGCTTGCAGTGCTGCCATCAATTCCATGCGATTATTAGTTGTTTGGAACTCAGTACCCGACAGCGTTTTTGTTTGTCCACGATAACGCAGTAGCACAGCCCAGGAACCTGGCCCTGGATTACCACGGCAAGCCCCGTCGGTAAATATTTCTACTACAGAAGATTTAGACACCATGGGCCTTTCTAACGTTGGAAGCTAAGGATTTGTTCGTTAGTGGGGGAGGGAAATACCAGGCAAAACCAGATGCACTGAGACGTCTCACGCGCTTTTGGGCAACGATTAGGTAAATTCCTCCGAGATAAGGAAATAGCCAGGGTGATATCCTTTCCAACCAAAACAATTTATCTATTAGCCACTTTCCAACACGACTGGTCAACGGAGGACGAAATGAAAAGCTCTCGATATGACAAATTTCTCCACCTAGGGAGTAAATCCACTGACAAATAGTTTGCATGGTATAAAGACGACCATTCCTTGCTAGGTATCTATCGGCACCAACAAGGTGGTGTAGTCCCCAAAGGCTCAAAGGGTTGATTCCTAGAAGAATTAAATGGCCATCGGGCGCTAATACCCGCCATGACTCACTCAGGACCTGCTTCGCGTTTTTATTAAGTTCTAAGGCATGGGGTAAGAGTATTAGGTTAATACTTTCACTAGCAAATGGTAAATTCGTGTAAGCACTCAGCAAAAAATGGAAGCGTGGTGCAGTAAAATCCACCGTTGGTAACGAGTTCGTGTTGTTGCTAACACGGATTTTGTGAAGAATAGGGCTGACTGCCAAGCTTGAAAAAGTATAATCACTCAACTGCAGTAAGTGACGACCTGAATACCTAGTCAATAAGCTACTTAAGCGCTTGTCCTCTCGCTTGAGAACATCTGTATAGTTCAACAACGGTTTTGTATATCCTAAGCAGCAATTATGGTAAACAAAAGTAGTCCGCGAGTCATTGTCATTATGGCATAGGAGAAACGACTGTAAAGTTTCAAATTTCAATCCTCACGAAAGGCTGTTTTTGAACTTTGCATCTTAACTTATCCTGAGACGCTTTTTGCAGCAAGTTCTCCATTTTCAGTCTTCTGTATTATAAGCATAAGCCTAAAATCTTGAAAACTTAGGTTATTGGCTGACAAAAAATTCTATTTTTTCTATGGATGTAAGCCTATTTCCTTGACCTCCCTAGGTGTGCCCCGTAACATTCTAAGGTGATTTATAAAACGTTCAAAATTTATACATTATTGCTTACATTACTGCTAGTGTTGGCGGTGTGTACAGCATGTGTTCAATCTTTCCCTTTAGGAGAGAATGTAATAAAGGATCCTAACAGATTTGGATTGACAGATAAGAGGAGCACGCCAACCATTGTACAGTCAGCAGAGAATAGCTTGTCTCCTGGCAGTGCAAAGGTCCTTTACAGTGCCCTTGATAAAGGGACGTTGTGGGGGCCTATTCGCGCTCACTTGCAATTGACCACATATGAGGAACATCAGCCAGCTGTACAAGAACAAATTAACTGGTTTACTAAAAACCCAGCTTATTTAAATGATGCAATCGATCGCGCTGTGCCTTACATACACTATATTTATACCGAAGTTATAAAACGTAATTTACCGACAGAATTGGTTTTATTACCAATCATTGAAAGTGGTTATAACCCCTCAGCAACTAACTTATCTTCAGGGGCAACGGGGCTTTGGCAGCTTATATCCAGTACAGCACGTGGATATGGCGTGCATCAAGATAGAAGCTTTGACGGTCGCCGTGATTTGTATAGTTCAACCAATGCAGCCTTAAATTATCTGACCTATCTAAAAAGCTTTTTTGGCGGAGATTGGTTATTAGCTATTGCGGCTTATGATACAGGTGAAGGTAACGTACAGAGGGCAATACGCCATAACGCACAGCATGATAGAAATACTCATTTTTGGGCGCTACCGTTAGTTTTAGAGACACGTTCCTATATTCCGCGTTTATTGGCACTGGCTGCCATTGTTAAAAACCCAGCAAAATATGGTGTATCGCTGCCTCCTATCAGTATCAAACCTTATCTTGCGCTGGTTGGTGTACAAGTTGGTGTACAAGGAACAAAATTAAATCTTACACATGCTGCTAAATTGGCCGGTGTTAACTTATCAGAGTTAAAGCAACTGAATCCGGGTGTTAAAAATAGTTTAACTCCTTTAACACATGGTCAACTCGCTCTACCTATTGATCGAGTTGCTTTATATCAAAAACAGTTATCTATGTTATTAGCTTCTAATAATGCTAATAACAAGCGTACAGTGATCAAGCAAACTTCTAGACAGACTACTACTAGCGTCATGCAGCAGGTAAGTACCGAGTTTAGAAGATTTAGCAGATTTAATACGCTTCAACATGCAAGCAAAAGGATGAGCACGGTGCCACGGGTGTATCTTGTCAAACAAGGCGATACCTTAGTTAAGATAGCCAAGTATTACCACGTAACCGTCAAGAACTTGCAATATTGGAACCAGCTTGCAACAGATCGATTAAGACCCGGTAAGAAGCTAAAGATTATGTTTTCTTAAGGGCGGGGCAGTCTCTATAAATTTTTTGTATACAGGCTATTTGTAAAAAATGAGAGGTACCCTAAATTCTCTTGGATTCCCGAATCCATAACGTAGCGAGCAAAGCGATACAGAAACCCAGCGGCAAAATTAACAAAGCGTGGTGATAGTCACTTGCACTGTAAATTCTCACATTATTTTCCATATTACCCTGCCAACCATAATCCATCAACCAACCAAATAGTGGCTGTAAGACAGCATAACCACCAATAGCAAAAAAAGATACAACGCTAACCGCTGTTGCTTTTAGCGTTTCCATATTATTTTCTGCGACCAAAGGGTAACATAACACTTGGCTACTAGTAAAAAAACCTAAGGCAAAAAACAAAAACAAAATAGCTACAAGAGAAAGTATTTGTAGCAGGCATATGACTACAATACTCAATAATAAGGAGATGATGGCACCAACCATCATGAGTACTATCCGTTTTTGGATTTTATCTGACACCCAACCAACAACCGGTCCTCCAATCATCGTGCCTAAAAAAAGCAAACTTGGCGCAAGGGAAGCTTCCCTTGCGGAAAAGTGTGTCGTTTGCTGCAAAAACAAACTCCCCCAGATGGCGCCGAATAAAGCAATAGGTGCATTGATCAATGAAGTATAAATGCCACAAAGAAGATTTTGTAGATTGCAATAGGCTAAACGCCAACATGTAAGAATTCCTGCATTACTAAACTTAAATGTTGAAATCTTTCCATTCTCCCTGACTCCAGGCGGATAATCCTGAACAACGTAAAATATAACAACAAAAATAAATAGGCCTAGACCAGCGTCAAGCAGTAGAGTAGTGCGCCATCCTACGAGCTGAATCAATACGATCAACGGAGTCTGCGCAATCATGCCACCTGACATAGCCATCGTTATAATTAATCCTGTCACTAAAGCCATCTGTCTTGCTGGAAACCAATGCGCAGCCAATAGGACACTACTTAAGAAGCAAAAAGCACTGCCTACACCGCTCATAAATCGAAATGTACAGGCGAGAGGAAAGGAGTGAGTTATGGAAAAGCCAGTTATTCCTGCAACACAAAATAATAAAGCTGACAAAATAATTAAGCGTGTAGAAAATCGGTCTAATAGGACGCCAGCTATCGGTAAAAAAATTAAGTTAGCATAAAAATAATACGCGGATAATTTTCCTAGTTTCGTCGCATGCAGTGAAAAATCGCGCATCAAATCAGTACTCACAGCATTAAACATGTTCATCTGAATAAATTCATAAAAGAAAAAAAGGGCGGCGGAAAAACAGACTAGCCAAGGTTGATAACTCAGCGTAGCAGAGGTATGGGGTGCGGGGTGCGTTTGACCAGAGACTATAGTCATTTAGTTCCCTTAAAACGGATGTTACGATTACACTTACGGTAAAACTAACTGGGTTGCACAGTGTATAGGAAGAGGGGTTAGCTGTCTAAATTTTTACATCTAAATCTAGTATGGGTTGCAATATTAAATAGAATAATTAAGTGGTTCGTGTTCAGAATCATCGCACGCTCTGTGATTAATTTTAGAGCTAAAAATGCTATGGTGAGCATTATAGGCATCACAACGGAGCCAACTACCATTAGAGGAGATCCAACGACTATGACTACTACTTGTTGTGCTCTGTTGCTCAAAGCGAGGAGAAACTGCGAACGAATGGCATGGCTCTCTCTTTTCCTCTTTAAGATCCATTAGTAAGTTTGTTAAAAGGAGTTCGTTATTTTTTTGCTTTTGTATCAGTTCATTATAGCGATCTTGGTTTTTTTGTTTGCCTAGAGTAGTGAAGGCCTGATATTCATCGAAGAAATTTTTAAATTTCTGCAATTCCTCATGCATAGGATGCAAACAACGAGGATCCCAAAGCATAGTCGTACTGGATTGCGAAAAGTTATGGTACCAGGTAGTTGCCACGTGGTACTCTGCACTAACTATATCCTTTACATTATAGTTATCAGCAGCAGCAGCGGCAAGTTGTGCATTTCTTTCCTGTAAAATGCGGGCATAGCACTGGATTTCAGATAAACAATATTTCGACATTATAGCTTCGGAGAATGCATCGGCTATCTCAGGTTTGGACGCCCAAGGCATTATTAGAATCCTGTGATGACGTAGCAACTGACGCCTAGATGCATTCATAACATGCTTTTGCAAGGATGAGCGGGTTAAAGGAATACCACAGAGCTTTGTGTATGTTTCTAGAACATGAAAGGTAGTATTTTGTCTAAAAAATAAACAGCCCGATTTCAGCTGTTTCCAAAAAGAAATCTTATCCATATCAGAAGGGATGATTTGCGTTTGTAGCGTGGTACATATACTAAGCATATTATGGAGAAATGTCTTAAAATTCCTACATAAATCATGATCAGTATATTTGAAATATTGATTTAAAAAGTCTTGATCATCTTTCGTAAGAGTATATTTATTAATTGCACCCAATCGATCAGAAAATTTTAAAAAATTTAAATTATACGGCGACCTTGGAAAGGTATCGAACTGCTGGAAGATATATGCTGTACATTGACTTTTACAGATTTTACTGGCATATGGGTTTGTACACTGCACCATCAGTGATTTTATAAAATCTTGGTTAAAACTGAAAAATGAATTAAGAATTTCTTTTTCCTTTTCTGGTAATTCCGTAACAAAATTATTCAGCCTAGTTTCGGGCGAACAAAAATCCTTACTTGATTGTGATAAATACAGCTCCAACTTAGCCCTTAAATTAGCCCTTAAATTTACTTTTGCTTCGTTTATTAATAGAGCAGCAGAGGCACCACTATTTCGCGGATTTTCAGTAGATAATGCAACAAGGCCTATATCCTCCTCCTGATGTTCCTCTTCAACAGCACCCGAGCACCCTGGGTACACAGTCGCTGAATCATTGATTAAAGTGGACGTATTTTCTACTACTTTTACTGGATTGAAGTTTTGCACTGCATCCACCACGTCCGGAGAAATGCAATGCTCTTCTACATTTTGATGAATTTCAGCCACAGACGACAACACTAGATCTCTGTCGTTTATAGCATCTCTGTGTTCTTCCATGGAATCCAGTCTAACTGGCATTGAGTTAGTGGCTACGGCGTGCACAGTATTGAAATTGGAAGTTACATCTTCCTCTATTGGAGGAGTATCTGCACTTATTGGGCAGTCGGTTGACAAAATAGTTACACTATCATCAGACGGAAAATGCACAATACGAGCAGGAGCCTTTTTCGGCTTCCTTGTTATTTCTGTAGAATTACAGGGCTTTGCTACAGTATCAGTAGAACAATTCTCCCCTTGTAAAGTGGGGGATGAATTTTTTGTAGAAAATTTAAGCTTACCTTTCATTTTAGCAGTAAAAGCATTAACCTGTTCTGTACCGTCTTCTTTTATTTTTGATAATTTTTTTTGGGTTGCATCAGTGGCCATAGTGGCCATGCGAACAAATTTCTTTAAACCAGAATCCTTAAAATCCTCAGTAACTGAGGATAGGACCGGTTGGTCGTTCAACTTCGAGTGTGTATCTTCAGTAGGCAGTGAGAAAGATTTAAAATCTTCCTGATGCTGGACAATGATATCCTGTACATCATGCAGAGCAACAATTGACAGCTCAGGATGCTTGGTTTGTACACAGCAGTCAAATAACGTAATCCAATCACTGCTATGTCCGTGTATTATGAAAAGATCCAGGAGGTTTATGAGCAAGCAATCACCTACAGTACACTGCAAATAGCCATGCTGGGGATTTTGAAATTTATTCATTAGTAATAGCAAAATATTTTCCAGATGACCCTGAATAGTATCGGAGTGAATCTGAAAGTACTGAAGGTAATGACACAATGCTTTTGCGATAGAAAAGCTGACCCTCATAGGGCTCATAGGGGAAAGGGAGTAAACAAGGGGTCGCAATGAAGCGCTATCACCAACTTGTTCTTGATTGCACATCGACTGCTGAATCTGCAATATCCACTTCATACTAGTTGCATGGAAATCAGAATTTTTGTGAGGCTGCTTGAGCAGGTTTTGTATTTTTTCAAGCTCTATTTGCAACGATGCATGCATGCACGATACTCCTTCTTCCTTCTCCTGCACGTCAGTAGGCTGTTCTGGAGCAATAGGTTGTTCCAGTTCCCCTGCTATATGCGAAAAGACAACCTGTGTGTTGTCAGATGTCTTGGAAAAATGCCTTAGGACTTTCCCCATGGCTTCGAACGCGTTTTCGAACATGATTCCTACCATTGTTATTTTTATTTTTAAATGCCCAGCGCACTGCTATATTTGGTTCATCATCAACATAAAGGCATGGTAAGCACTGCCTAACACTGTAGCTGAATGTTATACCTAAGACAATTACCCCTTCAGTATTTTATGCGAATTAGCATAAAATAAAGCTACATACTCCTAAAATGTATGCACTGGTGTAAAATGCACAAAATACGGAATGTTTACAACTAATAATAGGCACAGGATCGTAACAAGGGTAGAGTACACAGAGGCTTATGAGCGCTGAAATTTATTTCTCGTCCGCGAAACAATTAGTCAACCGCATAAAAAAAAAGGAAATCTCTTGTACAGAACTCATGCAAATTTATCTTCATCGCATAGCCCGTGTGAATCCTGCACTCAATGCTATGGTTCAGCAATTAGAATCAGAGGAAGCATTGCGGCAAGCAAGGAATGCCGATGCAAGACTTGCCAAATTTCAAGTAATAGGTCCGCTGCATGGCCTGCCTATTACGATCAAAGATACGTGCAAAGTTAAACATTTTCTTATCACAAAAGGAAGCATGGGTTATCATTTTCGTCCCAGTGAAGATGCAAGTGTAGTTGCTAGATTAAAGGCTGCTGGGGCTATTGTGATAGGGATTACCAATGTCCCTGAATGGAATATCGCCTATGAAACAGACAACGATCGCTACGGCAAAACCTGCAATCCCTATGATCTGAATCGTACTTCCGGCGGAAGTAGTGGTGGCGAAGCGGCCATTATTGCCGCTGGGGGAGTTGCCTTGGGGTTAGGCAGTGACGGAGGAGGAAGCATCCGCCAGCCTGCACATAACACAGGTATTGCAGGTCTAAAACCGACACGTGGATTAATTCCTAGCACAGGTAATGTTCCTTCAGATGGTCGAGGCCTGCTTGGCCCATTGACAAGTTATGGTCCAATGGCGCGATTCGTTGAAGATCTAGATTTGGTTTTACCCGTGTTAGCAGGGCCTGATCATAGTGATCCAGATGTCTTACCCGTCCGCCTAAACGATAAAAAACCTATCAATTTGGAATCACTTCGCATTGCTTTTTATGCTGACAATGGCATTGCAAAACCGGATGAAGCTACTCTGCAAACTATCCGGCGTGCCGTAGAGATCTTGCAATCAGAAGTGGCGTTGCTTGAAGAACGTCGCCCAGAAAATCTCGGTACCATTTATGCACTCGTTACTGAAACCTTTTTTTTAGGAGGAGATAAAGGCTTAGGTTTACAAACTGCACTGAACCACTTCGGTGTTACAAAACCATCCTATTTAGTACAGCAATTTTTGGCTATCGCTCGCCGCTGTGAATTTTCTGTAACTGAGTTGCATCAACGCTTGCGTCGTATTGATCAATTTCGTATTGATTTAGCAAAGTTTTTCGCACCCTATGATGCTATTATTTGCCCCGTAGCTGCCACGCCTGCTAAATTGCATGGGCGTTCCTTTGTCGAAGGTCATGACTTTAGTTATTTGAACATTTATAATGTAACCGGTTGGCCTGCTCTAGCGATACGATGTGGTTGTTCTGTAGAAGGTTTACCAATAGGGCTACAGATAATCGCTAAGCCATGGCACGATACAACGGCGCTCAGTATAGGAAAAAGATTGCAAACCTTACTAGGAGGATGGCAAGCACCTGCCCTATTTCCCTGAGAGGTACCTACTGCTATACTTCTTTTTTGAAGCAAAATTTTTAATTTTATAGAGGCGCCCTTAAGGAGTAGAGATGATTTGGGTCGTCGCTTTAAATAGCAGTCTTGGACGTATTTATTCTTACGATCACAAGCCGCATGCCTTGACGTTATTGAAAAACTTGGAAAATCCAAGCGTTACGTTGAAAAACAGTGATTTGGTTTCAGATGGGCCAGGTCATTACAGCACTATGCATACCGCGAGAGGATCCTACGAAGCTGCTATAAGTCCTCGCGAAGTAGAGCTAGGTTACTTTACAAAAAAAGTAGCTGATGCATTAAAAAAAGGTCTAAATAACCACCAGTATGAAAAATTCATTTTATGCGCATCTCCGCATGTCGGTGGTATGTTGCTCGGTCATCTCAATAAACAAGTTTTACAATCCCTCTTAGTCAATATCAAAAAAAACTTCGTTGAATTAGATACATCCGTATTGGCTAGCTACTTGCAGGAAAATTGGTGGGATATCATTCGATCAAAGGAGCCGTAGTATAATACGGTGCGGTGCCTTCCATGGTAACCATTCCATGTTATATTACCGCGAAAAAGTTACTCCTTACCCCCTGCACAGGTAACATTTTTGATTGTTTTGGCAATAATAAAGTACTTGCAGAAAGAGAGTGTATCTAAAGCCATATCCTGTTATTGATGTAGCCTCCATTTCTGATGGTTAACCCCCCCTTTTTAGTACAACGCATAAGTGGGGCATTACAAACTTGTTTTATTGTTGCTTTTAGGAAACGCACTTTAAGCCTGCAGAAGCTATACTCAGCAGACAGCAGGCGTGGGGTAATAGCACATCGCCCTTTACCAAACCAAAACCAAAAACAATAGTTATAACAAGAGACTATCTAGATTTTTGCTCAGGATTGGGAGAATTTATCGCGTTGATAAGCAAACATAGAGATAAATTTCTAGATGCATCCTTTCGACAGGTACTAGATGCATGTAAACCCTCCCTAAAAATATCCATTCTGGAAACCAAGCCTTGGGGAATTCCCTTAAAAGATGTCAGCTTGATACTAGACACGCAGAACTTTCCACCACCCCTGCAGCAAGGGTACTACATGCTGTGCAACACCACATGCCGCAGAAGCCTTTCACTGAGCTTTCGGATAAAGAAAAATCATTCAGCATACCATGAAGGAGCTATTCATGGATGCACCGATGTACTCTTCAACACCCAGTGTATCCAACGCTCCTCTTTTTTTTCAGCGTGTTCAGCGAACGAGGCCAATCTCCCCGCCTGTTGTAGAGGACAGCGACTTAATGTTTAGTCCCATGATAGATCGAGTTATTTGAAAAAATGCAAGATTGTTTGTTAGGATTCAGGGGGTGTAGCCGTCATTACTTACTTCTAGAAAAAGAATTTTTCCGCATTGCTCATTGTCTAGCGTGTTTCCACTTTATATAATAGATCGATTCCATTAGAAAAATTGCTGTTTGTACTTTGCAAAGAAAAGTGTCTAGTAAGTAAATAATTGATCTGGAGAATGCTAATAGGATCAAGCAAACCTAGGCTATAAGAAACACTTAAGCGAGGCGATAAGTTTTTACCAATAATGACTGACGTGTTTTGTTGTATGCTGTTAGTGTTAGGATTAAAGATAGGATTTATGCCAATATCTAATTGATCGATGCCTAATTGTTTTCGTGCATTATCAATTAATTGGATAAATCCACTTCGTTTTCCACCTAAATTTGTTGCCGCATTTAACAATATTTTTAAGCTACCCGCACTTAGCTGGCTACTGGGGTATCCCGTAATAAGATAGGATAGCTTGTTCAGCTGCGAATTAATGGCATCAGGAGGATCGGCATACAGGGTGATTTGCGGATTTTCTAAATAACCTTGTAGACGCACCCCCACGATTGCCCGAGTCGCTTGAAATTGTGATGTTTGTAACACCGATGAAATAAAATCAGCAGAACCAAATTCAGCATTTGGTGTGTTGGTTTTTTCATCTACTTCTGGAAAGACCCATACACTTCGACCTGCCGATATATCTACACTTGGATGGTTAATGGTGCTATGAGCAAACAGCAGGAACGAGCGCGCTTGTAGTTGCAGGCTTTGTCCATAATACTTGTATGTTCCATCTGTTAACATTAATTCGCCAGTTGCCAATGTAGGGTGATTGGTTGTTTGATCGATGGTTAGCGCACCCGTTATTTTTGTATGGAGACCTTGATAACTGAACATAACATTATCTCCTAATCGCACCCTGACATTATTTTTATAGGTAAACGGCAGTGAAATCATTTTCTTTTTTTGATCGAGAAATATAATATCTGGGGATAATTCAGCTAAATTTTCCCTACCCTCATCTAATGTGACTTCGGCTTTGGGGAAAAGAATGAAACCAGTCACCTCAAGATGACGACTGTTTCCTTGAATTCGTAGCACAGGAGATGCAGTAATTTTGTATTCCTTGGTATGACTAATTTCTAAATCATTTGCTTTTACATCGATGACGCTAGGGAAATTTGCTTGCTTTAGTCGAGTTTGTGACCGAAATGTCAAAGAGCCTTGTCCGGAATTTAATTGCCCAGTACCTTGCAATAGGTTTTTGTCTGTATGAAACGCCAGATTTATTTTTTTTAAAAAGAGTCCTAAGGCGGGTATTTGGGTACTTCCTTTTTTTAAATTAAGCGTTAAATCAACAGTAGGGGAAAAAACCGATCCAGCAAGATTGATACGAGCATCGAGAAAACCCTGTGAATTTTTTACATAGGGTAACAAATTAGCTAAATAATTTATGTTTTTCAAAGTGAGTTGGATATTGCCTTTGATCGCTTGTCTACGATTTCTCCACATGCGCAGTCGATAATGCGGCAACTGGATTGCAGCGCTTAACTGTTGCATGACGCTGGTTTGGCTGGTCGTAAATTTGGCTTTTAAGCCTGCAGTACCTAACTCAGCAGTTATCTCACTAGTAGGCATGTCTATGGCATTGGCTTGCTTTATCCCATCAGTCTCCGTTAAGCGACTCAGTTTGAAATGTGATAGCGTGCCTCGTAAAGAAAAAGGTCTTAGGCTCCCACTGAAGTGCATCTGAATAGGATATATCGCAAACGCGGCTTTCTGAAATTGTGTAGCTAGTAGATTGCAGAACCATTTTTTATCTTTTATACGAAGTTCGCCGTGAATCTGCTTAAATTTCCAATCCTGCCATATGAAGTCGGTTTTTGGCAGCAACAAATAAAACTCAGGTGCAGAACGAGCACCCGCTATTTTACCCTCTACAATCAGCTGACCTTTTCCTTTTGAAACTAATTTATTCAATTGCGGAATGGTAAGCCGCCAATTAAACCGCCATTGCCGATCCAATGACCCGTTTACACGCAAGGAATTAGCACCATAATCGATGGAACCTTGCTTGATATTGATCGAATGTAACTGAATATGTTTCAAAAACCAGGGTAATTGCAACTGTTGTACTTCGCCTTTGATCGCTGTATCTGCTTCGCTTTCTTTCCTAGATATTCTAAATTTATCGATGGATAACGAGCTTATAAAAAAACGACCCTGTAATAAATAACGCCAATTCCAATTAAATTGCGCGGATGAAATAGAAAGTTCCGTATCATAATCTCGATAGTTTAAAGCCTTTATCTGCAAAGGACCCAGCAAGCAGCCTTGTAATCCACTAATTTTTAACCTGCCAGACGACCATTGCTGAGCAAATTGTCCAGTTAAATGCAAACCAACTTGTGTATCTAGCAATAAATATCCAATACCTACGAAAATCAGGCTTATCATGCCAAGCATGATCCCAAACAATCCGATAGGACGCGTTTTCATAGCAGATCAATCCCTATGCTAAATTGTAATCGCAAAGGCTGGCCCGGTAGATCCAGCGCCTTGCCTAGAGTCAACTCCATGGGACCTAGCGGTGAAACCCACACAAGACCAACACCAGCACCTTTACGTAAATTTATTGGAAAATTATTTACTGCATTACCAACGTCAAAGAAGACTGCACCATAGAAATCATTGATCAGTCGATGTTGATATTCTGCACTGCCTACCATCAAATATCGTCCAGGGCCCAAACTTTGATAAGCATAGCCACGAATGCTTTGGCTTCCCCCCGCATAAAAAAGTAAAGAAGGAGGAAAGGTATTAGGATCAGGGGTTAACGTGTAACCGAGTTCAGCACGCAGGATCAGCCTGCTATTATCGTTCCAACTCATAATTCTTTTGGTTTGCAGTTGAGTTTGCAAAAAACTTGCACTGGATAAAATATTTTTATCTGCTCCTTGCAATCTCAGATTGATACGATAACCGTGTAAAGGATAGAGATTGTCATCAAATTGACTGCGTGAAAAATTGACACCTGGCATCAGCAAATGCGAGGAGATTACTGTTGCCCTGTTCGCATAGTTAAAATGCTCAATTTGATAGTTCAAAAAAAGATTACTCTGCCAAGTTTTCCACTGCTTCACGCTGGTGATACCAATTGCCTGTATAGTGCTATCCACCTGTGCAAGCAGTCTACGGACGATGACGAAGTTAAGGTTGTAACTATCCGTATTAGGGTGTTGCCCTGGAATGGTGTAAGTGGCTTGTAAACTGTTTTGTCGCTGCGATAATTGGCCAATAATGCTTAATTTATGACCAAATTTATTTAGATATCGCGATTTCCAACCCAACGTAGCCTTCATGCCAATGTCTGTGCTGTAACCTATACCTGCCGTGTATTGTTGAGCAGACTGTGGTGTTAATTTAAGTAAAATAGGAATTTGTTGACCCTGCTTTTTTACTGTTAAACCATCAATAATGGAAATGTGTTGAAAGTAGCCACTGCTGTCTAGATTTTCCTGCAGTTTCACAAGTTGTTCAAAAGAATACGGATCACCGACGCAGAAGGGGAGATAGCGTTTTAAAAAGGAATGTTTAAGGATATTGGTTTGAAAAATAACGGGACCAAAGTAGTAGCGCGGTCCCGTTTCTAGTGTTAAGGTGATGTAAGCTGCATAGGATCGACGATCAATCAATACTTGCTGCTTAGCAAAATGAGCGGATAGGTAACCCTCTGCTATCACAGCCGTGAGCAGTGTTTGTTTTGCTTGTTCGTATTGTTCGCTTAAGAAGCTATCACCTTGGTGTAGTGGTAATTCAGTGAGACGCTTCTGTAACGTTGCATGACTTGCTCCCTCTCCATGCATGGAAAGAGTGAGCTGCTTAATTTTCAACAAAGGCCCCGGCAAAATTCTATACATAGCCTGCCAGTGCTTATTGTGATAAAACAGCCTTGCATGCACAGATGGTTTAAAGTAACCATACAAAGCAAGTGTATTCTGAATTTCAATAGGTGCACGACTACTATACCAAGCTTGAATGGCATCTAAGCCTATGGGCTGCAAGGCCCGTAAGCTATAGTCGAGTCGCGCCCTGATCGCCGCTGTAAAAGCTGGCGACAAGCCTTGAATTTGATAGTTAATCCGATCAGCGGCAGCGCTGTATCCCTCGGGTGCGTGGAACAAGCTGGCGAGCAGCAGTGTGGCGGTGACGCATTTTATTATTCTTGACATACAGTTAGACTACATACCTATACCGCAATAGGCGATCATAAGTAAAGGGGTATCCCCTTCCTTGGGTAGCGGTGAGGATAGATATGCAAACAAAATTATATAAGGCGTCCTGTTATGCTTAAGATACGTGCTTTGTTGCCAGTGGTAGCTTGCTTAATAATAATGCTATTTGGTTCCGTGACGACCAAGGCCGATCCTGTGATCCCTATTACAATCCCCTCTTCACCCCCTAAAGGGCAACCTGTGTTGATCCCGATCCCCCCCCCTGTCAATGCCAGAACCTACCTCCTGATAGATGCTTATAGCGGCAATATTCTGACTGGTGCAAATATCGATGAACAAGTGGCGCCAGCCAGCTTAACTAAAATGATGACTTCTTATGTCATATCCATGGCTCTACAGGGAGGGCAAATCCATTTGGACGATCTAGTGACCATTAGTAAGGCCGCTTGGGAAACGAATGGTTCAAAAATGTTTGTAAAGGTTGGTGACCAAGTCTCTGTACACGACTTGATGCAGGGAATTATTGTTGATTCTGGCAATGACGCCTGTGTAGCAATGGCCGAATATGTAGCAGGTAGCCGGGAGTCTTTTGTGGATCTCATGAACCATGAAGCTATTCGACTAAAAATGAACCATACCCACTTTGCCAATGTGGATGGCTTGCCGGATCCAAATCATTACTCTACGGCACGCGATATGGCCATTTTGGCGCAACGATTGGTTCTCGATTTTCCGCAAGACTATAAGTGGTATTCACAAAAATGGTTTACTTATAACGCTATTAAGCAGCCAAATCGCAATCGTTTATTATGGCGTGACCCCTGCATTGATGGCATTAAAACAGGCCATACGGACGATGCAGGTTTTTGTTTAGTGGCTTCTGGTCAGAAAAATGGGTTGCGTTTAATTACCATTGTGATGGGCGCTCCATCAGATGCGGTGCGTGCACAAGATAGTTACAAATTGTTAACTTATGGATTTCGTTTTTATGAATCGCGGAAAATTTACAATGCCTATACAAAGCTCGCTGAGATGCGAATTTGGTTTGGAAAACGCTCTCGCGTATACGTTGGTGTAGCGCAAGATTTGTATGCAACCTTGCCAGTTGGTCTAAACAAGACGCCGATGACAAAAATGACTTTCACTCCTAATGTACAGGCTCCGATTAAAAAAGGAGATACGATAGGTCAAATAGATGTGATCTTAGATGGTCAATCTATTGCAAGTACTCACCTCATTGCACTAGAAAACGTACCGCGAGGTGGATTTTGGCGTAGTGTAGTCGATCATGTGGCAGGTACTTGCAAAAAATTAAGTCCTAATATTTGAATGGTAGGAGGGAGTGCATGAAACTTGTGCAGCACTTAAGAGCTATTGCTACTATGCTGCTCTACACCATCAATATCGTGTTGTGGTTCCTACCATTAGGAATTTTAGGAATATTTTTTTATCTTTTTCCTGTAAAAATTTGGCAACGAAATTGCAGACGCTGGATGGAGGATTTACCAGCTCACTGGATAAGAACTAATCAGTTGATTCAAGAATTAATGACGACCATGGAATGGGACGTTACAGGTTTAGAACAACTGATGTACCATGAGTGGTATTTGCTCATTGCAAACCATCAATCTTGGGCTGATGTATTCATATTACAGCGTATTTTTAATAAAAAAATCCCTACACTAAAATTTTTTCTTAAAAGGGAGTTACTCTGGACATTGCCTTTTGCTGGCTGGGCCTGTTGGGTATTAGGATTTCCGTTTGTGCATCGTTACAATAAAGCGGTGCTAACCAAACACCCGGAATGGAAGGGTAGGGACATTGAAACCGCCAAGCGCACCTGCCAAAAGTTTAAAGCGACGCCAACTACTGTAGCCAATTTTGTTGAAGGAACACGATTTAGCGAAAGAAAACATGAACTACAAGCCTCTCCTTATCAATATTTACTGCGCCCCAAATCAGCAGGTATTGGATTTAGTTTAGCGGTGTTAGGAGACTTCTTTCATAAAATCCTGAATGTAACGATCATTTATCCACCGAAGCAAGCCAGTTTATGGAATTTTTTATCAGGCGGTATAAAAAAAATAACGGTACACATAGAAACTTTGCCCATTACGTCTGATTGGTTGGGTGATTACCAACATGATCGATCATTTCGAACCGGGTTTCAAAAAAAGCTCAATGACTTATGGGCCCGCAAGGACAAGATCCTTAAAAAAGAATACAATTCGCGTATTCAAAATAATAAGTAAGATCCATTGTGTCTTCCACGATTCAATTTTTAGAGCGCGGTCCTCTACTTAAAAATCCTCATCGCGCAAAGAAAGTACGTGAAGTTGCGAATTCGAAACTTCACGTACAATGGGTATATACACAACATGTGCGCTAATTAAACAATTGACAACCTTAAGTGCAATCATTGCATTTTTAGACGTTTAAAGATCCTTTCCGGAATCAAGCGAACCACTAACATGACGATTCTCCAGATCATGGGAACGTAGACGCTTTCCTTTCCATTATCTAAAGCACGTATAATTTTTAAGCCAGTTTTTTGTGGATTTGCCGCTAAAAACAGCGGATAGTTAGCTCCAAACGTCATTTTTGTATCAATTAATCCCAGTTTCACTGTCAATACACGCACATGATAGGGATACAAGGAGCTGCGCAAACCCTGCAAATAGGTCGTTAATCCAGATTTACTTGCACCATAGATGTAATTGGACCGGCGCCCTCTATCACCCGCTACGGAGCTAAATCCAACGATAAAGCCTTTTTTATTTGCTGCAAAATAATCAGCACATACTCCTAGTATTGAAACCGGACCTGCAAAATTAGCTAGAATAAGCTCTAAGGGAGAGCATTTTTTATCTAGTAAACCCACTGCCATCAATACTCCAGCAATGCCTCCTGCTCTACTTAGCACTTCATCGAAAAAAGAAGCATGGGATTGTAGCTGTGTGATATCAAAAAAGGAATACTCAACTCGCGTTTTAAAACGTATCTGTAGATCTTTTGCTAATCGCCCCAATTCAAATAAATCTCGACCTGCAAGGTAGAGTCCATGACCTCTAGAGGCAAAAACCTCCGCACAAGCCCTTGCGATCGAAGACGTAGCACCCAAAATTAAAACAGACCCCATACTAAAAGGCACCTCTATAAATTGCCATAGTACTTCAATATTCAATATTTATAGAGGCGCCCACTAAACAACTCCTTATCTCGCTAAATTTTTAAAACAGGCAAGAACTTACCTGTACTGAAACGGGAGGCTTGTCAGAAGCTATTGGACAACGCGGAAGTCAGGAGCACACTTTTTCAAAAATTCTAACATGATCGTAGATTGATATTTTTCTTGATGGATCAAAATATAAAATTCGCGGCTAAGATTTAAAAAAGGAGTCTTTAATTCCACTAATGTATTCTTTTTTAAAGAATCCCTAACTATTATCTTAGAAAGACAGCTGATCCCTAATCCTGCTTCAGTAGCTTGTTTAATGGCCTCAGTATCATCCAATTCTAAAAAAGGCTGTATTTTTCCACCTACAGCTTCTTCTAATTTCAAGCGAGTGTGGGAAGACGCCTCCCGCAGTAACCAACAAGCATTCATGATATCAGATAACACAAGTTTCTTTTTCTTACTCAGTGGATGCTTTGGAGAAGCCACCACAACTAATTCATCTTTTCTCCACAAATAAGCATTCACTTTATCGAAATAGCAGTTGGTCTCTATCAGGGCTATATCGACATTGAAAGCAAGTAATTTAGACAACAGGACATCTGTGTTGGATATCTCTAGCTTGATTTGAATGTTTTGATGCAAACCGCAAAACTCCGAAATGAGTTGTGGTAATAAATAGTTACCAATTGTCCTACTTGCACCGACAATCAATTGCCCAGATAAATTATCTTTTTTGTTTTCAACCATCATATCCTTTAGTTCTTTAATCTGCGATATAATAGTGATCGCTTTCGGCAGTAGAGATCGTCCTCTTTCATTCAAAAATAACTGCTTTCCATGCCTATCAAATATAGAACCTTCTAGTTGCTCTTCCAGAGCAGCAAGCGCCATACTACAAGCGGATTGAGAAAGATACATTCTCTTTGCAGCGTGACTAACATTTCCAAATCTGGCAGTTTCGACAAAAATCTCGAGTTGCTTTAATGTAACGCGCATATTTTTTTAAATTTTCATTATATGAATTTTATTACACAAGAGCTCATGGTACCGAAATAATAACGCTATGACTATAATTTTTCTATAAAATTATCTATAAAGCATACGATCAAGTAATGTAATGTCACATTTATTTGTGGCGCAATCCACTTGAATCGCTTAGGAAAAAAAGAAAGTGAGGGATCAAATTTTTGTTTACTTATTTTTGCATCCATTCTATCTCAACAACACTACGTGTACTTTTTGATTACTCTTAGACGCTCATCATTATTTAGAGTGTAGTGTTGAGCAGCGGAAGAAAAGGAAACGAGATATCTGTCGTAATTCCATGGCTAAAAAAATAGCGCGCCGTCAGCTGGTGCCGAGAAGAGGACTCGAACCTCCACGGGTCGCCCCACAAGTACCTGAAACTTGCGTGTCTACCAGTTTCACCACCTCGGCTTCTTTACACCTGAATTGTTTGCACTATCGAGTTGCATCAGCGGTCTCGAGATCCTTCATCGTCAAGCGAATCCGACCTTGTCTATCAATCTCCAAAACCCTGACCCTAACGACCTGACCTTCACGCAGGACATCGCTTACGTTTTCAACTCGTTCATCAGAAATTTGTGAAATATGAACAAGGCCATCACGACCTGGCAATACATTAACAAATGCACCAAAATCGGTTAGCTTAACCACAGGACCTTCATAAACAAGTCCTATCTCAACTTCTGCTGTCACCCTTTTAATACGTTCTAGCGCATCCTGACAAGCCTGTAAATCAGAGGTAGAAACCCTTACTAAACCATCGTCGCTAATATCGATCAAAGTACCCGTTTCTTCCGTAATAGAACGAATCGTCGCTCCACCTTTACCAATTAAATCTCTAATTTTATCTGGATGTATTTTTATCGTAGTAATACGTGGCGCGTATGGGGAAACTTCTATCTTAGGTACCGCTAGTCTTCTGTGCATAATATCTAATATGTGTAAACGCCCCTCTTTTGCCTGAACCAGCGCCGTTTTCATAATTTCCTCGGTGATTCCATCAATCTTGATATCCATTTGTAAAGCGGTAATACCATCCACCGTCCCTGCGACCTTAAAATCCATATCTCCCAAATGATCTTCATCACCCAAAATATCGGTCAGTACAGCGAAACGCTCTCCCTCCTTGATCAAACCCATGGCAACGCCTGCAACATGTTTTTTTATCGGTACACCCGCATCCATTAGAGCGATACTCGCGCCACAAACCGTTGCCATGGAACTAGAACCATTAGATTCCGTGATCTCAGCAACTACCCGCAATACATACGGAAAATCTGATTCACTAGGTAGCACCGCGCGTAGAGCACGTTTTGCCAAATTACCATGTCCGATCTCTCGTCTTTTAGGACTACCCATTTGCCCCGTCTCTCCCACGCTATAAGGAGGGAAGTTATAGTGGAGTATGAAAGTTTCGCGTGCTTCACCATCCAGTGCTTCTACAATTTGTGCATCTCTATCGGTACCTAAGGTAACCGCAACAAACGTCTGTGTCTCACCTCGGGTAAACAAAGTCGATCCATGCGTACGTGGCAACACACTAGGCTGAATAGTAATCGGCCGTACTGTTTTTTTATCACGCCCATCAATTCGTGCCGACCCATCCAAAATACGTCGGCGAACTACACCCTCTTCCAATGTAAAAAATAGGTCTTGGATGGCCTTAGTTGTGCCACCCCGCTCTTCACTCAGCCATGTTTTAGTAATTTTTTCGCGTAACCCATCCAAACAGGCTTTACGCTGAAGCTTCTCTGGAAGCTCGTAAGCTTCCGCTATTGAAGCCACCACGCTTTGTGTAATTTCCTGTTCTAAGGCTTGTTCCATCGGGACATTTGGTTCCCAGTTCCATACGGATCGCCCTGCTTCCTGAACAAATTCGTTAATGGCTTGAATTGCAACCTGCATTTGTCGGTGCCCAAACAAAATGGCACCCAGCATAATTTCTTCAGAAAGCTCTGCAGCCTGTGACTCCACCATGAGTACAGCCTTTGCAGTTCCTGCTACTATCAAATCCAAATCTGACAGTTCAAGCTGCTTAAAGGTGGGATTGAGTAAATATTCGCCCTGAGCATAAGCCACGCGTACCGCTGCAATAGGCCCTCTAAAAGGCAACCCTGACAATGCTAACGCTGCTGAAGCACCTATCATCGCCGGAATGTCCGCATTGATACCAGGATTTGATGACAAAACAGTCGCGA
>Ga0207020_1036_pt1 | contig 30854 bp, 31 predicted proteins | sample Alteio_BWMinCont_48_FD_153500 | JGI IMG/M metagenome (GOLD analysis project Ga0207020, IMG submission 153500) | Enriched cells from forest soil in Barre Woods Harvard Forest LTER site, Petersham, Massachusetts, United States -... | ecosystem: Environmental > Terrestrial > Soil > Temperate forest >... | reverse complement strand
CACCTATAACTATTCCCGAATTTACCGTCGAAAACGTAAAAAAATATCCACAATATAAAAATGCGTTCATCAGGATTGCACGCGAGTACCTTACATCGATGCCAAACCCTATGCCAATTTGCACGTTGCTCAAACAATATCCCGACGCTGCTGTGCAGCTAAGTGATGCGGCATTGGAAAAGTTTGCAGAGGTGAGCCACGAAATTTTACGGCTTATCTTGCATTACAATCCTGCTATTGCTGATCGATTTATAGAAAAAACATTAACAACGAAGAACCAACATTTAGCAGTGGTTGTGGATAGTTGGAGTGCTGATAAATGGTCATACAACCCCTATGTATGGCTTGCATCGAGTGCACCTAATTCATTTTTAGTACCGTTGCGTAGACAACTTATGCGTATTACGCCTGATGATATTGCGAACTGCGGCGGCTGGTTTAGCTGCACGAACGGTAACTTTTACGGGTAAAACAGGAGGTATCTTTACTGCTCGTAGTGCAGAGCGGGCAGCTATTGAGCTACCAGTTCTTGCCGGCCGAACAGTACACTTTGTAGCTACCTTTACCACCCGAGGGCTGGCCGCAATACTGGCTACCCTGGCCCTCAGGACTGAGATCCCTGTGGCTAAGGCTGTACCTTGACCTATAAAAATGATGGTTATGAGCGCTCGGCGCACAAAATAAGACATATAAACCTCCAGTCTTCACCTCCACAGGGTGGGGCTTCGAAGACAAATTACGGCTACGACTGGCAAGCCATCCTTTGCAAGGAAGAAAACTATCTATTGTTGAAGACTGCCCGGCGTAGCTTAATGCTTCTTTAGAGTTTCACTTCGCAGTAAAAGCGAAGCCTGGGTCCATTTTCCCCATTATTAATCTATTCTATTTGTAATTTTACCAGAAAGTGATTTTAAGTCAAGTAGGTTGATCAGGAGGGGTTTTTAGGGGGATTTGGGGGGTTTTAGGAAAAGGGCTAGGAGAAGAATGGGCTGTTTTTCGAAACCGTTAAAATGGTATTATTGTCTGAAAACAACTATCTGTTGACTCTTTCAGCGATAATGCAGAAAACTGGGAATTAGATTCCCAGTTTTCTAGAAACAACTAGCATTTTAGCAATTTAATAAAAAACCTGCTCTGTAATATACATACATCCAAAGTTGGTACTTGCCAATAAAATAGTTGATTTGGAGGTTTAATTTATGCAATATATAAATATTGGGAATCTAATTCCCAAAAAATCAAATTAATGTTTTTAGGGGTACGGAATGATAATAAAACGACAATTAACTGAAACAATAATAAAGGTTGCGACTCAATTCCCCGTGGTTGCGATAGTAGGGCCACGGCAATCAGGCAAAACAACATTAGCTCAACAACATTTTCCCAATCATAAATACATATCATTAGAAGATTTCGACACACGTGCAATAGCCGAAACTGACCCTCGTCGTTTTTTAAATGATTATCCAACTGCGCAAGGGCTAATCTTAGATGAAATTCAGCATGCCCCTCAGCTCCTTTCTTACATTCAAACAATCGTTGATAGAGAAAAAAAGAATGGTTTTTTTGTGATCACTGGATCGCAAAACTTTTTGGTAGATGAATCAGTAACCCAAACACTTGCTGGAAGAATTGCAATTTTAACTTTGTTTCCTTTATCAATAAGCGAATTAGAAGAAGCAAAATTGTTACCAGAAAAAATAGAAGATGTTATTTATAAAGGGTCATATCCACGTGCCTATACTGATAGCACCTCAATCGAATTTTTATACGCAAACTATATTCGCACGTATGTTGAACGAGATGTACGTCAAATAAAAAATGTAGAAAGTTTAGAAACATTCCAACGTTTTATGCGCCTGTGCGCTGGTAGGATTGGACAAGTACAAAATCTAAGTGCCCTGGGAAATGATTGCGGAATTGATCATAAAACAGCCAAAGCTTGGATTAATCTATTGCAAGCAAGCTATATCATATTTTTGCTTTATCCATACTACAGAAATTTTGGAAAAACACTTACAAAAGCTCCAAAAATATATTTTGTGGATACCGGATTGGCTTGCTCCTTGCTTAATATTAGATCAAGCGACAATCTACAGGAACACTATTTACGCGGAAATCTTGTCCAATCGTTTATCATCGGAGACATTTTAAAACAACAACACAATTTGGCACTGCGACCCAATATTTACTTTTGGCGCGATCATGTTGGCAAAGAACTAGACTTAATTATCGATGAAACATCCCCTATTGCAATCGAAATCAAGGCCGGTAAAACAATAGCTAGAGATTTTTTTAAAGAACTAAGCAACTGGCAAGAAATTACACAACTTAAAAACAACAATCGGTATCTTATTTATGGTGGTGATACAAGCCATACTTTACCGCAGGCTGAAGTCCGCAGTTGGAAATCAAGCGGTACGCTCATAAAAGAGATTCTTGGCAGATAAAATCGATCCTACGCTTTCTCTGCCTAACAAGAAAAGGAAAAAACTGTGGAGGACTGTTTACCTCTATAAATAGAAAAGCCCACCACAATTAATGGTAGGCCTTGAAAACAGAGACGTTTAATTATTTAATTAGGATAAAAACTTCTTGGCTGCCCACGTAACAAATAAATGCGTAGGCATTCCAATGGAACGCAATGCGCATGCTGCAATAATATTATTTTTTATACTCACAGAATTATTAAAATAATATTTATTTAATACTGCAAGTCCTGCGAACGTACATATAAACGAACATCCTGCTTGTATCGCTGCAAAATATGCATTATTCTGTTTTTTTGTCGAACCAGACTGATTATGATACGCAGAATATATAGACCATACTGACGTCCCTATCCCACCTGTTATCGCACACACTTCAAATGCCGTAATTGCACGAGCTGGTTGCACAACTCCCAAACAACTCACGATTAACAATGCATATAAATATTTTTTTGTATTCATCATTATTTATCCTTTATTAACTTACTTTCAAATCCATAATCACTGGCAGGTGATCGCTCGCACTCGTATAATATATATAGCAACCATCAATTGACAAGTCCCAACCTTTATTTAAAAACATAAAATCAACAATGGTGCCATTCCATACGCTAAATGTAGGACTTTTTATCTTACCCGCTGCAAAACAATCGCTAAATCCGCGCTGCGCAAATTGCTCAAGCGCATGGGTTTGTGAAGGCAACCCGGTACGTTTTTGATTCTCTTTGTTCATCCAATCCCAGGCCAGAACATCATTTACGTGATATTGATAATCTTGTGCACGCACCGCATTAAAATCACCGGTCACCAGATAATTACCCGGTTCGTCTTGTGCAATGTCATATAAAATTTCCGCTACCTCTGCGCGCCGCAAACCTTCAGTTTCATCACTCCAATCGAAATGTGAAGTATAAACTGTTATTTGTTTGTTGTTCGGTAACTGCACGCGGACTTTGATAAACCCTCGATGTACTTTCTGCTCCTTATCACTATCAAACGCTTTACTAAACGGCACTTTTACAAATGGGTATTTACTCACAATCATACTGCCAAAAGAACTAGCCCACTGATCTTCATGAAAGTATGCCTGGTACTGATAACCAAGTTGCTGAAATATCGTTTTAATTTTTTCAGAATCAAATAATAAAACTTCCTGTAAACAAAGCACATCAGCATTTAAGGCCTTTATCGCTTGCATCGTATGTGCAAAATTAGCGTCGATATCTTGTGCTGTATAACGAAGCTCTGGTTTTGCATGATCACCCGGATGCACAAATGGATGACACCAGAAATGGATGTTATAGGTTGCAATGCGCACAGTGCTTTGATTTTGTTGGTGTGCAGGAATACGATTATTTTGTGGCTCAAATTTTTTGCAGTCTTTAATAAAACTTTGTAACCAGTCTTGGCGGTTGGGGTATTTTGTGGGTGAATAGAGGGACCAACCAGAAGCTGGCAGATCTGATTGCAGCGTGCGTAGAGAAGCTGGGATCTGGATTGAAGTTAACAATATTACAATGGTAGCGATTTTTAGGTTGATAGTTTTCATGTGATCCTCTTTTTTTACAATTATTACGCTGCAGACTATACTATTGGATGTTAAACGTGTCAAAAATTGGGCACCTGAAACTCATTCTTATGAACTAATTTTTTTCTCCCGTCTGTGGTGAGTGTTTTTTGCGTAGCAAAAAATGTACCAGCCTCGCCGGGCTTTGGCTAGGCGGGTCGAACCATGAGTCCGAATAAAAAATATACGGATGACCCTTCGATACGATTGCTTCGCAATCACTCAGGGCAGACGGGATAGGATATACTCACGAAGAGCTTATGGATGTTTATCGACATAAATAATAATCATTTATCACTCACCACCTTCCAACAAGCAATCTGGAATCATTACAAATCCCAGGGCCGCACCTTTGCATGGCGCGAGCCACCCTACAATCCCTATCACATTGTGGTTTCAGAAATCATGTTGCAACAAACACAAACATATCGAGTAGAAACCAAATACGCTCAATGGATTGCAGCGCTACCCGATTTCAATGCTCTCGCTCAAGCTCCACTGCGTGAAGTTTTATTACTCTGGCAGGGGCTCGGTTATAATCGCCGCGCGATCGCACTGCAAAAGATTGCACAAAAAGTTGTTGCTGAATTTGATGGTAACTTGCCAAATGATCCTGAAATTCTTGTAGAATTTCCCGGAATCGGGCCTGCCACTGCATCATCCATTTGTGCTTTTGCATTCAATAAACCAACAATATTTATAGAAACTAATATCCGTGCAGTGTATATCCACTTCTTTTTTCAACACAAAACAGAGATCAAAGATACTGAGATTATGCCACTGGTTACCGCAAGTGTTGATCAAACAAATCCGCGCGAATGGTACTATGCATTAATGGATTACGGCGTAATGCTCAAAAAAACACACAAAAACCCAGCGCGCAAAAGCGCACACCATATAAAGCAAAGTACGTTTGAAGGTTCTCATCGCCAAATTCGTGGCATGATTCTAAAAATCTTGGCAGAACAACCAGCAGTACCAATCGATGATTTAATTGGCATGATCGATCGGGATCCTTTGCGCACAAAAAAAGCCCTCAGCGAGTTATGCGCTGAAGGCTTTGTAAAAAAACGTGGGAAATTTATTTTGATTGGGTAGATGGTAAAGACGCAGCGACACTTGCCGTAGGAGCTGGTTTTTCTTTTGGTGCGGTTGACATAGGCTGCTTTGCTTTTGGCTTTTCGTAAACTAATACCAAATCAAAGACCGTACCTTGAAAGATCCCATCAAAACGTCCATTTAGTACGTCTTTTGTAGGCTTTACATGTTCTTTATTAGGCTTTACATGTTCTTTATAAGGATCCCCTTGCAACACCTTAAGACTAGGTAAAATATCTGCCACTGTTGCTCCCATTTGCCCCTTTGCTTTTAATTGCGCTTGAAGAACATCAGCCGCTGCAAGATTAACTTCGGGGCAAGCAAAGCTGCTTGGGGACGCAAGTTTAATCGAATCACTTAAAACATACACAATATTACCGGTGTTGAATGAGTCTACTTTGAGTATACTTTCAAGAAATACCGCAGGTAATGCGGTACTAACACCAGTTCTAAAAAATGAACCTGCTCCCAACCGTCTTGCTCCTCGAACTTCGTCATCCTCAAAACCATACCCTTCTTGGGAATGAGTATACTGTCTTACTCTAAAAGCAACTACGCTTGCCGCTAAGGCTCTTGCATCTGGTTTTGTAGCTGGATATTGCTTTTCAAAGGCTACTGTTCGTTCCGGATTATAATCTATAATTGGTAATGCAAGTGCATGGTCGCCCTGTGGTCTAATTGCATTTGCGTTATCATAAAACGCTTGTTGTGCAGACGTATAAGGCGTTCCATTTGGATCTGTTAGAACTCTTTTAGCAGTCGTTGCAGCTATTTCTTTTTTTTGCTTCGCAAGCTCAGCTGCCTTTGCTTTATCCGCATCTCCAGCATGGAGCAAACTAACCGTACCTACAAAACTAATCATCAGTAATAATTTTTTCATTGTAACCCTATCGCATTTAACATTATTAAATGCATATTTGTTGAAAATAACATAATCCAATTGAGTAAAAATACTAGTTTTAGCGCTTTATAAATATAAAATTTATCTACGGCTTTGTGCATATGCCTTTGCTTGTTCCTGATACTGTTTATCTTGACCAATTATACCAATGGCATTTTCTACCACCGGCAACTGTTCATCCAACCATTCGATATAAAGGTCGCGCTCATAAGAAAGCGGATTATTTATACAATCTTTAATTTGAAACATCATATCTTTTGCCTGCGCAAACTGTGTCCGCATACTACAGATATCTTGGTAAGCACTGACTAAAGGAGGACAGTTAACGTCATCAGCATACATATCACTCAATTGTTGTATTAAATCAGCATCTTCTGTTTGATGGAGCACATCCAACAGTTTTTGGTCAGCATTAATACAAATAGTATGCGCACGCTGCACCATACCCTCTGCTGAATGGGTACGCATTGTGCAATATGCTATATAGCCAGCCATTCCTGCAAATGCCGCCACAAACCCAGCATAGCAACCATGACATTTTGAATAGAAATCGAGTTTTTCACCAATGCCATGCGCAGCAAGCCCAATAGTAGTCGCCGCCACCGCTACACCGATACCAAGCACTACCTTTTGGCGACTGTTGTGTTCTACTTTTGACTCCCTTGGTAAATCAACAGCTCCGTTTATGGCACTGCCTATAAAAATCAAGCTACTTAAGGCGGTCAATGTATGCTGCTTACTCATATGATTCTCCAAAGTATATGATTAAAAAAGTTACCACCCGAAAGCATACCAAAATTTTCAACATATGTTTATGACACTTGCGTTTAAAATTATGAATATGTAATTCTTACAAAAAATGATTTTAACCACGTAAGGAGTCACCGATGAAGAAAATTCCGTGTAGTTACATAGTCATCCCTGCAATAGTATTTTTAAGCACAAATCTCAGCTCACAGATTACAATTGCGGGTGCAGAATGGGCAAGAAGCCTCGCACTACCAAATTTTGCACCTCCTATGTGGTTTAATGAAACAATCTGGCAATTGGTAAATATATTTGCAGCGCTCGCAGCAGTATTGGTCTGGGAAAGCTTAAAACGTACACCACGTTTTTGGGCTGTCATAAGTTGCCTGGGGACTAGTGCCGGACTTATCATTATTTGGACATACGTTTTTTATAATTTACATATGTTACAAATCGCCTGCTGGAAATTAGAATTAATAACTGCATTGGTAATGTCTTGCATTGTCATGCTCTGGAATCCACTCCGGTTAGCAGCTTATTTACTTATGCCTTTAGCTGGTTGGCTCGCATTTAAAAGCTACATCGTCTGTTCAATCTGGCAATTAAATCAGACTGCAGGGATGGTTGAATACTTCAAGTGGTGGTAGAATAGGTAAAAAGATCATCTTCCACTAGCCATAGAGATACCAATGAATGATGCAGTTATGTTCGACTATCAAACAAAAATAATAAAAGTAATTGAGATATTTTTTCCCAATGCCAAAATCTACTTCTTTGGTTCACGGGCACGGGGCGATTTCGATGAACGATCGGATTTTGATATAGCAATCGATATTGGGCAACGAATGCCAATTACTCAACGTGGGCAGATTATGAGCATGATTGATGCATTAAATATCATACAAAAAGTGGATATTGTTGATTTTCACGCAATTCCTGAAAAAATGCAAAAAATTATACTTACAGAAGGGATTGTATGGAAAAAATAGAACAGATTCACGAAAGACTCGTTAACGCACAAAAAGCACTTGAAGTGAGTATGGATAGATATACCAATCCTCCGGAACACGCAGATGCAATTGACATAACTTTGTATATGACAGCAGTAATTAAGTCCTTCGAATTCACACATGGGTGCCTATGGGTATTTTTGAAAGCTTATCTTAAAAAAGAAGGAATCGATACTTTAGGATCGAAGGATGTATTCAGAAAATGCTATGAATATAAACTCACTAATGCTCAAGAATCTCAGATATTAGTTAATGCGGTAGAAGATCGCAACGTAACAGCGCATCAATATGAAGACGAAACAACTATACAAACAATGAGCAACAAAATCATTAAAGAGTATTATCCAGTATTAAAATCGGTAATCGAGAGAACTGAATCATTAATTCCTCGTTAAGAAAAGGGGGTTGGCAATGAAAATTGTTAAAGTGATGGGCAGAGAGATTTATGATTCTCGTGGTGTGCCAACACTTGAATGTAGTTTGATATTAGAAAATGGTATGTACGTTACCGCCTCAGTACCTTCCGGCCTTTCCCGTGGTCAACACGAAGCATTTGAATTGCGTGATAATGATCCGAACAGACTTTTTGGTATGGGGGTACAAAAAGCAATAGAAAATTTAGAGCTTCAAATTGGGCCTACACTTATCGGCAAAGAACCAAATCTGATTGAAATGGATTTGAAGATGCTGGAAATGGATGGGACTGAAAATAAATCGAGGCTTGGCGCCAATACCATTCTTGCTGCAAGCATCGCAATTGCCCGCGCGCAAGCAGCTCTTGAAAATATTCAGCTATATGAATTGATTGCCCTCTTTTGCGGGTATGAATCAGTTGCACTACCATTTCCTCTTTTTAACATGATTAATGGTGGCGTACATGCTAATAACAGTTTACAGGTACAAGAATTTATGCTCATGCCGGTTGGCACGCAGAATTTTAGAGCGTGTCTTGAAGTGGCGGTTACGGTGTTTCATACACTCAAGCATCTGCTGAAAGAAAACAATCGCATAGTTTTGTTGGGTGATGAAGGGGGTTTTGCGGGGCAATTTCATGATGAACAGGAGGCGCTGGATTTCTTGGTAGCTGCCATGGAAAGCGCGGCACTTGAAAAGGGAGTAGAATGCGCAATTGCCCTCGATGTTGCCGCTTCACAATTTTATAACCCGACAACACAGCTTTACCGCTGGAAAGATAAAGATATTACCGCACAAGAATTGATCGCGTGGTATGAAACGTTGGCAGCCCAATACCCTATTTATTCGATTGAAGATGGTTTGAGTGAACATGATTGGCAAGGATGGGCAAGTATGACCGCACAACTCGGGGATAAACTGCAACTCGTGGGCGATGATTTATTTTGCTCAACTCCCAGCAAGATTGCCCGTGGCATAGAAGGTAATTTTGCTAATTCTGCGCTTATTAAACCAAACCAGGTTGGCACCGTTACTGAAACGTTGCAAGCTATTAAGGTCTGTAAAGAAAATGGGTGGAATACGGTGGTTTCTCACCGTTCTGGAGAAACAGAAGATACCTTTATTGTCGACCTTGCGGTAGGCACCAGTGCCGGGCAAATAAAAGCCGGCAGTTGCGCACGCGGTGAACGAATTATGAAGTACAATCAGCTTTTAAGAATTGAAGATATGCTGGCATTGAATTTGATGGACCTGTAAACATTGATCTAACTTGTCACCATCTTACTCATTGAAAATGGATTGTCTGAATCATTAAATAGCTGCGCAAGTTTACCAAATTTACTTTTTGGTGCATGGGCAACAGCCGTTGCTGGTTTTTGCTTACTCACCTCTTTAGCATCGGTTAATTCGATCTTGGTTTGTTCTTTCTTGGGCCCTTTTTTTGGCTCTACTATTACGTCTGGTTTTTCTTTGTTCACCTCTTTCTCCTGCGCAGATGTAATTATACTACCAAGTTCGGTTGTTTTTTGGACTACAGCAATTTTTTCTACAGGCTTATCTTCTGGTTGCACGGTACTTTCTTTTTCTTTATGCGCTGTTCTTTGTGATTTTTTTTCACGTTTTGTTTTCTTTTCTGCAACCTTTTTTTCAGTCTTTTTACCTTGCTCATCAAGCGCACTCAATTCAGCTAAAAATGCTCGCTCCTGTGCTTGATCAGATTCATCTTTTGCCAAGAATGAATCCAACACTTGCCCTGCATCAGATTCTGTTTTAAAGAACCAACGAGTGACCGGATCGCGCAATGTATCAAAGGTTGTTCCTTCATTCACATACTTCTTGGCAACTTTAAGATAATCGCGCGTATAATCACCTACACCACCACGCAGACGCGGCTGCACAATGGTTGGCGAAATAAAGACAGTAAGATTATTTCTTTCAAGCGTTGTATCACGACTTTTAAACAACCACCCAAGAATAGGAATTTTTCCTAATAATGGCGTTTCTCTTGTAATATGAGCAGTCGAATCTTTAATTAAACCACCAAGCGCCAATACCCCATGACTTTTTATGTTGGCATTAGTGATAATGCGCCGCTCAGTACGTGTTGCATCAGTCTCAGATGTTGGATTAGTAAATTCATTCACTTTTATATCAACTTGTAAGTTAACCATATCCGCTGAACTGATTCTTGGGGTAATCAACACCTTGAGTTCAGCAGGAATTTCTTCATTGGCAGCAGTTGTTGAACCTCCGGCACTTCCTGATGCAGCACCCGCAACTAAACGAGTGTTGGCAATATCAACAGATGCCTGTTGGTTATTAATTGCTATGATATGTGGATTAGAAAGAATTTTCGTATTTCCATAGTCTCGTAGAATCTGTAACACTGCCCAAATTCCGCTTCCTTTAGTATCATTTATCGATAGCACAGTTGACCCTGGACTTGCTTGCCCAGCTAAGCTCTTGGTACCACCAAAGTCTTTTTTCAATAAATCAGTAGCCAAACCAGCTGGAGCCGGATTAGGTGAAATAAGTCTATTGAGTTGGGCCGACTGAAAGTTCAGACCTGCTGGAAATGGTATGTCCAATGGATTGCGCAACTGAGTTCCAAAGAGCATTTCATCATTAAGGGTAAGATCTGCTACCAATACCTCAATAATCACTGTAGGTTGAGGGGTATCCAATTTTTCAATCAGCTCCCTAATGCGTTCCCAATCTTCGTTACGTGCAGCAATAACTAATTTATTACCGCCAAAATATTTGCCCGTACCACCACCTTCGCTCGGCTTATCTGATTTTATAATAACACCATCAAAATAGCGTTCCGGTCCACCAGAAGCACCAATAATACGTGATTGCTCGGTGCCAGCAGGTCTATTACCCTGTACAATTCTGGTAAGTACGTCAGCAAATGAAGAAGCATCTAAATATTGCAATTGCACAATGTGTAAAATTGATTTACCGGATTCTAGTTCAACATCAATGTATTGATAGATAAATTCTTTAATTCGGTCGATAGCTTGTGGTTTACCTAATACAATCAATGAGTTGGTTCTTTCATCGGGAATAATTTTAGCAGCTTTGGAAAAAAATGAAGATTCACCTGCTCGCCGCGGACCAAAAGAAAAGCGTTCATCGGTGGAACTTTTTAAGATATTTTTATTAAAAAGATCTGCAATAATAACCGCATTTGTATGCCGCAATCTCAGAATATCCAACGTCTCTTTAAACCCAACTTTATCTAATTCAACAATAATCTTCATAGCCGCCCGAATATTGTCTGCCTTGTCGATAACAAGCATACCATTAGTAAGACTATCGAATCTGTAGATAGCAGAATCTGGTAAAATTTCTTTTAGTACAGCGCCAAGTTCATTTGTTTCTGCACCAGTTTCAGGGACTTTGATATTGGAAAGATAGTAAAGATAACGAATCCGTTCATCACCATCCGGTAAATCATGCGGTGCAGTACCAATATAAATAGGTAGCGGCTCTTTAGATGTATTGGGACTGTTTTTGACCACCATATACATATCGTTACGTGGAAAAATACTATAACCAGCCACATCTAAAATTGTGGTAATTTTATCCCACGCCTCATCAAGCGTTAATTTTTCTTCGATGTTCAAAGTCAACTTACCCGTAATTGCGTTAGCACCAAGGGGCAACATAATGTTAACGCCCTTTTCTGCGGCGAGGTAGTTGATAACATTTACAATATCTTCATTGGTATAACTGAATGTAATATTTCTTTTACCCTTTTTGCGTTTTTTAGACTTTGGTGCAAGATGTGATGCCGGTTTTTGCCCACTAGCCGCATCCTCCGCCATTAAAAACAAAGGAGGAGTAAAGATCAGAAGGAGTAAAAATGCAGCTCTTTTATTCATAACCTTGCGTAACTCCGTTTACTCTGGTATTGCCGATTTTGGACTCAATGTTGCAATAGTCAAATTAACCTCAATAGTGGGCGACTTTTTAGATTTTGTAATTTCTAATTCTTTAGTAAAAATACGCGCTTTACTTTCAATCACATTCAGCAACTCACACAACTGCTTCATATTCATATCAACAAACGTAACGTTGATCACTGATTCACGATAGTTATCTTCGCGATCAACTTGCGATGATCGTTCTTCCTTTTTATTGCCATTCAAATTAAGCTGGTTTACTACGTCATTGAAATAACCAACAATATTAAAATCTTCTTCTTCACTTAAAATTTCATCGACTGCTTTGCGTTGCTTTTGAATTTGTTCATATTTGCTCAACACAACACGCACATCTTCGCGCAAGGAATTGATGTTGCGAATTTGTTTTTTAAGGCTACTGGCAACACTTGAATATTGGTACATGATAAAAACTATCAGCAATACCAATATGCCAAGAAACACAATAAGATATTTGTAAAAATCTTTCTTATCGAGTCCTGCAATCTTTTCATGTATGTAATTCAACATCACCATTTAGGTATCCTCACCTTTGACTAACATAATCTTCATGGTGAAATCAGTCTCTAACTGCGGCTCAATATAGCTAAAAAGCTTTGATTGCTTTAAATCTTTTTGCAATTTCTTAAGTTCTTCATGACCTTTAACTTGTGCTTTAAGGGTCATAATGTCATCCGCAATCGTTATTTTTTCTACGTTCAAGCCCAAACCTTGCTTATCAAGCTTCGTTGTCAATTCTAATAAATATTTTAAAAATGATGATCGTGCTTGACTAGAAAAAGCAAACCATGTTTTTTCTTCTTTGTTCACTTCATGCTTTGCAAATTCAATAATATCATCAAGCGTTTTGCGATCGGAAGGCACTTTAGGGAAACGTTTTTTGATCTCAGAAATCGCTTCTTGCTCTGATTTATAGGCTTCATTACTCAACTTGCGCCACTGCAAGAATACATGTGCTCCCAGGGTAGTAAAAAGAAGACCAACCAATACACAAGCAAGAATAATCTGCTTGTTAAACAGTGAATCGTCAGAAAGAGCAAACTGTTTTCTGCGTAAATTAAACCGTTCATTACTGTTTAAAGAAAGTACGGTACTCAAACTCATAATATTCGCATTTGGAATATGATTTTTATTGGTTAAAGAGATACCCTGTGCTCCCAAAATGCCGTTTACGTTAAAAAGCGAACACGGTATTTGCAAAAGATTTGAAGCAAAGTTAGCCATATCCCGCAACTCAGCCCCCTCTCCTAACAATAAAACCTGCTTAATTGCATTTTCTGGCGCCAATGAAGAGGTAAATGATTGCAACGTAAATTGTATCTCATGCCAAAAACTATTCATTGCTTTGGAAATCGCCTGACTATAGCCCGGGTCATTACTTTTTTCTAAACCAAAGCGGGCTAACTGCATCATCGCATCTGTGGGCTGAATTCCCAATGCTTCGCTCATTGCTTTCGCATGGCCTGAAATACCTTTTTGCAGGGTCCGTATAAAGCGCAACTGGCCATGCTGGATATAGCCAATCCGCGTTGAATGTACCCCCAAATCAATAAGGGCAACACCACCCGCTTGTGCGGCATATGCTGGAATGTGGCAGTACAAATCATACAGACCAAAAAAATCGACCGTGATCCGATCGGGACTAATGCCTGCATCTTCAAAGTATTGAATATGCTGAGCAAGATGTTGAGTTTGCACGGCCGCTATTAAAATTTCTGAACTTTTTTCTGCATTATTCTGTTTTGTAATAATAAAATCGATAACTGCATCAGAGACGGCAAAGGGCAACAATGGTTCCACTTCAAATTCGACCACCATTGCAATTTTTTCATACTGCACAAAGGGAAGCTTGAGTTCTTTAAAAACAACGAGTGAGCTACTTATAGAAGTATAATATTCATCGCACGCAGGCGCCGCTTCCACAATATTTTTAATTGCTTTGCTCACCCGTTCAGGATAATTGGCTTGTGTACCAACTTCGAGCGCTTCATGAAAGAATTTTTCAATAATCCTTGAATTGCCTCTAAAATTCACAAGGGTTGCATTAATAAAAGTTTTTCCAATATCAAACCCAAGAACTCGAGTAGCCGAAAGATAATAGGAGCCAATTTTACCGGGAATCAAAATATCTTTTATCATGCTGCAACCCCTTCATCTTCCTCAAGATCTGCAAAAAAATCGGTCACTTTAGCTCGTGTACGTTTTGGCTTTGTCAGGGCAACCGATTCTCGCCGTTTATCCTTCTTTGAAGCTGGTTGCTTTTTTTTCGATTTTTTTTCAGTCAACACCGATGTTTTTTTACCATCTTCTATATCATCCTCAGGGTGCCGTTGAAAAATGAAATCATCAACAATTTCATCGGTAGAATCTTTCTTTGCCAAAAAGAATGACCGTGCAATTGGATCTCTCTTATCCGCCGGATCTTTCATGTCATTAATGTCATTTTTGTATTCTTTAACTTGCTTTTTAGTATAAACACTAATTTCATTTTTTGATTCGGGCTCAATAATGCGTGCTGAAAGTAAAATAAGTAAATCATCCTTCACAATATTCTTTGCCTTGTTCTTAAACAACCAACCCAACAGTGGTATATCTCCCAAAATAGGTGTTTTGGTGGTGGACTCCGTTAATTTATTTTGAATCAACCCACCCAATGCCATAACTTCTTTGTTGGCAACAATAGTTTTTGTCGTAACATTCTTCTTTGTTTTTGCCGCACTTGTCACATCTGTTGGATTAAGAAAATCATCAATACTGATGTTAAGATCAAGCAAAATCATACCATCTGAGTTGATTTGAGGTGTAATTACTACGGTTAGATTTGCACTGGTATCGTTAAACGTTTGCGTATCTGTCTGCCCCTTAACAATACCTGTAACGACGCGGCGTGTTGAACCGAGAGTAACGGTGGCTTGAGTTTTATTGGTCGCAATCAAAAAGGGATTTGAAACAACTTGCGTATTACTTAACGTTTGCAATGCCCCAAAAATACCCCAAACACCATTAGCATCGCTACCCAGTGAAACTATAGTGCTTCCTGCTATTGCTCCCGTCACAAGCTGTATAAGGTCCCCCAATAAATCAATAGTGCCACTCGCTGACGTATTTTCAACTATGCCTTGTGGGGTACCTGTTGCATTAAAGCCTGATGTTTGAACATTCACATTGCGGCCAAGTGCTCCAGTGGTAGGACCACCAAGTTTGTTGCGCAGTTGGCCACCAAGTGTTTTGTTATCATTAAGATCAATACTTAAAATCAAGATTTCTATGGCTACCTGTGGCTGAGCTTCATCAAGTTTTTCAATGATTTCCTTAGCACGCAAATAATCATCATATTCACCTTTAATGATCAGACGATTGTTTTCTTTTTCTGGAATAAACAGAAGTGGTTTTAAATATTTATCTTCTCCTCGTACCCCGCCGCTTTTAGCAACTTCGGTACCCTGACCAAACTGAGTTACATTGTTCATAATGTCAGCAATATTTGATGCATCTGCATATTTAAGTGCATGAACATATAATGGCGAATACGGTACATCAAGGTCAACATCGATGTGTTTTACCACAAAATCTTCAATTTTCTGGATAGCATCTTTCGGGCCAAGAAGAATCAAAGTATTTGTTCGAGATTCAGCAATAATACGTACCCCTTCAGGCAAATAAGATGCTGCTGAAGGTTTTCGTTGGCCAAAAAGACGAGAAGTAACTGCATCACCACCAGGCACAAGATCCGAATATAATTTTTGTACCTGCTGCGCATCTGCTCTGCGCAATTTTAAAATCGACATTGCCTGGGGCAAGCTCACTTTATCCAACTCTTTTACGATCTTCATGAGTGATTTTATGTTGTACGATTTATCGGTAAGAATAAAGGCCTTCATCTCCTGCAAAATGATGAACGAAGAAGCGCTGCTGCGCAAAGCATCAACAATGTTCTTCATCGTATCGGTGGAGCTATTTTCAATAAAATAGACAAACCGCAACATCGTATCGTTTTCCGGCAAGATTGCAGGGTCAACACCGATGTAAGAAGATATACCAGATTTGCGCGCAGCATCGGTAGCAACAATTCTATAAAAATCTTCTTGCGATCCAGGAATCACTGCTAAACCAGCAATATCCAAGAATGTAGTAAAGAGAGACCACGCTTCCTTTTTGCTCAGCGGCTTTTGCGTATTAAACGTAATTTTGTTACCCCCAATTGCTTTGCCACCCGGCCCTAATGGATTAATGATATCATCGCTGATAAATGTTACCTTAAAAGCATCTGACATGTACGAAACAAGATTGCGTAAATCTGCGTTTTCAAAATGGAACTCAATCGTATCCTCTTCATCCGTTTCTTTTTTGGCTTTCCTTTTTTTGTCCGCTTTAGTCATTGCCGCACCGGCCGCATTTAATTTGTCTTGCTCAGTTGGCGGTTCTGCTTTTATTACTTTCTTTGCTTGCTCTGCTGAACTATCGCTCTTTTTTGCTGGATTGGCCGGCGTTTCTTCTTCAGCTGCACTTTCTTCTTCGTCATCTTGGGCTGCTTCTGTTTTTTCTGTGGTAGTTTGTTCTTCTTTTTGATTTTTTTCATCTTCATCCTGCGCCTCCGATGCACCATCCTTTGGATTTTCTTGTGCCGCTGTTAATATTTGCTGGCGTGCATTACCTGCCGCTGGTTTCGTTACTTCTTGCTCTTCCTCAGCAAATTCAATGATCGGCTCTTCATCATCTTCCGCTTCAACCTCAGTTAAAACATTCTTGGCAGGAACAGCGAGTGTTGGCTGGCAAGCTTGTTGCTTAACTAGCTGCCCACCAATGCCAGGGGATTTTTTCTGTTCTTGCACCGCCATCACGAATGATGCACATGCAAAAACCATCACCCCAAGGATGATGTTCACCATATAACGGAGAAATAAACCCTTTATGTTCATACTACCTACTCATTATTTGAGGTGTTGGTTTCTTTGGCTACCGGTGCCGGCGCCCTACCTTTTTGGAGCATCATCTGTCTTTCTTTACTACGAATTTCTTGCACCGTTGGTGCAAAAGTATGCTTTTGTTCTAAAATCTTGAGTTGTTCAGTTTTTACGTGTTCTGAACTCGTAGATTGCTTTATCTGTTCACCTTGTTTTTCAGTATTTTTACCTTCTTTAGTGTTTTTAGGTTCTTCTTGTTCAATTTTTTCTTGCGCAAGCTTAATCGTAAACTCTTTCGGATTGCGTGCTCGTTCAAATTTTACCTTAATAACATCATCTACCTTAGCAGCCGTGCAATCTCTATAAATTTGTGTACGATTTACATTATTAGTTACCGCTACTCCATTAATTTCAGTAATCACATCACCCCGTTGCATGCCAAATGCTTTGCCGAGCGAATTATCATCGAGCTTGCCAACCCGCAGCCCCACACTTGCGCCCTGTTTGTAGACTGTTGTCAGGTCAAGCATATCAATAAACTGCGCAAGATCTTTAACTCTACGCCCAAACTCAGTCATGTTGAGCAGGAAGTTATCATCAGAGATCTTCTTGATGACATCATCCCAACCATGCATCAGGGCAAACGCAGGATCCAGTTTAGCATCTTGGCTTCTTAAATAGACAACTTCTTGCTGTCCATTAGAACGGATAAAGATGATCTTATTCCTAAAAATTCTTAATAATTGCGCATCTTCAATCGTATCCCCAACTTTGTAGTTCTGCTCTTTGCTCGTCTTAGTATCGGCGATAATGGCCCGATTTTTAGTTTCGTCGCCACTAAACGTAATAATGCCTTTGAGCGTAACCTTCAGAGCATCTAAGAATTTTGGCGGCGGTGGCGCAGGCATCTTAGTAGATTTTGGAGCTGGCGGTTCTGGTATTGGTGCAACCAAACCTTTTTCAGCTGTTATTGCCACCTCTTTCTTGTAGGTATCAAAGAGATCATTTTCATAAATTTTACTCAAATTAATCTTGGAAATTTCTGCTTTAATCGGCTGGGCGTAGACACTTGGTTCAATATCTTCTCGCGCAGGCACCCGTTCGCGTGACAAAACAACAAAGCCGGCGATAACAATCACCAGCACGGCAAGAGTGAGATTTAAAATCCATAACGGATGTCTCATCAACGCTTTTCCTTAATTTCCATGTGTGCAATTTCCTTTCACACGATACCCTTCTTGGCCTGATCTTGTCAAGCTAACTGAGGCATACCAAGAGCATTAACACGCCAGCACAAACGGTTTTTACGGACAAGGAACTGCCGCAAGTATTTTTTGTACCACATGATCTGCTTTCATATCCTCTGCTTCAGCTTCGTAGGTCAATAAAATGCGATGGCGAAGAATAGCAGGACACACAGCTTTAACATCATCAGGTGTTACAAAATGGCGCCGCCGCAAAAATGCATGGGCTTTACTTGCCGTATAAATTGCCAAGGTTGCACGTGGCGAAACGCCATATAAAATAAATGGCTTTAAACTATCAAGCTTAAAGAGTTCTGGCTCTCGCGTTGCAAACACGATATTGACAATATATTCCATAATTTTCTCGTCAACATAGATATCCTTAACAATCGCGCGGGCCGCAAAGATCGATTCTTTATCAAGCACCTGATTAATGAGTGTAGGTTCAGATACCTTGCGTACAATCTCACGCTCTTCTTGCATGCTCGGGTAGCCAACATTGAGCTTAAACATAAACCGATCTACTTGCGCTTCGGGCAACCGATACGTTCCTTCTTGTTCAATCGGGTTTTGGGTTGCAAAGACCAAAAACGGTTCATCTAAGATGAACGTCTGCGATCCGATAGTCACCTGATGTTCTTGCATCGCTTCCAAAAGTGCCGCTTGTACCTTTGCCGGCGTACGATTAATTTCATCCGCCAAGATCAAGTTAGCAAAGATCGGCCCCTTTTTGGTCTCAAAATCCTGATTTTTAGGATTGTAAATCAAGGTACCTACCAAATCAGCCGGCAGCAGATCGGGGGTAAATTGAATACGATTAAACTTCAGGCCCAATGCCTTGGCAATCGATTTAATGATCGTAGTCTTGGCAACACCCGGCACACCTTCTAATAAGATGTGACCATTACATAAAATGGCGATGGTGATAAAGTTAACCACCTCATGCTGACCAACAACCGCCTTGCCAATTTCAGTATGTAAGTTCTGAAAACGTAAGTTTTCTTCTTTTATCTTTTCTACCATTGTATTATTAAATAAAATCTCTCTCATTGCCTACCTTTTTACCTTTGAAACGGTTTTCTGTATTTTGAACAGAAAAATGTCAGATTTATTTTACCAGGTTACGGATTTCTTACAACTTGGACTATGAATTTAACCAGAAAAAAGCAAGGAAGAACTACGATTTTATCCGGCTACGGCATACAGGATAGGCTTGAAAGGTGACACCAAGCAAGCCTGTTTTACAGCAAGTTTGAAGTATAACGAAAAATAGGATACCTTTTGAGTGCTAAGTTTCTGCAAACAAAATTACAAAAGGACCTTTATGAAAAAGTTATTTATTCTCTTCCTCAGTATGATACTCATCTGTTTAACGGTGAAGACAGCAGATAGAACATTGGTTCCTGAAAGAGCTACGACCCAAACAACATTGGCCGATCAAAAAACATTGGCCGCCGTACAGGCAAAACACCCTTACCCCGTTCTTACCATAAGAGAACTTCTTGTCCATCTTCCAGGCATAGAACATCAAGATAGAACATTGGTTGCTCAAAAAGCTACAACCGTCGGGAAAAAACAATTTGTGGCAGAAGAAACTACGACCCAAACAACAGCGGCCAATGAAAAAACAACTGCCAATGAACAAACAGCTGTCGCTGTGCTGGCTTCATGCCCTTACCCCGTTCTTACCATAGCAGACGTCGTTTGCAATCATCCACGCACAAAACACCAAGGAAAAAGTGACCCCAACCTACCCTATGATATCGCATCTCCTACAACGGTTATTGAGTTTCTACCCAAAGCACCAACCGGCAAGTCCTTTTTCTTATGTATTGACAACTTTCGTCCAATAGATGCATGCTTGCAGTTGTTCTGTGAACAACAACGCATACCAAAGGTTCCATTAAAAGATTTAGCTGTAATCACAAAAGCAAATGATCGTTCTTCCGCTCAGGCCATAACCGATTTTTCATTGCCTCCATCAGCACAAAGGGATCTAACCGTAGTTTACGTGCCTGTTGTACAAGTAGTTAATAGGCAATTATGTGTCCAGGTAATACTGCAATCTTACCTAGCCAAAGCAGATGCGCCAGGACAAAACGGCTCTGCTGCTGCAAGCGCAAAACCAACATAACACATCAATTAATGTTGCAAATCCAGCTTAAAGAACATAGTAAAAGGATCTCGAAACTGTTTTCTGTATTTTTTTGCAGAAAAATGTCAGATTTATTTTACCAGGTTAGCATTTTTTACAACCTGGAAAAATAAAACGAACCCAGAAAAAGGTGAGGGATATGCCATGATTTTGTCCGGTCAACGTATAAAAGATAAGTTGGGAAGCGAGATCATCATTGAACCATTTGATGAAAAACAACTCGGCCCGAATAGTTACAACCTGCGCTTACACAAAGAGCTACTCGTCTATGAAAATTATGAATTAGACATGAAAAAAGAAAACAAAGCAAAGACAATAGTGATCCCCGACGATGGACTGCTCTTAGAGCCCGGCAAGTTATACCTCGGTCGCACCATCGAATACACTAGAACGCACACCTACGTGCCGATGTTGGAAGGCCGATCATCTATCGGGCGCCTCGGCCTTTTTGTACATATAACGGCAGGCTTTGGCGATGTGGGCTTTAATGGGTTTTGGACTTTAGAACTCTATTGCATCCAGCCAATTCGCATATACTCTGGCGTAGAAATGTGCCAGATTTTTTATCACACCATTGAAGGTCTTTATGTACCATATGCAAGCAACAAATACCAAAATAATCACGGCATTCAACCAAGTTTACTGTACAAAGATTTTGAGCTGTAACAAGGAAAAAACCCATGCTTAAGCCAATTTCATTGACCCTACTCTTTTTTCTATGCCCACTTTTTGCCGGCGAGCCGGACCCATCAAGCTCAAAAAGTGCACCCGCCGCTCCACAATCCGGTACTGTTCCACCGCCAATCATTCTCGATGAAGCAGCGCAAAGGGCAGCTGATTTAGAACGGCAAGCCCAACAACTACTGGCTACGCGCAAAGCACAAGCTCAGGCTGCATTACAGACGGGTAAGGGCTCGAAAATAAGATAAACAGATAGTTGCTGCATTAACTAGCGCATGTACAGCACGCAACCTCAAAAAACAACATAGAAATTTAAATTATCGCACTGCACCGTCATTGCAGCTTTTATAAAAAAAGAATATCTTTAAGATCGCTTGTTTTGTTCTACATAATTGCAAAGTAAGGTATTTTATGAAAAAACTATTTGCTCTCGCTCTTATTTTAGCAGGGCCAACAGCGAGCGCAGCAGATGAAAAAACAGCAATACCCGATCTTTGGGCTCAGATGAATAAACCTAATTAGGAGCACACACAATGACAAAGCTTATATTCGCTTCACTTCTTTTATTAACCCTTTCAACACCCGCAGTTGCCGCAGACGGTAAACAAAAAGCTGCAGATCAAGCAGTTGCACACATGAAGGCTGCACCGGTATGCGCAGGGCATGAAATTCATAAAGCACGGGAAGCTGGAGCTTATTGTAGAATTGCGCGTCTTGGAGAGGAAATAGCCACCCTCACACAAACCTTAATGCAACAAAAACCACCTATTCCAACTCCAATGCCCCCGAGATCTACACGCTATAACCAGATGGAACGCGCGCGCATGAGCATAGATTGTTATAAAAAACTCCAGGAATCGAGGCCGGATCAATGCCCAACGTGCCTCCGCTATGAATATGATGCAGAATTTAATAAGGAGTCGATAGATTCTTGGCAAACTCACGTAACTGATTTGAAAGCACTCGTTGCAAAAATACCAGCGGCAACAGCTATACCAGCAAAATAACTGGTATCACACAAACAAACTTAAAGGGTCACTATGAAAAAATTATTTGTTCTGTCTCTTCTTTTAGTTGAAAATGGCAACGCAGATGCATCGTGTAATGGTACCTAATTCTCCCGAAGCGGCAGCAATTCTTGCTAAAATAGAGCAAATGAAAGCTACTCTTAAACAGCCAGTAACAAAATAATTACGCCTTATCTTTTGCATAAACAATTTCGGTTTACAATTGGCCCGGTGGCCAATCCATCGCTTGCCGTAAAATTTGAAATTGTTATGAAACAGGAGTACCTTTAAATAAGAAAAAGTGAGAGTGGTAAAAAAATTTCATCAAAAGGAGCTCTCATGAAAGTCTTATCCTTATTGCTTATCTTTTTTATTAGTAGTACAGACTTTTTTAATGTTTACGGTGCACATCAACCAGGAGGTAGTTCTTTACCCAAACATCAACGCTGGCACTACCCATGGACATGGGAGCACGGAGCTATTAATTACACCCATCGTGTTTTAGATAGCAACATATATGTCCCTAACGAAGAAGAGTCTCTGCAATTATTTTTTAATTCCATAAAATTCCCTAAAAAGGTTACAGGGCAGCCCACAGCAAGCAGCGCAACTGCTACTGCTGCCGCTGCGCTAGTTTATGCTACGACAACTAATCCCAGAGACAAATCGTCCGCGGCGGTAAGCCCAGAACATTTTGTTTCTACTATTGAGCAGGTTTTAACAAAAAATGAACAAGCAAGAGCACAGAAAAGAGCAGAAAACGAAAAAGCTATTGCTCAGCGTCAAGCAATTCTTGCGCAGGCTCAGAAGGCTGCAAATGATTTTCAAAAGGGGTTAGATCCAACAGTAAAGCCTTTTATTAAGGTTGAAGTAAGCGAACCATACAAGCAAGCCCCTTCTGACTGTTTAGATACACGTTTAGGTTTAAGATATCAACTCCTGGCGGATGACCACAATGATAAAGAAAGGTATAAACAATTAACCAAGATAAGAAGTCTTATACAAAGTGGTACATTATCATCTCAGAAAGACTTAAAACAAGCTCAGCAGAACTTACAACAACTTAAAGAATACGATTATTCGCATGAATTAAGAACAAAACAGTTTTTTGAAGAAAGCGAAGAAAATGATGTTGATATAACAAGGCTAAATATTGAAAAAGAACGTCCCGTTAAGAATATTCACCCCCCAGTAAATTCATGCGCTGTATCCTAAAAATTCAGCTTTTACGCCTTATCTTTGGCATACGCAATTTCCGTCTGAATTGGTCCCTGCGTAAGGCCACGGATAAATTGATAAATATATGGATTGGTTGATTCCCAGATTGTCTTAGCATCACCAAAATATTTAATGGTACCCTCGTGCAAAAGAGCAACTTTATCAGCATATTTAAAGACTTCCACATCATGCGAGATGATTACCGAAGTTAAGTTAAGTTTTTTCTGCATGTCGAACATCAGTTCGTGAATAACTCGGGCGGTAATCGGATCAAGGCCGGTAGTCGGCTCATCATATAAAATGACGCGTGGATCTGCGACCAAAGTACGCGCCAAACCAACTCGTTTGCGCATACCACCAGAAAGTTCGGAAGGGTATTTATAGAGTGTATCTTCGGTCAAGTTTACTAACGCTAGCTTTTGTTTAACAACCGGTAACACTTTTTGCTCAGGTACCCCTTTTTCCAGCAATGTTATACCAACATTTTCAAACACATTCAATGAATCTAAAAGCGCTGCAAACTGGAACACGTAGCCAAAGTGGCGCAAATAAACAGACATTTCCAACTCAGAAAGCTGCGTAATATCAGTACCATCAATAAGAACTTGGCCTGATGTTGGGTGAATGAGGCCAATAACTTGTTTGAGCAGTACCGATTTGCCCTCGCCAGAACGGCCAATAATTACCGTCATCTGGTTTTCTGGGATCTCGAGGTTTACTCCCCGCGTCACCCAATGGTCATCAAACTTCTTTTTTAGATCAATAATTTGTATTTTCATAAGATTCTGCCAGTCCGCTACAACCGTTCCAGCATTTTGGTCAAAAAGTAATTGCTAATTAAAATCAAAATCGAACCAAGTACCACCGCCTGCGTGGTAGAAATTCCCACACCGCGCGCACCGCCTATGGTGTAATATCCTTTATACGATCCAACCCAGGCTAAAATCAAGCCAAACATGCTCGACTTTATAAGTCCACCCGTAACATCTGCCATTTCAACATACGTTTTTATGCCGCTCACATAATCTTCTGAGCTCAAGCCAAGAATATATACACAGACAACATAGCCACCGGCGATGCCAAAAATCATAGAAAATAGGGCAAGAAAAGGAAGAATTAAGGTGCCTGCAACAATGCGCGGCACAATAAGATATTGGAATGTGTTGATGCGCAAGGTGCGCAGCGCGTCAATTTGTTCGGTGATATTCATCGTGCCAATTTCTGCGGCAATTGCCGAGCCTGCACGTCCGGTAACCATAAGGCCGGTAAGCACCGGCCCCAATTCACGAATCATCCCAAGCGCCACAACAGCGCCAATAAATTGCTCGCCGCCCACACGCTGGAACCCGATATAACTTTGCAGAGCAAATACCATGCCAGAAAAGGTACCGGTTAAGATAACAATGTTGGCAGACTCAACCCCAATGCGTTCCATCTGAGCAAATAGTTTTTTGACTTTAAGTTTGGTAGAAAATAGCGTTTTGAGCGTAGTAGCAAAAAAGAGGGTAAAGTTGCCAAGCATCTCGCACAAATGGAGTACCGATCGGCCAAGAGAATCAACAATACGTATGACCATCAGTACCTCCGCTCCAGCATCAACCAATCATCTATTTTTGTTCAGCTTCTTGCTGTTCAGGCTTATTTGCCGCCGGTTGTTCAGCACTCAAATTTTGCTGTTTTACGTGGCGTGCTGGCATTGTAGCTGAAGGTTTGCCACCAGCAACATACCGAGATTCACGAATGCTGGAAGATTTCATCAACGCAAGCATTAATGAACCGCCCATAAAAAGAGCAGTTAAAACCCACGTAATTTTTTGAAAAATATCTTGCCCGCCAGAACCGCCAAAGAGCATTTGTGATCCGCCGCCCAAGCCACCAAGGCCCGCGCTGCTCTTACCCTTTTGTACCAAAATAAGCAGAATCAACAGTGCGCATACGATAACAAACAGGGTAACTAAAAATCCAAATAACATTTTTTTCTCCGCGTTTAAGCAATCATAATGGTAATTTACTAAATAATGATACTAAATTTTTAAATTTTTGGAAATCCAGACTCGCACCCCCCACAAGCAGGCCGTCAAGCTGTTGTATCTGGCTCAATGACTGTGCCACCGATTCATCTACACTACCACCGTAGAGCACTTTGGCTAAACATGAAGGCATCGTTGTTTTACAAAAAGCCAATATCCAATCAGCAATTTTTTCGATTTCCTGAACGGTTGGCGTCTGACCACTGCCTATTGCCCAAACCGGTTCGTAGGCAATAATAAGTGCAAATTCTTCTTTAATGTGGCCAATTTTTTGTGCAAGCACTTGCAACTGCCGCTCAAGAACCTGGAATGTTTGTTGCTTTTCAAGTTGTTCTTTGGTTTCACCCACACACAAGATAGGGATCATCCCATTCACTAATACCTGGATTGCTTTGTAGGCTATTTCTTCATCGCTTTCACGATAAAACAATCTACGTTCACTGTGGCCAACAATACAATACTTGCAACCAACTTGCGCAAGCATATGGGCTGCAACTTGCCCCGTATGCGCACCTTTTTCAAACGCGCAGCAGTCTTGGGCACCAATAAAAGCACCGCTTGCCACTGCTTCAACTCCCACAACGAGGGCCATGGGAAAAGAGGGGCAAATTACAATCGTTGCTTGTTGCGTTAATTGAGCCAGTTCTTGTTTATTGTGCATGCACCATTGCATAGACTCGGTTACACCAAGCTGCATTTTCCAATTCGCTACAATTATCGGTTTTTTTTGCATCTTATTTCTCCGTCTCTTTTAGTTATAGCGTTTTATGGCTATAATGCCAACGCAAAATTATTGCATTAACAGATAAAATTATGGTCAACTTGTAGGCATACACAATTAAAAAAAAGGATAATAATGCAACTTAACTTTAAAATTACGCTGCTTTTTTTAACACTATTTTTTGCAACAATTGCCAAAACTCAACCGCAAGAACCAATGGACTATGATGCGTTAAAACAAGAAATTCTTGCAATGGCATTATCACTCTACAAATCTATCCCAGTTTCACTACCTGCAACAGGTATTAATTGGTTCCTCGATACGGTTACACCAGATAGCACAGAAACTATCAATGAACAACAGTTAGATAACCCACTCCTTCCCATTCTTATTTTAGGCTACCTCGATCTTTTTGTAAGCGACTATTGCTGGAAAACATATAATGGCAAATCATTCACCTTAAAATGCATGGCACGCTACTTAGTAAATTTGTTGGCAACTAATCCATTTAACACTACGCTTCAGGCACTCTATCTCTTGGGTTATAGAGAACCAATACGCGATTTTTTGTGGAAAAACGATGAATGGGTTACAGAAAAAACAAATGATTGGTGGTGGATCTTTAGAAAGACGGCAAGCATCGGACAAAGTGGCAAGTATGTACCATTAACCGATAAAATAATATCTTTGGCTCTGACAAACAATGTCTGTAATGATTACATGGCTCATAAAAACAGACGACGTGCCTAAAGAGCTTTAAATTTATTGTAGTTTCATAGGGCTGGCATTTCGCCAGCCTTTTTATTGTGCAAATACCTATTGTACATTATAATCCTGTCATCTTTTCATCTACGTACAAGGAAATAAATGCACCGCTCTAAGGTTTTTCTACTCATCTTTTTTTTTATAACTATCAGCACACCTCAATCAATAGCTGGGCTTAGCTTTTTGGAAAGAACACAAAAAAATATTGTATATCAAGCAAAACTGTTTCCATTGGCATGGCCATTATTCTTTCTCCATGGTTATACGCCAACTGTATGGCAAACATTGTGTGCTAAAAATCCACTCGTTCAGGTATTTTTTTATGGTTTTGCCAACTATTTTATCAGCGATTATTTCTTTAATGCCTTTGGAGGTAAATCGAAAACAATGGCAGGCGCAGCACGCTACTGTATGCGTTTAATGGTAACGGCACCTCTCGCTACAATAGCACAGGTTGGCTGCTTGATTGGCTTTAGAGACAACATACTGCAATTTCACGATAACAATATTAAAAAATTGTGTAGCGTCTTTGATGATAGTGGAAATGAATATGAGCAATATAAAATGTACCGTCGTCTACCGGCTGATGATAAAGAATATTTCCAGGCAAATGCCTGCCTTGCAGATCTTGCATATCGAGGACTCTTCCGTTTAGCTAACCTCTTCACCGTTGCCTTGCTTATTAAAGTGTTCCTGCCAGAAAAATTTTGCGATGATTGTGTTTTACAGTGGTAATCTAAAGACACACATCTTTTGGATAAATTCTTGCGTTACAAACTATCCTCCTGGTAGGTTTTCAAAAAAGATCTATTGAAGGAGGATTTTTTATGAAATTAAGTAGAAGCGCTGTTGGATTATGTGTTTGTTTTTTTAGTTTACTAAGTTATAGCTTATCAATAGAAGCACTCGTATATGTAAGACCCGCAAGCTATGTAAAATGGCTTTTTGATTTCGGCCAGAAAATTGATGAATTTAACGATGGCGTTTATACAAATAAAAAAGCTCTTGAAGATAGCTGCACTGACTTTATCTTATTAGAGGGTGCTTATAACTACGATATAAAAGATAAAAACAAAGAAGATAATGATCATTTACATAAGGTTTACCAACAATTTCGAGTAACCCCAACATTACTAGAAAATACATACGATTTCTTGCTGAACGGAAAGTTAATAAAATTAACACGTAAAAGAATAACGAAAGCGCTCGGTAGATATACGCAAGCATTGATAACATCTAACGCTCCCAAAGCTGCCACTCAGCCAGCAAAAGCAGCTCAACAAACAGCAACGCCCCCCGCAAGAGCAATACAGCCAACCTTTGTAGAAACACATGAAGATATTGAAAAGCAATTAGATTAAAAGAGATATTGATGAAATTCCTAAACTTTTGTATGGCATTCACCCTTATCTTTAACTCATACGTCATCGCCAACGTAACTGAAGGGGCTTATATAAAATGGCTTAATGCTTTTGACATTGCTCTTGATGCACAAAAACTTGAAAATGCACTGATTAACTTCATCTTGGTTGAAGGTGCCTATTATTATGATGCCAGCCTTGCGGCAAACGTAGCAGAATTTGCACGACCACTTAATAATAGAGCATTGTTAGAAGGTAGTGATGCTATTGATCTTGATTTTTTGCAAAAATTAAACAACCGTACACAAAAAGCGATTGCAAAAAAATTAGCTACAATACTACCACCAGTCGTAAAACCCTTAACAAAAGAACAAGCCGATGTTCTTAAAAAAGGGAAATTTCTTTTAGATAATATCGCTTACGACAAAGCGCAAATCCAAGAAGCAAGAGATGAAAAACGAACGAACGATGTACGAGATCAAGCCACGGATGGATTACTCACCATTAAAAAATTGAATGAATTTTATGAAGCCAATGCACATGATCCACAAATAATAAATGCTTTAAAAGCAGCTGCGCAGGAACAAAAAATTGACATTACCCTTGAAGAAGAATTCTTTACGAGGATGCAAGCAGAAGCAGAAAAAACACTTAACACGTTATCTGAATATGGCAAAAGAATGACTGCACTGAAGCTAGAAATAGAAGAACATATTAAGAAAGCAATAAATGCAACAACTTTTGCAGATTACTTGCAAGCATATATGGATGCCTTTAAACCGATGGCACAATTTTATATTTATGTAGAAATTAATGATCTGTCACATAACAAGACTAAAAAACATCTTGCCAAAGACACACAGCTTGCAGATGAAGTTATAACATATGTAAAATCAACAGATGCGGATATTTTAAGAAAATTACACGATTTTTTGAAAAAACAGGCAATGGATGATACCAAATATAAAGCTAACCCACACCCACTTGAGACTCTTGAAAAAAATAAAGCAGCGATTTCCAATGAAGAAAAAATCCAAAATTATATAAACACAGTAAAAAATACTCTTGACCTTGTAACTATAAAAACTACTGAAGAAGGAGCTGCATCAGTTAAATATTTGGATGGTATCCTCACATCTCTTAGTCAATTTAGAGAACCTCTTAAACTCAAGTATGCCACAGACGAAAATGATCGAATTGCATCCTATCTCAAGTATATGTGTAGGGAAGCCATAAAAATTCTTAATGAATTGAGAACGATCAAAGATCAAGCCGCGCAAGCAGCACATGCCGAATTCATTGATTATTATGCCGTACTTGGTTTACCGGGACCAACTACTGATGATCAAATCAAAAAAGCGTTTAGAAAATTAACGCTCAAATGGCACCCAGATAAAGCCACTCTAAACAATGACAAATTAACTAAAGAAGAAGCTGCAGACGTACAAAAAGAATATGAGATTAAGTACAAAGAACTGATGGCCGAAACGGGGAAAGATGAGTATAAAAAAGAATATGATGCAATCAAGAAAGACAGAGAAAAAGATAAACCCGCACCTTCCGAAAACGAACTCCTAAAGGCCGCGAAAAAAGCCGTAGAAGAACGTACTAGTAAAGAAGCAATACAGGCCGTCTACCAGGCTAGATTTAACGCAATCAGTCAAGCACATGAGTTTCTTTCGGATCCACAAAAACGCACTATTTATGATGCAAGATGGCAGGACGAAAAGGAACGAGAAAAAACCGGAGCAGCTAAACCAGCTGCAACTGCGCGACCAGTACCACCGGGTCCTGCTCCAGCTAAAGCGCCCACGCCGCCACCTGCCCAAGCAGCCAAGTTCACGCTCACTCCAGAGCAGATCATACGCGGAATGGGGCGGATGGTTAAACAAATTGATACTGCAGCTAAAGAACTTGCAAACGAAAAAGGTTTTGGAGATTTCTTAGCTGGTTATTGGGAAGTAATACGGTGGAGTATCACAATGAATCAATATTATTTAGACAATCCACAGACATATACTGCAGATCAAGCGAAAAATATCAAGGCGTACCAAGAGATCGCCGATCAAGCCAGGAAAGCCCTTGCAAAACATCTTTTCTCTTTCATCCAGGAACAAAAAAAAGATCTTGCTCAATTCGAAATTGATAATACTAGGCTTCAAGATACCATTAAGCGGTATCATACGGCATTTGATACCGCTAAGTATGGCACAGCGCTCAATGAACTTACGGCTGCCATGAGATATGCAACATTACTCGTCAAAGGATCTGGTAAAGACCAAGCCTTAAATAACTTTGGGAATATTGCATATATGGCATATAAATTAGCTAATGCCTGTAAAGAAGCTAAAGACAAAACCAATAAAACAATTGCGCAGGCAATAGCAGCAGAATGCAAAAATATGAGAGAATTTATTGCTACATTGTTTGCCGCTTCGTAATGCGCAACCATACTAAAATAGGCTAAACCCTTGCATTACAGATTATCTTCCCTATAGATTTTCAAAGGATCTATAAGGAGGATTTTTTTGTGAAAATCTACAAAATATTAATAAAACTATTCGCTTGCCTACTTTTCTATGGCATAACAATCGC
>Ga0207020_1018_pt2 | contig 30972 bp, 29 predicted proteins | sample Alteio_BWMinCont_48_FD_153500 | JGI IMG/M metagenome (GOLD analysis project Ga0207020, IMG submission 153500) | Enriched cells from forest soil in Barre Woods Harvard Forest LTER site, Petersham, Massachusetts, United States -... | ecosystem: Environmental > Terrestrial > Soil > Temperate forest >... | reverse complement strand
TATTATGTATACCGCATGCAGCGCGATTTTAATGATCGAATTCGCGAGCTTGCGTATAAACAAATTAAAGAGTTAATCTTTATTGATCAACTTGCACAAAAAGAAGATGTTGCAATCGGCGAAGCTGATGTAAAAGGCTATTTAAATCTCACCAAACGACCTCGCACCAAGGAGTTTATCTATTTTGGCATCCCAATGTCTAAACAAAAAACGCAAGAAGCACCGATTTCAACAGAACTCATTAAGCATGCATGCTTGCGCGAAAAAACATTAAATCACGTAATTTATCATCTGACTAAAATATAACTACCATGTCACCAACACGTAATCTTATTATCATCGGTTCTGGCCCTGCAGGGCTCACTGCTGGCATTTATGCCGCTCGTTCTAATTTAGCACCATTAATCATCGCAGGTAAAAATCCTGGCGGCCAATTGATGGGCACCTCATTTGTAGAAAACTGGCCGGGAGAAAAAAGTATTCTTGGCCCTACTTTGATGACCAATATGCATGAACATGCAAAACAGCTGGGTTGTGAATTTTTAAGCCAAGAAATTACGAAAGTTGATTTCACCAAAAAGCCATTCACCCTGTGGACACATAAAAATCAGGAACTTTCTGCCCATGCAATTATCATTGCAACAGGCGCAATGCCCAATAAAACTGGATGCCCTGGTGAACAAGAATATTGGGGCAAGGGGGTTACCACCTGTGCTGTGTGCGATGGCGCGTTTTATAAAGATAAAAAGGTGGCAATTATCGGCGGTGGTGACACTGCGATGGAAGATGCCTCGTTCATGACTAAATTTACTAATGAAATAACCATTGTGCAGATTTTAGATAAACTTACTGCAACCTACGCCATGCAAGAACGAGTGATTAATGATAGCCGCATCAATATTTTTTATAACAGTACTCTCACATCAATTCAAGGTGATGGTCAGCATGTGACCGGTATGACAATTATGCATAAAAATACTCAGCACGTAAGCAACTTACCCGTAGATGGTATCTTCATCGCGATCGGCCTTAAACCCGCAACTACTATCTTTCAAGATCAGCTCCAATTAACCGATTATGGTTATGTCCACGTAAAAAATCATACCCGCACCTCAGTTGAAGGTATTTTTGCAGCGGGGGATGTTTCTGATGCCCGTTATCGGCAAGCAATTACTTCTGCAGGAATTGGCTGCATGGCAGCATTGGATGCGGAACGTTATCTTAAAGACTCTGGAATTATTTAGTCATATCATTTTTTAGCTGCAGCAGGTTGTGTTGTACTCTTATCGCCAGCTGTACCTCTACTATCGCCAGCTGTACCTCTACCGCGTGTTGCCAGCATTATACCTCTGCCACGTACTGATGGTACCGCTGATGCACCTGTTGTAGGCGCATACACAGCCGCTGCTAATGCTGTTGCCGAGGCTGGCGCAGATCCCGCAGCCGCCGCTGATGCAGATGCCATTGCTGATGCTGTTGTGGAAGAATCCCATGTTCTTCTTAATTGCTTGGATCTTGGTGCTCCAGCTGTAGTTGCTGTTGGCGATGGATCCGTACGCCTTTTTGCTTTATTTCTCGCTGCGGCACTAAGATGTGGATCGGCTTGAACCACTTGCGCAAGCCTTGTAATAACGGCATCGGTATAACCTAATTTCGGATATCTGCCATTTATTGCTGCAATTAAAGCATCATATCTTTTTTTATTTTCAGCACTTATGGGGAGTTCAAGCCAACTTCTTCTTAAAAAAACAAGTGAGTTAAGGAATTTTTTTTGCTCATCGTCTGTCTCCAGGGAGGCCTTTTGCCAAGTGTTTTCCAAAAGAATTAGCTGTAATTCTAAGTGCCCAGCTACCAATTGTTTTTGAAGCTTAACGGCTTCCAGCTCCTTACCAGTTCCCTCGCCAGCAGCAGCCGCCATCACTTGCCCATGCCAACAACCAATACCTACAAAAAGCATACAAATTAGCTTTTTTAAACACATGTGATCCCCTTATGTATTACTTTGATTGATCCTTCCATTCTACCTTTCTACTACTTCCAAGATACGTTTACTCGAACATTATGCAAATGGGCTTACCAATTGAGTTTTGAGCAATTTTTACTCTCTTTTGCCCCTACCTTACAGCTTTTCTTTATCTTAATGCTATAAAGTACCCCAAAAAACTGTAGTAACATTTGAAAAAAAGGGATTTTTGCTCTACAATATCTCTATACGTTCATAAAAATCTATAATTAAAGGCCTTAGCATGTCAGTTACCTATTTCAGAAAAAGCAAAAAGAAGAGAAACAGAAAGCACGGATTCCGCAAACGCATGGCAACCCATGATGGCAGAACTATCGTTAATCGCCGCCGTGCTAAAGGCAGAAAACGCATTGCAGTTAAGGCTTAATCGCCAATCATAGTACATGCAACGCCCCTCTAGTCCTCCCTCATTTTCGCCAAAAGAAGTAACTGCCTTATTTAAGGCAGTTTGTTTTAGGTTCAAAAAACAGGGCATCGATATCTTGTTAGCTCCTGCTATTTCAGAAAACGGTCGGATTTTGGTCATCACTGCTCGCCGGGTAGGCAATGCCCCAACCCGCAACAAAATTAGGCGACGCCTGAAAGCTATCTTTTATGAGCAAGCGCTTTATAGCCTAGGCCATGAATGTATTGCAATAATTAAACCTGAAGGTGCTCATATCCCTTTTGCTGACCTTCAGAGCATGTTGTTGGAAGTTTTTAAGCGCCATAAGCACCCAGAAATTAGCCCCTCAGCCTCTCACGAGGTTTAATATGACGATTCTTAACAAATCCCTCATCTTCTTGGTCACTGGCCTGCGCCCCCTTCTGGGCCCTGCAGAGTGTAAATTTACTGTTGGCTGCACCGAGTTTGCGGTAATGCAACTCAACGAAAAGCCATTGTTGCCTGCCCTCTGGACAATTACTAAGCGGGTACTTTCTTGCAATCCGTTTAATAGAAGCATGGATAGGTAAACCCTCTTTTGACCTTTTACCGCCCCCCTGGTACCTTCTAGGTAACAGCTCTTTAATAAATCAGATACGAAAGAACACACATGAAAAAACAATTCATTAGTTTGCCGCTCATTACTATGATTATTTTAAGCTTTACCCAACCAATCAATGCACTTTTTGTCGGCTATCGTCCAATAGGTATAAACCTTTTAAGGCCCACCACATTGCCAAGAAAATTCGATGTTGGCGCTTTATATCAAGCAATCGGTGCGCTCGGTACCGTTGTCTGCGCTGGGGGCGCTCTCTATTTTTACCTCACTAAAGGGCCAGAATCATTAAAACAAGATGGCAAACGTTTCTTTATGGCATCATGGAACTGTGATGCAAACGCACAAGATGAAGAAACCCAACAAGCAGAAGATGCAAAGTTTAAAGCTGCCTTTGAAGCACAACGTCCTTACCAAATTGCAGGGCATGTTGCGTTAGCTGCAGCGTTTGGTTATTTGTTTTATAGTTATTACCAATAAGCCAGTTTATGGAAGTTGAATTCGACTTTCCCAAGCCACGATGTTAAAACATCGTGGCTTTTTTGCTGAGTATTTTTTGCACTATATGAAAATTTATGTTATTTTTAAAATGATTTACATTACAATGTTATCTAAAAATTATTTACGAGGTTCACGCAACATGATACCAAAAAGAGTTCGCCCATTTTTAATAGCTTTAATGATATTAGGAACAAATCAGTACTCGAACGCCATCGATGGGTTTTCGGCCTCTTTGCTAGGCAGCGGCAGTTTATTCCTGAGCGGTGCTGCCTTTTATGCAGCCAACAATAAAATTCCTCTTGCACCTTGGTTAATAGGTGCCAATTTTGCAGCTCTTGGCATTGGTAGCTTTCTTGCCTCCCACGGTAGCAAGTGCCATGCTGATAAAAAGGGCAGCTCAAAAGAAGCTTTAATGACAATCGCCGGTTTTGTCTCGGCAGGGATGGCGCTCTATGCCTACGGAAAGCAACCCAAACCTGAACTATTCTATGCGATTCTTCCTGTTACTATCGGCTTGGTCGCAGGCATTGCAATAGAAGAAGAATAAGTACTTTTACAGCAACTCACCCGCCAATTTACTCAGCGTGCTGCGTTCAGAACTTTCTAGAAAAACACCACCAAAAAGGGGTTGCCCTTTAAAACGTTCTGCCGTAATTACTAAGCCGTTACTTGCAAAATCTAAATAGGGTGAATCGATTTGATATGGATCACCAGCAAGAATAATCTTACTGCCTTCACCAACGCGGCTCACGAGTGTTTTAACTTCATGTGGCGTTAAATTTTGTACTTCATCAATCAATATATATTGATACGGAATCGAACGGCCACGCATATAGGTAATCGCTTCTAAGCTCACCCGCTTATGTTTTACCAGATCATCAAGATTTTCTAAGCCACCACTTGTCCGTTCGCGATCATTCTTTTTAAATTTCTTTTTATGATGATCATGTTGGTGTTCATGCTGTTCCTCACGATAAGAACGCTCAACCGAATCAAGATGGGTATTTACTTTTGCTGCATGCATAATAAATTCCATATTATCGTAAATTGGTAACATCCAGTTGTATAATTTTTCTTGCATATCACCCGGTAAATACCCAATATCACGCCCTAATGGAATCACCGGGCGAGAAATTAAAATTTTTTGATACTCGTCCTCTACCAATACTTTATGCAATCCCGCAAGTAACGCCAAAAAAGTTTTACCTGTCCCTGCTGGCCCCAACAAACTGATCAGCTTTATCGAATCATCCATCAATAAATCAAGCGCCATTAATTGCTGCGGATTGCGTGCGCGTAACGGCCATTTGAGTTGTGGATCGAGTACCGCTTTAAATCGCTTGCCTCCCAAATATCTAAAGATCCGATAATTATATGGATTGCCTTTACTGGCCGCCAATACAAATTCATTAAGTGTAAATTGGCGATCATCGAGCATTGCAATTAATTCTTCAGGCACTTCTTTTTTAAGTTGAATAGAAGGCACCTGAATAGTAATCCATCCTTTGTAAAAGGCCTCTTCTGTTATATGTTCTTTAATATAATCTTGGGCTTCCAAGCCCAACACATCGGCTTTAACACGCGCATTAAGATCTTTTGACACAAAAATTACATGATAACCTTTATCCTTTAAACATACGGCAGTGAGAAGAATTTCATTATCTTCCACATTCATTTTAAAGGGTGAGGTAACCTTTGAAAGCGATTCGACAAAAAGTATCTTGATGGTACTACCATTTTCTAAACGTACCCCATCTGCAAGTGAGCCTCGTGAACGCAAATCATCTAATTGACGAATCACTTCCCGCGCACTGCGACCCCTATCGGTCCCTTCACGCTTAAAAGTATCAAGCTCTTCCAATACCGTTGCTGGGATGCCAATATGTGCACCTTCAAAATTAAAGAGTGCTTTGGGGTCATGAATGAGAATATTGGTATCAAGTACATACAATTTCTCTGCCGTTTTTTTTGCATTCATACCGAATATCCTTTTTAAGAGTTAATGATCAATACTATCCGCTTAAGGAAAGCCTAGCATAGAACGATGGGGCATTAAAAAGAGTTTTATATAGATGCATCAAGATCAAGAACAAGTGCGGTAAATGAACATTCAAAAAAACCTGGCAATTGATCCAGAACAGTTTTAAATGCATGGTCAGTTGCTAATCGATTGCGTAACTGCTTAATAAATTGAGGATAAAGTGGAAGCTCTTTAACAAAGTGTCTAAAACCTGAAAATTGATACAAATGATATTCTGAAAGTATTAACTGTTGAATCTCATCGCCAGGAATTCCTGCTTGTACAAGCGGCATATACTTTTTACAAGCCTCATCTTTAAATTGTTCCTTTGACCAGAATTTATAATGATCAACAAAGGTATGGGCATCAAGCAGATATTGTTGATGACGTTGATACGCACGAATCAGATTGTAAACACTTATAACAATGTTAACCAAAAGATTCGTGGTAAAACTCGGCATCTCTGCTTGTTTAAAAAAGAGCGGACGCCCTGGCTGACCAACATTTATAGAACCTTGCCATGAAGCACTGCCAAACGGACTTTGTAATAAAACTGACAGATCAAATTCTTGCGTTGCTTGTACGGTAAAAGATAGGCCACTGAGCACAATACCAGCGTACTTCATTCTACTCCCCCTAAAAAACACAATGAATTAGTTGATTCCCTCTAAAATAATAAGAACTAAGAAGCCAATAGTTATCAGATGAATTGATTACTTTTGCAATTTTTCATTAATCAGATCATGCAAGCTTACACCGCGACGCGCAGCTTCACGCGTAAGATTTTTTTGAAGCTTTTTGTCTAAGGTAAACAGTTCTGGAAAAGGAGTTTGTTTTTTTCCTGTAAGAAGAACTTGTAATCCCAATGCGTTAAGGAGTGATGTTAAACTATCCCATCGAGGGTTTCCTGTCTTTGAGAGCATACGATAGATATTTTGGCGAGTAAGTTGTGATTCTGTAGCAAGCGCAGCAACATTTTCTCCTTGGGCTATAAGCACATCTTTCAGTGCGAGCAAAAATACTTGCTGATCCTCATCCATTAATGCTTCATTAAGATAACCAAGAGCAAGTTCTGGATCTTGCAATTTTTCTGACAAATAGTCTTCAAAATCTCGATGTCTATTTTTTAGGTTCTTTTTTCTCATAACGTTTCCTTGTAATCAAGCCAGTATTCTTTTGCTTTAGCAATATCACGAGCTTGACTCCCTTTATCTCCGCCCATTAACAAAATTACAACTGTGTTTCCATCTTTACCAAAGTAGACTCGATATCCAGGACCAAAGGGCTCGTATATCAATAGTAACTTATAAGTGACCAAAAAATCAAGTCGACTGGATTAATGCACCATTGACTCACCTCAAATCTATTTGTAAAGTAAATAGGATTCATCTTCTCCATTTACCAATAGGCAGAGCAATGTTTGCTGTAAACGTTCCTCACATCCTTCTCTTTATATTCGGGACTTTCTCTACCACTACCACCCGGCAGGTCCGGGCACATTCTATTTTCTAAAAAACCAATTTCTTATTCTTAATTTTAATTCCCTCAATTCAAACCCCTGAAAGGTTTGTTATGTTTCGCAAGATGCCATTTATTTTGGTGGCGGTTATTGTAGCAGTACTTCTTTTACAGCCATTTATGTCACCCGACGTGCAATCTGTACTGTATGCAATAAGCCTATCAATCAAATCTCTCATAATGTTTTTGCTCCCCATTATCATCTTTGGTCTGCTCTTTAAAGCAGCGGTTGGCCTTGCCCATAAAGCAACCGCGGTGATTGGTCTTATTTTGGTTGGTGTTTGTTTTTCTAACTTTATCGCCACCTTTTTAAGCCATTATGTTGGCCAGTGGGCATATCAGTTTGACCTTTCGCTCGCGCTACCCCAAGAACATACTGGCCTGGAGAGCGCGTGGCAATTAGCTTTACCAACAGTAATTCCGAATAATATCGCTCTATTTTCGGGAATCGCTCTCGGTATTGCCATCTCACTCTTGCGCTATGAGTTAGCACAACACATCTCAGCACGGCTTGAAAAGCTGATCGGCTTTATTTTATCGAGCTTTACCTACCTCATCCCGCTCTTTATTGCCGGGTTTGTAGTTAAATTGCAAGCTGACGGCGTTATCAGCACAATCGTCAAAGATTATGCACTCATTTTTATACTCATCGCCGCAGCACAGTTCACCTATATAACTCTGCTTTATTTGATCGCCAACAAGTTCAATAGCCGCAACTTTGCTCAAAGCATAAAAAATATGCTCCCCGCTGCCATTACCGGCTTTAGCACAATGTCATCGGCTGCTGCCATGCCACTAACCATCATTGGTGCTGAAAAAAATTGCGTTAATAAAGATCTTGCCCGCTCAGTGATTCCTGCAACGGTAAATATTCATCTGATGGGTGATTGTTTTGCAATCCCAATCTTTGCCTATGCTGTACTTAAAACATTTGGGGTAGCCGAACCTACCTTGATAAGTTATGTAATCTTTGCCTTTTATTTTGTGCTCGCCAAATTCTCAGTAGCAGCTGTTCCAGGGGGCGGTATCCTTGTGATGCTCCCCATTTTAGAAGGTTACTTAGGCTTTAATGCACCGATGATGTCACTCATTACCGCCCTGTACATTTTGTTTGACCCGGTAATTACCTGCGCGAACGTGCTAGGTAATGGAAGTTTTGCTATGCTACTAGATAAACTACATTCCTTTTTAACCCAACGGCGATGGTTATAAGGTATACATAGATAAAATATTAGCTCTGATAAAGGTCTTTTGTATGATTAATGAAAAATTGAGTGACAAAGAAAAACTAGCTCAGCTGCGCCACTCAGCAGCCCACCTTTTAGCCCACGCAGTCTCTGAACTCTACCCGAAAACAAAACTAACTATCGGGCCTGCAACAGAAGAAGGCTTTTTTTATGATTTCTTGCCTGAACAAAACTTTAAAGAAGAAGATTTACCTCTTTTAGAAGCGCGCATGCATGAGATCTCGAAACGCAATCTGCCATTAATCCACAAACAAGTGCCAAAAGCGGAGGCTCGTAAACTATATAAAGACAATCAGTTCAAATTAGAACTGATTGATAAGATTCCTGATGATACCGTTGGTATTGCCACCCAAGGGGAATTTAATGATCTGTGCCGCGGCGGCCACGTGGAAACAACGGGCATGATTCAACATTTTAAGCTTCTGACTATTTCTGGTGCCTATTGGCGGGCAGATCGCAGCGGACAAACATTACAGCGGATTACCGGTACTGCATGCTGGACAGATAAAGATCTGGCAGCGTACTTGAAACGGCGGGAAGAGTTAGAAATGTATGATCACCGCAGGTTGGGTAAACAGCTTGATCTCTTTTCGTTCCATGATGAAGGGGTCGGCTTTCCTTTCTTTCATCCAAAGGGAAAGAGCGTAGTAAATACGATGGTTGATTGGATGCGCAAGCTACGTGCTGAAAATGGTTACTATGAAGTCAGTACACCAACTATGCTTAATGAAAAATTGTGGCATCAATCGGGCCACTGGGCATTTTATAAAGATAATATGTATTTTTCAGTCATTGATGAAACTACGTATGCACTCAAGCCAATGAACTGCCCCGGTTCATTTTTGATTTACAAGACGCGTCCGCACTCTTACCGTGAATTACCGCTCAGATTTGGCGAGTTCGGACATGTACATCGCCACGAACTTTCTGGTGCACTCCATGGTTTAATACGGGTGCGCGCATTTACGCAAGATGACGTACACATTTACTGCACACCAGATCAAATTGAATCCCAAGTGGTGATGATCATTGAAATGATCAAAAAAACATATACCAAATTTGGTTTTGAAAGTTTCCAGTTCGCTGTGTCTACCAAACCAGAAAAAGCTATGGGCAGTGATGAATTGTGGGAAAAAGCAACAAACGCTCTAAAAAAGACTATTGAAAACGCAAACGTCACTTATGTTATCCAAGAAGGAGAAGGTGCCTTTTATGGTCCAAAAATTGATGTAAACATTCAAGACTCAATGGGCCGCAACTGGCAATGTGGCACCATCCAAGTAGATTTCTTCCAGCCGGAAAATTTTGATTTAACCTATGTGGCAGCCAGCGGCGCTAAAGAACGCCCGGTTGTTATCCATTCTGCAGTCTTTGGTTCTCTCGAGCGCTTTTTTGCCATTGTTCTTGAGCACCACAAAGGTGCATTACCATTCTGGTTGGCACCAGTGCAAGCAACAGTACTCACGATTACTGATGCTCAAAAGGAATATGGACAAAAATTGGTTGATAAACTCAAAGAACAAGGGATCCGGGTAATTATGGATGAATCTTCCGATCCGATTTCCGGCAAAATCAAATCTGCCCAGATGGAAAAAATTCCGTGGATGTTGGTTGTTGGCAACAAGGAAGCAGAAGCGAATACTATTACCCTGCGTTACCTTAACGGTAAACAGGAGTTTGGATTAACATTGGATGGTTTGATTAAAAAAGCACAAGAGGCATAGAAAAGCTACCCTTACATAATTTTTTGTACCAATCTTTTTATAGAATAGTTTAAAGGCTAACCCAAATGATGCTCTGTTGAGCTATCAAGCTCATTTTCAGCTACAATGGCTCAAGCTAAAGAGGCTGCATCTGCAGCAGCAGTAGCGGGATCGAAAAATGCTAGCCTTAAAAAAAAAGAAAAAAAGTAGGAAATCAGGCCATACTTGATGCATAGTGGTTTAGTTTGACAAAATTAAACCCCCCGCAGAGTTTGTGAACCTTGCGGGGGGTTTTTTACGGCTTTTATGGGCTTTTACCCTTTCTCCCCACTCCCAATCATTTCTAAATGAAAACTTTTTAACTATTATTATACATAGTATTGACTTAATGTTGTTTCTATTTGTAATATTAAAAATGAGTTAAGAAGTATTCTTAGATCCCTTTCCTGTGAAGGTCAGGGTAGATTTTAGGAGTTTTTATGAAGAAACAGTTGATTTTGCTAGGTTTAGTAGCCTTAATGGTCGCCACAACTACACCGATGTTGCAAGCCGTATACAGCACGGCACCAAAACCCATAAACCGTGTATTGCGCGTGTGTATTGCGAATGACATTGTAAATGCGGGTAATTGGGACACCTTTTTCAATTTTTGTGAGTGGAGCTATGTGACAAAAGACAATTACAAGTGCTATTTCAAATATGATGACCAAGGAACGGTCACACCCTTTGCAACAGCTCAATATGTTAAAACCGGCGAAACAGCAATGGCCGCAAACACGTACGACTTTCAGGCTAACGGATACTATGTTACCTATAATGGCAATTCAGATGTTAAAGCTGCCCTAGACTTAGTAGTAGATCCAGCCAGCCCAGTTCACTATAGAAAGCCGGGTCTTAATGCGAGCGACATTCAAAAAGATTCAAGCCTCATTCTTACCACAGCAAATTGGCCTTCGGGTAAGTTGAACTATACCTGTTTACTCACCTTGCAACAACAACTTCAACCGGGTAGTTGCTACTTTTACCTCCTTGCGTCACCTACCAAAATACCAACTGGTTTTTGTCCTGCAACCCCATCATGCGTTGGCGGTACTACAACACCTTAAGGCCACTAAAAAACAGTAAAAAAACGAAAAAGGAAATTAATGAATAAAAAATTACTTGCTCTAACAGCAACACTTTTTATAACCACTACTCTTATAAGTACGCCAGTTCCAACTGGTACGGTATTTAAAACCCCTCGAATTGCTGTGCAAACAACTGTAAAAGAACGCCAAGTTAATAGAGTGCGTGTCGGATGCTTACCGCATGCAATGGCTATTGGTGGTATTGATAGTTATTTTAAGGCAGACATTAACTATACTACTGATGGTCGCCACGTTTGTTATTTTAAGCTTGATGCGGGCGGTTCTGGTCCGATGGGTCGGTTAGTATGCCCAAGTATGGGTACTGCACAACCTACCGGTTACGATGTTGCATTGCGTGGCTGTTACTTATATTATAACGGCAACGAGCAGCTTATGGGTACCTTTGAACCATTAAAACATCCGGTTAATAAATGTATACAAGGTGGATCGTGTGGTGGAACTGCAATTCCTGCTGACAAAATCCCTGGTGCCGTCATCAAAAATACCTACCCTGCAAACAACGATTATGAAAATTTCTTTACGCCAGATCAATCTCCACAACGATAATTGATCTACCGACTTCTGGTGACACCAACGCGTTTGCATTGATCAAAAACCGCACATTTTGAACAGAACGGGGAAATGGGAACACAGATATTTTGGCCCCACATAACTAATAAACGATTAAATTCTGTCCAAGAATCTTTGGGCAGAATTTTTTTTAGGGCAAATTCAGTTTCTTCGGGCGTTGTGGTTACAACAAGGCCTAACCGGTTAGAAATCCGGTGAACATGAGTATCAACGCAGATGGCCGGAATGCCAAAGCCTTCCCCCAAAACCAAGTTGGCAGTTTTTCTACCAATTCCCTTGAAACTCAAAAGGTCAGTTTCAGTGCTCGGCACCTGCCCATTAAATCTGGCAAGCAGATCACGGCTTATTTCATGTAAATTTTTTGCTTTATTTTTATAGAACCCGACCGGGTAAATAATCGCCGCAAGCTCATTTAAAGATATTTTAAGAAGATCTTGGGGTGTTTTTGCGCGTTTGAATAAACGCTGCGATGCAGGAAGGGACACCGTATCTTTGGTTCGTAGACTCAAAATACAACTGACAAGTACCAAAAAAGGATCTCGCCCAAATTCTTGCACAATCTCGGTAGCTGCCGGGCGGGCCATGTTTTTTGTTGCAAATAGTAGTTTTTTTATGATCGCGGTTGCTTCATTACGCTCTGCCGAAAGATCTGGCAGCTCCATGATACGCCTCCACTCTGGGCACTCACCACCTAGCATTTGTTGAAAAATCAAAAATATGCTAGGTTGTCATAAGACATGGTCTTAGGATAGTGGCGGGAAAGTTGTCATAACAATAACAACTAACCGGAAAACCGAAAAAAGTATATCGACTTTCTTCATAAGTATCCTCCTACTTACTGAGTAAACTACTTACCTATTCGATGGACCGTCAGCAAATAAAATTACAAGGGTAAGTAAATTGCCAAGCATAAGTTGAAGATCAACTTTATTAAACTTAAACATAATAAGTCCTTTCAATAAAAAAAGTTAAAATAATAATGAAAAATGCCACAGTAAGTATACTTCTAAAGATTAATTACCGCAAGAGTTAAACCATGACTTCAATTATTGAACTATTTAACTCTCTTTTTGGCAGCTTGCCTTTCATGTTTGCAGCAGTATGTGTCTCCATTGCTGTTAAAACTAGTATCCTTGCTCTCTTTATTAAAAAAGGAATACATGTTCAAAAAATAAGTAAGCCTTTGATCTTTCTGCTGCTTGCAATAATTGGGACACTCGTTTGTAATTTCGGCTGGCTCTTTAAACTTGTGCATACTCTATTTTTTCCAACGGGAGATTACACTTTTATTCGTTTTTGGATACGCCTTTCTTGGGCATTCCATCTTGTTCAATTTAATGCCTATAGCCTTTTTATCGAAACGTTATTAGAACAGCATCATCGTTATAAATTTCGCCAAATAATATTTTTAATAATGAGCAGCTGCTTCTTTCTGTATTTTTTCATAATGGCAATTATACATTTTGATTTATCACCTACAGATATTAGCTTTGAAGCTCTGGTACAAAAAATAGAAAAGGTTTATGCACTTTTTATAATGTTGCCCTTCAGTATTCTACTCGCACTATACAGATTAAGAACCTTCGAGGGACCACTGATTCTCAAACAGCAGCTTTCAGTTTTTATAAAAGCATTCATCGTACCAATGCTCGTACTTGATATAATTGCAGCATCCCCTTTTAATTTCTGGGCCAATGCAGACTTTGCCAATGCAGTTTATCATAGCTTTTCAACCTTATTGACAGCTTACATGTTCTATTACTGCGCACAAAAACTTGTCGGCCTACGATTTCTCAACTTATCAAGTCACGTAAGAACACCTCAAATTGCGTATAATTTTATTGATAACTTTAAGGATGTACTTGAACAACTTGGCCATGTCACCAGCACTAAAGAGCTGGGGCATATTATCCAAACCTTTTTTAAAGATTCCTTTGACATATCGCTCAATAGAACAAAGCTGTATTTGCGTAAAGTCAATGCAAAACAACATGAAGATGCGCCAGAACTGAGTGATTCAACCTCGATGGTAGAACATTTTTTAAGTACCAATACCGAAAACAGCAAATCTTTTGAATTCATAAAAAAAACAAGGGTTCTTATCTATGATGAAATCGCCTTTACCAATTTTTATGAGCCTAATGAAACAAATGCCATCATTCTTAAGTTCCTCGATAGTATTAGCGCGGATATTTTCTTGCCCATTTTTGACAAAAATACACTCATTGCCTGTATCATCATTGAGCGACATGCGCGTATTAATCAGTTTTATACAGACATTGAACGGGATGAAATGATCGTTCTTGCAAGTTATCTGGGCAACATCATCAATCTGTTGAATCATCGCAACCTCAAATCATTACTGTACCAAGAAAAAGAAGTTAAAGATGAGTTAGGCGGCAAACAGCAAGAAATCGTACACTATAAAGAAAGCTTACAATCGTTTATAAAGAATATAAAAAAACGCGAGCTCGGTATCATTATTTATAAAAATCGCCGTTTTACGTTTAGCAATCAGATGGCAGAAGAACTGGTGGATATTGATCTGAATTTGCAAGAAGGCCATCCATTTACCCGTACCTTAAAGCAACTGGCTAAACATGTACAAGAATATAAAATATCTCATACCGTATTTGCACAGGGAGCACACGGCCAGCTAGTAATTACAGGAATCCCGGCGCTCGACCAAAATGCGATTATTATTACGGTAAGCCCCCCCGAAGTTTCAGATCTTATTCGCAAAGATTTAGACACGCTCAAAGATCCTACAAAATGGGACTATTTACTTTATTTAGAAACCACTAAATCAGGCCAAATTGTTAATCAATTGATTCCAGGATCAAGCGAAATTCCACTCAACTTTAAAATCGAATTTCTTAAAGCCGCACTACGCAAAAAAGCAATATTATTAGAAATGCCCAATGAAGATTTGCTGCCAAGCGTACTTGCTTTACATCAGATAAGTAGTAAAGAAGTACTCCAGGTAATCAATATAGAAAATTTTAGTAATGACCCCCAACAACTTGCCACAAAATTGTTTGGTAATCCTTCAATTCCGGCAACAGATCAAGAACCGCCAATGCTCACAAAACTTGATCAAACAGGTACCTTATTTTTAAAAAATATCCATTTAATGTCGATGGAGCTCCAGCAATATTTGACCGAATTTATTAAGTATGGTTTTTATCATAATTATGGATCGGATCAAAAAATTTCGAGCTCAGTTAATATTATTTGTTCAACTTCACAGAATTTAGCAGCACTTGCGCAGGAAGATAAGTTTTCAAGCTCTTTACTTGCCGAACTAAACAATAATCTGTTGAGCATGCCTGCCCTTGCTACCCTTTCTGACCCGGAACTGTATGCTCTCGCGCAAGATTTTATCGAACAAGCATTGAGTACGCAAACCTTCAAAAATTTATTAGAATTCACTGAACGCGAAACATACCGCCTTATCCAGCCCCCCCCTTCTAGTTTTGCCGAACTCAAGGCCAGGGTAGAACAGCTTCTTATGCAAAAAACGAAGCGCAATCAACTTCCTCAAGAAAATTCTCTTTCTCCTGCCTACACAACCAATGATCCAGAACTGGTAGAAGCAGCTCGACTTGGCAAACATGCCCTTAAAGACCCCAAAATAATGGCCTTATTGTGGGAAAAATTTAAAAATCAGAACAAAATCGCCACTTTCTTGGGGGTTAATCGCTCTTCTATTAATCGACGACTAAAAGATTTCAATTTGGATTAAATGCGGGCAAAACTCAAGCGCCCCCGAATTAACAGGGGCGCTTTCTACTCTATCTTTTAAAATGCTTGCCTATCTGCTTGCCGTTTGCACAACAAGCTCTTAGCTGCTACCATTGAGAGTAGCAGTTATTACATAGGGGGCGCAACTTGGAACAAAATCACAAGCATCGAAAACACAGTTGTAAACGATTTAACTAACATAGATTTCATGATAGCTCCTTAAAGTTAAATGTTAAATTGATACTGAAATTATACCACTTTTTATAAAAAGAGCAATGTCGAATTATGGTAATGAGTATATTTAATTTTTTTCTTTCTCTTATGGAAAGTCCGCTCTTTCTTTTTGGTATAATTACGCTTTCTTTTTTGATAAAAGTTTATTTTTTAAAAATTCTTATTCCACATGGCCTTCGCACTTCGAGCAAGCCATGTTTTTTTCTTATTGGCATTCTTATAGGTTCTTTATTTGACCATAGTGCTTGGCTCGCTCTATTGGGTAGAAAGCTATGGTTTCCTGATACTTCTTATCTCTTCGTCACATTTATTATCCGATTAGCCTGGGCATTTCTAGCATTACACTATCAAGCTCTTTGTTTATTCATTGAATCTTTAACAAAAAAAAATTACACGATTCCTTTATTTCATAAAATTTTACTAGGTTTTAATAGCAGTTTTGCACTTTATTTTCTTGGGACTGCCTTTTTTGATCAACGGCTTACCGATGAAACAACCCGCTATATGGCTTTTCAGGCAATTGATAAACCGCTTGAATTTATAATGATGCGTATAGCAAATGTTTATACCATAATACTTTGTGCTATTGTTTTAGTTGTTGTTATAAAAAAAATTCGCAAGGATCGATATCTACTACCTCGGCTTCTTAAAAGACAACTTACTATTGTCATGTATTACTTCATGTTACCTTATATATTGATAGAATCATTTCAAGCCGCATTACGAGTTTCCGATCTTCACTCACTTAACAATCTTTATATTAGCGTTAATCTATCAACCCTGTTTTTAACTTGCGCCATCTTTTACTGCGCTACCAAAGTAATGGGGTTGCGGTTTCTTAATGTTAAAGAACACGTTACCTCCCCACACAAATTCAACTTTATTAATGATTTTAATGCAGTCCTTGAACAACTGAGTCACGCAACAACTTTTAAAGAACTTGAACAAATTACCCAACTCTTTTTTAAAGAAGCTTTTAAAATCCCCCTCAACAAAACAGAACTGCAACCACTTGCCCCAGTAACAGCACACAATGCTACACCTCAGCGTATATATATAGAAAGCTTCATGATGAGCAGTAATTCTGCAAATTATGAATTTGTCCGTAAATCAAAAATTTTAATCTATGATGAGATCTCTTTTAGCAATTTCTACCTTGAAAGCGAAGCAAGTAAAAATGCTGTGATATTTCTCGACGGCATTAATACCGATATTTTCATCCCTATTTATGAAAAACAAACGATGATTGCTTACATCAAAATAGAACGGAATGCCCGGACTAAGGATGAATTTTATAGTGATGTGGAACGGGATGAAATGCTGGTATTTGCAAGTTACTTAGAAAACATCATCAGTCTTTTGCAACATCGCAACCTTAATAATCTCATTCAGCAAGAAAAAGATTTGCGCGATGAACTGTATAAAAAACATCAAGAAATTAATCAATATAAAGAAAGCTTCCACGCAGCTTTACGAGCAACTAAATCTAATGATGTTGGCATTATCTTTTATAAAGGTGGCCGCTTTACCTTTGGTAACCATCGCGCAAAAGAATTTATAAGTAGCGCCAATACCAATTATAGTAACTCAAATGGCACGAATGCGCATGATGATTCAGTAAGTTCCGCCCTCAAAACTCTTGCACAGCAGGTAGAAGAATATAAAACACCGCAAGTTACCTCTTTTAAAGATGCATATGGCAATCGCCTCATCGCTTCCGCCTTACCCAATATCGATCAGCAAGGTGTTATTATCACTGTGCGACACGAAGAAGTTCTTAATACCATCAAAGAACAAATAGACATATTGAACGACCCTTCTAAGTGGGATTACTTGCTCTATCTGGAAACTACCCAATCGGGCAAATTGATTCATAAATTATTACCAGGATCAGGAGAAACGCTCCTGAATTTTAAAATAGCGCTTTTAAAAATAGCATTAAGTAAAAAAGCCATATTATTGGAAATCCCTGAAGACGATTTAATACCTACCGTTGAATTACTCCATCACATTAGCTTACGCGAAAATCTTCATATCCTCACATTAAATGGTCATCCTAAGGGATTTGATATGGCAATCAAATTGTTTGGCATCAACCCAATTTTTGGACTTAATGAAGGAGAACCGATACTCAAGAAACTTGATCGTATCGGTACCCTCTTTATCCAAAATATTCACTTACTTGATCTTGATACACAGCAGTATCTCGCCGAATATATTAAGACCGGCTTTTATCGTATTTTTAAAACCGATCGTAAAATATCAAGTGATGTACGAATCATCTGCTCAACTAACCAAAATTTACAACAACTTGTTCAAGTTGGTAAATTTTCAAAAGCCCTATTTCAAGAACTCAAAGCAACTTCACTGCATCTACCATCTCTGGTTGCTTTGCCAGAACCTGAATTACATGATCTTGCACAGGGACTTACAGAACAACTACAACATCCGGCTGATCAGAATGAAATTATACTTACTGAGCAAGAAAAAAATGCTCTTGTACATAACAGACCGACCAGCCTTTCTGAACTTAAAAATCGCCTAAAAGAGCTCATAGACAATAAAGAAAACCCGCAGGTCTACCATGAAATAACTCAATTGGATCCTGAACTCAACGTTACCGAACCAGAACTTATCAAGGCTGCCCAACTTGGCAAACACGCTCTTAAAGATCCTAAAATCATGGCTCTTCTCTGGAATAAGTTCCAAAATCAAAACAAAATCGCTACCTTTCTTGGCGTTAACCGTTCATCAGTCAATAGACGCTGCAAAGAATACAATATTCTATAACTTCATTTCTGTTTTTATTGAAAAAAATAACTCCTTTGCCTACGCTTGTGCTCATGCATTAAAGGAGTATTATCGTGCACTTGCCAGAGTTTATAGCAAAGAAGGAAGAATTTTTAATCTACCTACAGGTAGAAAAGAATCTTTCTGCCAATACGCAACGAGCTTATAAAAGCGATCTCCAACAATTTATCCTGTTCTGGCAACAATTGGCTCACGATGATAAAAAAGCAATTGAGCTGCTTACGTTACGCCAAGTAATTGAACGCTACTTAGTCAGTCTTTTTTACAAAAAAATTGATAAAAGTTCGATCGCCCGGAAGTTTTCCTGTTTTAAATCATTTGAAAAATTTTTACGCACCCAGGGCATAAGGCTCTCTTTAAAACTCACACGACCGCGCCTTGATAAAAAGCAGCCTATCTATTTAAGCGTCGACGAGATTTTTTATCTTCTTGATACAGTAAAAGATGCTGAATTAGATACACGGTATCCACGCAGAGATAGGGCAATTTTTGAACTTCTCTATGCGACCGGCATACGCTGTTCAGAGTTGGTAAATATCAAACTCAATGCTCTTGATCTAGAAAACAAAATAATCCGCATCACTGGAAAAGGAAACAAAGAACGTATCGTACTTTTTGGGCAGAAAGCAAAAGAGAAACTGCTTGAATACTTTACTCAAGAACGGATAACTACTCACTCAACAGACGAACACCTTTTTTTAAATCAGCACAATAAACAAATCACACCGCGCACGGTACAACGGATCATAGAAATGTTTAGAAAATTTCTAAAATTCGAACGCCCAATAACACCACATAAAATACGACATTCTTTTGCTACCCATCTTTTAAATCAAGGGGTCGATTTACGCGTTATTCAGGAACTCTTAGGCCACCAAACATTGGCAAGTACCGAAAAATATACCCATGTTTCTGCTACACGCCTTGCACAATTGTGTGATACAATTCACCCAATAAAGACATTACTCAAGAATAAGGGAACCTAACAATGCAACAACCAAGCCGCACGCTGGGGCTTAAAATAAATAACGTGATATTCGGGCTTGCTTGTATGATTTTTATCATTGCTGCACGATTATTTCAGTTACAAGTAACGCAATCAAATAATTTTGTTGAATTAGGTAAAAAAAATTTTTTACGGGTAGAAAAAACAGTTTCACTCCGTGGCAATATTGTTGATATTAATGGCAACCTATTAGCAACAAACCGAGGAGTTACTGATCTTTATTGGCAAGGAAGTGGAAGTTCAAAATTTGATGAAAATCAACTCCTCACCTTAAACACCGTGGAAAAAATTTTAGGTCAAAATATTCTCAATGATGAAGATGGGATTGCCGCACTAAAACATGGCGAACGCTTTTATAAACAAGTCTTACTTGCCACAGATATTACCTTTGAGCAACTCAGTCAGCTCGAAGAACATTTTCCCCACAATAAAAACCTAAATCTTGTAGCTCATTTTAAACGCTTTTATCCCCACAACACCTTAGCAAGTCATATCATTGGCTATCTTGGAAGCTTTGATCTGCAAACTGCAGGTAAAATGGGCCTTGAAAAGATTTTTGAAGAGCCACTACGCGGTGAACAAGGAGTTATTTTAAAAACAATCAATTCTATTGGTCGCCCTTTAGCCACAACCGAACTCAAAGAAGCCCTTGCAGGGCAAGATTTACGTACTACTCTCGATTTATCTTTGCAGCAACTTGCCGAAGCTGCTTTTCCTGAAGAATATCTTGGTGCATTTGTTGTCATGGATCCTCGAGATGGTTCAATTATGGCAAGTGTTTCTCGGCCAACGTTTGATCCATCAATGTTCTTATCTCCCATTCCGGCTGAACAATGGTCAGCATTACAAGAAAAAAAACCCTTTATTAATCGCGTTTTTAACGCTGGCTATCCACCAGCTTCTGTTTTTAAAGTGGTAAGTATAAGCGCAGCACTTGAAACTCATATCATTAATCCTGAAACCACTTGTTATTGCAGAGGATGGGTCCGCTGCGGCAACAGAAGATATCATTGTAGACGCCGTACAGGACATGGAGAAATGACCATAGAGGAAACAATGGCTCGATCATGTAATGCATTATTTTTTGAGATCGGCAAACGCATAAAGATTGATACCCTAGCACAATACGCAAGAAAGTTTGGTCTTGGTGAAAAAACACAAACCGCGTTCCCTGAAAAAGAAGGGCTTGTACCAACCAGCGCATGGAAACTGGAAAATTTAGGTGAAAAATGGCGAGCTGGTGAAACACTTTCTGCCATCATTGGCCAAAGCTATTATTTAGTAACCCCTATTCAAGTTGCTTGTATGTTCTCTGCAATTTTTGAAGATTATCTTGTAACCCCACGTATTCTTACTCATGAACCAATTATCAAAAAGCCACTTGCTCTTGCACCGAGTACTATCAGTTTTTTAAGAACTGCTTTGCGATCAGCTGTCACCTATGGCTCATGCGTGCGCTTTAGCAGATTGAAAGACATGAAAATTTATGGAAAAACAGGCACAGCCCAAACAAGTGATTTAAGCAAGCGAGAATTAGGAAAAGAATTTATGGAGCATGGCTGGGTTATGGTGCGATTTAGTTATAAAAACGAACAACCACTCACTTTGGTAATTTTGCTTGAAAATGCAGGGGCTTCAGAAGAAGCAATTACCGTTGCCTATGATTTTTTTATTGGATATCGTAAGTTGATGAAAGAGCGTATGCAGGAAGCATAAAAAGTACAGAATAATATAGTTAGTATACATAGTATGTAATAAATAAACTCATCAATCATAAGACATAACAAATGAAGCACATACGTAAAAAAGGAGATTTTTATGAAGCGACTCGTGCTGCTACTTATTATTATTGCGCTACCAACTATCTTGCACGCAGAAACTACCAATCCACAACCACCAAAAGAAACAAATTCAGAACAACCGATGTCTGAAAATGAATTAGCACCCCAGTGGGATACACTCTTTAAAAAACATTTAACTTCAATAGGCATCGGTGCTCTCATTGGCACTGCTACCGGAACGCTCTGCGGTTATTTTGATAAAAAAACCGATGGGAATTTTATGCCTCTTTCATGGTTTATGTGGGCATCTATTCGTGGCGGCCTTAAAAAAGCATTAATGCACGATATGCATCTGTATAATGTACCATATAATGAAAAAACGATGGATTTTAGCGCGTGGATTAGTGATTGGGCAAACTATATTCGCTATTGCCCTCTAAAAACAAGCCACGTACAAATATTATTGATTGCTTACTGTGTTTCATCGGTGCTTGGTTTTGAAATTGGGTAGATCAAAACAAAACAAACAATTTTGTATTCAAATGAACTAAATTTGAGACCAAAAAAGGCCACGCATGTCATTATGATATGCGTGGCCTTTTACATTTTTCTACAAGCTCTTGAGCTCGAAATTACTTGTGCGCGACAGCAATACGTTTAGCTAAGCGACTAATTTTACGTGCAGCAGTTCTTTTATGAACAACACCTTTGTTTTTTGCACGCGCTAATTGCACTGTTGCTTCTTTTAAAAGCTGTTCTTTTTGCTTTTGATCAGCATTCTGTTCTACTGCTGAATTCAATTTTTTGATTGAGGTTTTAATTGCAGTTTTACGTGCAAGATTAACGAGTCTTCTTTTTTTGTTCTTCTTAGCTTGTCGCTGTGCTGACTTAATATTTGCCATCGTACGTTACCTTAAATAACCTTTTGAACTTTATTTGCTTTGATACACTTTGTGCATACTTTACCACGTTTTACGGTATTGGAAGCATCACCGGTTACTTTAAAACGCATCGTATGTACGTTAGGGAAAACCCAACGCTTAACTTTATTATTTGCGTGACTTACCAAGTTAGCTACTTGAGGTCGCTTGTCACACATTACACAAATTCTTGCCATGGAGAAAAATCCTTTCAATCACCATCAACGCACCTTTTTAAGGTGCCAGGAAGCCATAAAATTATAGTGGCTTCGCTGTAAAATTACTTTTATTATATAACCCTACTATAAAAAGCAGCTTTTTTCAAATTCCATCTACGTTTTGAGCAGGGTTTTTAAAAACCCATGCAAAGAGACCCCAGCCCCTAGAAATGATTTATAGTCAGCTCCGATAGGTTTGCCTTCAAAATCGGTCACTAAACCGCCCGCTTCTTCTATCAAAAGGTACCCTGCCGCAATATCCCACCAGGCTAAATCTTCAAAAAAGACCCCATCAACCCGACCACAAGCAACGTAGGCCTGGTCCAAAGCCGCAGCCCCAAAATGGCGCACCGAGTAGCTTTTTTTTGCTACAAGGGCAAAATATTCAAAAAGCTTAGAATAGGTTGCGCTCTTGGCATAGGGTAACCCCACCAGCACCATGCTGTCTTTGATTTCGTGTATAGCAGATACCTTGATTGGCTTACCATTCAAAAATGCCCCCTTACCGCGCGATGCCATGAAGTACTCATTAAGCAATGGCTGATATACCACGCCAATCACTGACTTTCCCTGGTAAGTCAAGGCAACCGAGATACAAAAATAGGGCAACCCGTGAGCAAAATTGGTGGTCCCATCAAGCGGGTCAATCACCCAGCAATAGTCACTTTTTCCATGCGTGCCAGACTCTTCTGCAACAATGGCAGCACCGGGGAGCAAGGGAGTTAAAGCCATAATCAGGTACTTCTCACTCGCCAGATCAGCCTCAGTTACAAAATCACCGTTTGCTTTTTGGGTTCGTGTAAATTGCTGATGATAATAAGAGAGGAGAATTGAACCCGCATGCCTAATAATAGGCTCAAGCTGATGTATAAGTCCCTCTGGTACCATTACCTACCCTTTTTTGTTATGAAAATTTGTGCTCTGCACGCGGTTCAATACCAAGTAAGGTATAAATTTCACCTGCATACAAGGTCTCTTTTTCCAGCAGCGCTTGTGCGAGCATATCCAACTTATCACGATTAGCACGCAAAATATTCAGCGCATCATCATAACATGTGGTAAGAAGAGCATGGATAGCTTGATCTATTTTTTCACGTGTTTTTTGTGATGGCTCATTATTACCATGTTCTTGATAATAAATCACCGGCCCAAGTTCAGACATACCCAAATGAATAACCATGTCCCGAGCCAACTCAGTTGCTTTGGCAAAATCACTTTGAGCCCCGCTTGTTTGTAAACCAAATATCAACTCTTCAGCAGCTCGACCACCCATGGCTGATTTGATATTGGCAAGCATTTCTTCTTTAGTGCGCAAATATTTATCTTTTTCAGGCAACCAGTGTGTTACCCCTAACGCACCGCCTCGAGGAATTATTGTCACCTTGTGCAAAGGATCAGTATCTTCTGGAATCATCAACCGGACCAATGCATGGCCACCTTCATGATACGCAGTAATTTTACGCTCTTGCTCAGAAAGGATGATTGTTCTTGACTCTTTACCAAGGATCATTCTATCCCGGGCTTCTTCAAAATCCTTTATTACTACCGATTCTTGGTTGTGTTTAGACGCATTAATTGCCGCTTCGTTGATTAAGTTTGCAAGATCGGCACCAGAAAACCCTGGTGTACCACGGGCAACTTTACGTAAATCTACCTCAGGATCAAGCTTAATTTCCTTTGCATGTACATTTAAAATCTGTTCGCGGCTCACCAAATCAGGAAACGGAACATGTACTCGACGATCAAAACGACCAGGACGCAAGAGCGCTTTATCAAGTACATCGGGCCTGTTCGTTGCTGCAAGTACCACCACCGAACCAGCAGTTGTGGTAAAACCATCCATTTCTGTCAGCAACTGGTTTAATGTCTGTTCCCGTTCATCATGCCCGCCGCCCAAACCGCTACCACGGTGTCTACCAACTGCGTCAATTTCATCAATAAAAATAATACTTGGTGCATGTTTGCGGGCCTGTGCAAAAAGATCCCGCACGCGAGCTGCGCCCACACCTACAAATACTTCGATAAAATCTGAACCACTCACGGCAAAAAACGGGCAATTCGCTTCACCTGCTACGGCGCGAGCCAAGAGAGTTTTACCATTACCCGGCTCACCGATTAAAAGAACGCCGCGCGTAATTTTGGCTCCCAATTTGCGATATTTATCGGGGTTTTTGAGAAAATCTACCAAATCTTTAAGCTCTTCTTTAGCCTCTGCAGCACCCGCTACCGACTCAAAATTTTCTTTAATTGTTGATGGCATAAACATCTTTGCACGGCTTTTACCCATACTAAAGATATTACCCCCGCCACCGCCATTACTAGCATTGCGCGATTGACGCATAAAATACCAAACGGCAAAGAGCCCTAACAAACATAGAACTAAGGGAATAAGATACCAAAGACTAAATTGCCCCGATTGGCTGGCCAAGGAAACTTCAACACTATGGTCTTTTAAAAGATCCCAATTTTTAGGGTTTGAAGTGGCAATGACCGTCTCAAAACGAGATCCATCGCGAAATACTCCGTAAACATCCTGCCCTACAATATGAATCTTTTTAACATCATCTTGTTCAACACGCTTTAAAAATGCTGAATATGAGATCGATGTTACTTGGCGAGTTTGTTCAACAAGCTTAGTTAAAAGAACAATTGAGGCCACAAAAATCAGCGTTGCTACCAAGATGTTTTTCGGCCCCCCCTGAAAAGACTTTTTAGCAAATTTCGGCTTCATAAAGATTATTTATCCTCATAAAAATACTTTTTAAAATTTTATGGTCGGTATTGAATTTCTTACATTTAAAGGAAGGAAAAGTACTCCATAGTATAGTAAAAATAACCTTTATTGTCGATAGTACCCTGAGCTTGCCAAGCAAATTCCCCCCTTAAAAGGGGTAATTCTATGCCCAGCGGATCACTCAATAATTACAAAAAACTCATTAAAATACAATTTGACACGTGACCGTCCCTTGGTACACTTAAACGGCAAACCAAAAGTATGTTTTTTAACGAGATTTTTTTATGATTTCAAAAAAATTAATTTTAGAACTCATGATTGCTGGTTTAATGGTTGCACCGCTGCAGTGTGCCCAGGACCCATCTCCTTCCCTTTCTCAGATGACTGATGCAGACGCCGGCATTTATTGTGGGGTTATGGGAATCTTACTGCTTGTTGGTGCAAAATTTTCTTTTTATCAGTCTATAGGTTTACGACCCGGTTCAAAAGAAGAGGACAGATTAGCTCTTCATGGGTATTCTATAGCGTTCTGCTTTGGCTTATTAACAGGTACTGGATTGTGCAGTTATTCAGCATATAGACTCTTAGAATTTTGCAACAAACTAAATTAAGCATATACCGTATAGGCTGGCGACCAATTTGGATAACTGCAATGTTCATGTTCTGAAGTAATAAAACGCTGGTGCAGGGAATTCACATTAAGCATAGCCAATCTTCCAGACCGCCCTTTTTCGACCGAATACAGCAGATAGTTTCCGCATGGTGACCAAGAACATTCATCTTTGTTCCCGGTATCTGAAGTTAACTGGGTGTGGGTTTTAGACTGCGTATCATACACAAAAAGCTGCATCAACCCACTAACCATCTTGGAATAGGCAACTTTACCGGTACGAGAACAATAACTTGGTGATGTACAATACCCTGAAGCGGTTATCCGTTCAAGATCTTCCGTTTTAACATCATACGCATAAATTTGTGGATGACCCGTTTCAAAATCTGAACACAAAAAAACTTTATCTCCTTCATCTGAAAATGCTGGCGAAACGTTATTGCCGTTATTTTTGGTCAACCGCTTAAATTTCCCTTTTTCATAAAAATAAATCTGGCAACTGCCACCGCCACGTGAAATACAATAGACAACTTTTTTCCCATCTTTAGTAAATGAAGGGAGCATATTAAGCCCATCAAAATTTGAAGCAATACGCCGCTGCCCGTTCATGTTAACTGTCATTAAACGAATATTAGAATTAGTCGATTCTGAATAAAACAACAACGGATTTGCATAATCTCTATTCCACCGAGGCGCAATATTAATAGTTGGGGTTGTAACCAATACATTCTCATTGCTCCCATCAAAGCTCGCAACGCACACATGTTTATATTTTTTTTTACCTACTTTAACATCTTTGCAATACGCAATCTTGGTAGAAAAAAAGCCAGGCATACCGGTCAACACATTCACCACCTCATCTGCAATAGTATGCGCCCAAAAATGTTCTGATGATCCTTGTGGTATATACTTTTTCCCTTTGAGCATAAGCGCCTGCTGCGTATCATACACACGCCATTCGATTGCTCCATCAAAATTCTGGCTCATAAATAATGCAAACTGATATCCTTGTTCATGCCACTCTTGCATTTCGTGTTTTGTACGCACAGCTAATAAACGTTCAATTTCCACTGAAAATTGACCAAAGAATTCTAAATCTTTCTTGATACCTTCAGCTACATCAAACAAAGCACCTTGTTTACCCATAACCCCCAACAATAGAGGCACTCGTTTATGTTCTCTTGCTTGCACATTCACCGACATTGTTTTTGAACCTAGAGCACCTGTTTCTTGATCACCATTAATAACAACAAAAGAGACCATCAGCGCAAAACTGATTACCATAACTTTTTTGAGAGTATTCATCGTATTCTTTCGTATGGTTATTGATTAAAGGTGATAATTAACTCTTTGCCCCACGCCCATTTTGGCAACTGCATTTTGCCAGCTGCTGTACGCGCTGAAATATCAAAAATAACAATGCCCGATGATTCTTGCACCGCAACTGAACTGATCTTGCCTTCCCATCCAAGCTGCACCTTAATTTGGCATGAAACATTGTTAGCAAGACCTGTTGGCGGTTTCCAGTGATTAAGAATTTCGTGAGAAATAGCATCCTGAATTTGCAATGCGTCCAAGTCAGCTTGCCCTAAATAAAGCGCCTGCTCTTCAATTTTTGTTGCTTGTTCAGCTGCTGCACTTTTAGAAACTTCTTTTGCAGGTTCTACTTTAGATTCTATTTTTTTGTCAGCACTTTTTTCATTCTGCAGCGTTTCTTTTTTTATCTGATTTTTTTTAACTAATCGCTTTTTACCTTTTGGTTTTGGCGCTGCAATTAAACGAGTACCCGGTTTTGGTTCTTCAACTACTTTGCGTACTTTTTTTATTGCTTTAGCAACTTTGGATTGTTTTGCACCATCGGGTTGGGCTGATTGTTGGCTTTTGGGCACTACTGGCGCAGCCCGCTTTTGCAACGGCAAAAAGATTATGTTTGCCTCATGTAATGCAGCACGATCAACTGAAAAATGGTAACTAAAGTTGTCACCTTTATAAACACACAGAAGAAAAAACAAAAGCATAGTATGCATCAGAGCAGAAACTAATAAGACTCTGCTCCAAAAAACAAGCCGCAGCTTAAGCAAGTTTTTGGGTTGCCAAAGCCACATATTCTACGCCCCCTACCATCTTAAGATGATCAACAACTTTAATAACATTTCCATACGGCACCACTTGGTCCGCTTTTACAAATACGGTTTTATTTGCTGAAAGTTCAACCTTTTTCTTCAACGCTTCGGTTAAACGATCTAACGTAATCGGTAACCCATTAAAAAAAAGTTGTCCTTTAGCATCAATGTAAACAACTAATTCCTGTTTTGTTTCGCCCGCTTCCCGCACTTGACCTTGTGGTAAGCTTACCTTAATTGAGTTTTGCATCATGGGAGTTGTTACCATAAAAATCACAAGCAAGGTAAGTGCCGTATCGATAAGGGGCACCAAAGAAACTTCAGGTAATGTTGCTAAACGCCGGCGTCTTTTATAAAGATGCTGCGACATCGTCCCCCCTTGGCGGTTGCTGGGCTACAAAACTGGCTTTATCAGCTTTTCTAAAGATATTTTTTGCTACGGTCCCAAATTTTTCAGCCATCGTTACAAGACCTTGTTCTACAGTGCGCAGTTGCACATTTAAATAACTGAACATAGCAAGTGCAGGAATTGCTACCACAAGCCCCGCAAGTGTTGTAATTAACGCTTCTGCGATCCCGGGAGCTACGGTGGCAATATCGGCCGTTTGTTTTTCAGAAATTCTAATAAATGAGTGAATCAAGCCCCATACGGTACCAAAAAGACCAAGCAACGGTGCTACCGCAGCGCTGGTGGAAAGTATGGGCAGATACGCTTCTTCTTGTATAACCATTTCATCAACAACAAAAAATAAATGTTGTTGCATCATATCAAATTCACGCGTATCGAAGGTTGTTTTTTCTAACGATTTGTTCGTTTCTAAAATAGATTTTAAGTGCACCAAATTGCGTGAAACAAAATAACCAGGAAATGTCCCCGCTTGTTTTGAAGCTAACGCAAGTAAATCATCAAGCGATTGCGCATTTTTTGCTTGTTCCAGCGCCTGCTTGAGTTGTCGTTTTTTAGTGCGCAGCAAAATGAGTTTATAAAAAAAGACAGTCCAACAGGTAATTGATAAGCCTAATAACACTAACAACACTAACTTACTAATAAAATCTGATTGTGCGACCAATTGCCAAATCGCATTCCCCATAAAAATGTTCGTCATGCAAACCCTTTAAATGATAGGTTAATTATTTTTGAGTTAGTGTAGCAGAATTTGCATGAAGTTTTAAATTAGTTTGAGGCAATTGTACTCTTTGGCTTACTCCACCTTGCGTATTCAAACAACTTACGGCAGCATCTTCACATCACTTTATAGCCTTTTTGAGCACCCTTTTTTTGAGTAGCCCTTTATCTTTAATCCCCTCATCGATCTGAATTTCGTACGCTTTTTTGAGCAATTGACCCATCATTGGACCAGGTTTTATTTCTGGCATTAAATCACGCCCTAGTAATACTGGTTGTTCAACATTTAAAAGCACCTGCGCCTCTTCTGCTTTTTTCAGAAATTGTTCAATATCAGGAAGCTTGCTGTCCAGAGGGGTGCCCTTATCAGGATTACGTCCTCGCTTATCGGCAAATGCAAGGTTGGCCAACATCTGCAAATTGGTATGCGGTGCCAAATTACGGGCCAATTTTTTATACGCAGGCATTTTTGTACCACCGGCAATATACATACCCGGTGTCATGTGATACCGAATTAATTTCAAAACGGTATCAATGAGCTCTTTTTTCTTCGTGATTCTTTTCAAGAATCGTTTTGCTATCGGCAGACCTTTAATCTCATGCAGTCTGCTTGTTATCTTTCCGTCAATGATTTTAGTGGTTACTACTTTGCCAAGATCGTGGCATAGAGCAGCAATCATAAGAATTAATTTCTCTTCCTGCGTTTCACATTCAATCGCAGCCGCGGCGTCAATAGCTTGCATAGTATGTTCCCATACATCGCCTTCAGGATGCCACGAAGGTTCTTGCGGTACTTCTTGGAGCGCCGCAAGCTCAGGCAAAAGTTCTTCTAGGCGCCCAAGCTTATCAAGCCATTTAAAAGCTAATGATGGACGTTTAGATTTAAGGAACAATTTTTCAAATTCATCAGAGATACGCTCAATAGAAATCTCTTTTAAATTCATTTTTTTGCAGACCGCATCCAATTCTTTATCCGGCAGCATTTCAAACCGCCCAATAAATTGCATCACACGATAAAAACGCAGCGGATCCTCAATGAATAGGTGAGTATCTGGCGCGCGCAAAACTTTCTTTTTTAAATCTTCCTGCCCATCAAAAGGATCAATTAATTCATAGGTTGTTAAATCAATCCCCATGGCATTCATGGTAATATCTCGCCGCCTAAATGCATCGTTTACAGACATAAAAGGATCAAGCGCCACTTTAGGTTTACGCCCCGCACTATCACTGCGCGGCAGTGACCAATCGATATCCAGCCCATGTAAACGTAACACCCCAAATGATTTGCCAACAAGACTCACCGGACCAAATTTTTTCAAGATAGCCTCTAAACCAGCGAGTGAAAGACTGTGAACTTCTATATCCAAATCTTTAATGGGTAGTTTTAGAAGCAGATCGCGCACAGCACCACCTACAAGCAAAACTGTACCCCCTTTTTGATGAATATTTTGGATAATGGGTGATAGCAAGGGATAGTGCTCCACCACCATCTGTAATTTTGCTTTTAACGAAGAAGTAATTTTTTTGTATTTCATAAAGGAAGCTCGCATGAAATCTACGGTCTAAGGTACTTGTATCTGTTTCTAAAAAGAGTATTCTAATTTATGAAACATTAGTAGAAATTTTTATATTAAGACTACATTGATATTTTGAAATCGCTCTTTTGCTCGCAAACCCATCAAAGCTTGCAACAAAAGAAAGCGCACATTTATTTATCTCTCTTTACCCGTTATAGGAGCTTTTATGAAGATAAGTAATATCGTTTTTCTCCTTCTCATATCCAATCTAAGTAACAACATACACGCAGCCGCAGCGCATACGGGCGAAGTGGCAGATAAAAACAAAGTCTACGTAGAAATTATAAGTCGCCTAAGACCGGAGCAAGTCAAATCATTTCAGATGGGATCCATTTGTAATTTTAATTCAGACACACCGCCAGGGCCACCATGTGAAGC
>Ga0207020_1035_pt1 | contig 31003 bp, 39 predicted proteins | sample Alteio_BWMinCont_48_FD_153500 | JGI IMG/M metagenome (GOLD analysis project Ga0207020, IMG submission 153500) | Enriched cells from forest soil in Barre Woods Harvard Forest LTER site, Petersham, Massachusetts, United States -... | ecosystem: Environmental > Terrestrial > Soil > Temperate forest >... | reverse complement strand
AGCGGTTTGGTTGGTCGGAGTAAAACCGTTAGGCCCGAGAATGGAGCCGTGGCCGGAGACTTTTATTAAACAATTTGACCGTATCTTCGGTGACAGGCATCTCACAATACGCTGCTTCAGCATCTCGGTTCTAGCGTCAGTCGGAGTTTATGGAATTACACTTGGTCTGGCTTTAGCCCTAGCACAGCATCCAGCGTATATGCTCTACCTTAATGTCTACTATCGCCAGTACACGCTGTCATCTATTGCTGTGTTGGGTGGTCTTCTAGTCTTTACCGTTGTGGCCGACTATGTATCCTTTATCAAGACACGTTTGTTGTTAAGCGTAATCTTCAATTTTAGGAAACCGATAATATTACTAGTGGACATACTTCTCACGCTATGCATCGCCTCAGCACTCAGCATTTTGTGGAGCACCGCTTTCTTGTTATTCCTTGGCGGCGGCGTGAGACTGGCATTTGGCCGTAGCATGGTCGAGTTCCTTAACAAGCCGTTCACACTACTTTTCCATTCCTCAATGGCACTAAAGGGGCATCTGATGGTTCCTCCGAACATTAGGATACCGGCGTACTTCACTCTACATTCATCGCTCGTGAGCACTTATCCTGCTTTCTTCACATCCGTCTGGTTGTGGTTGTACGCAGGCTCCGGTTTCCTGCTCAAATTTGCCCACAGATTCGATATCGGCTTCCAGTGGTTCAATTCAAAAGTGGACATAGAAAAGAAGCCCCTCTCAGCCATCGGCCTCGTTGCAGGTGCGCTCGTTGCTGTTCTGTGGTGGACCGTCGTTGTCGTGAAGTGGATCGTGTGACGCTGTAGCTATACAGGAGCGCCAGAAGCAAAGCCCAAAGAATTGATCCGTCAATACCATTGGACTCTTCGCTGGCGGGACTCAGAAACGACGCATATACGACATACCTCTTGAATCGTTGAAGAATGTTGTCCGCATGGCCATCAAGATAGCCGCCTGCGATGGGGTAGGGCAGTCACGAATGAGATATACAGGAAGACGGCGAAATGGCTGATCTTTGCGAAATGGATGTTTGGGTGTATCTCTCTCGGGAGGAAGGAGGCTATGCGAAACGGTAGTGCGTAAGGTACGGCGCACCCGAACGACATAGAAACGCATCCAAAAGTCATGATTCTCACGCCGCTCAAATACGACCTTTCCAACCTGTTCCACTCTGACAACGCCGTCGCCATCTGTAAAACCGAAGGCGAAGGACTGAAGGGTCTTATCCTCTTGGTGCGTGATGCGGGGTACGGCTTGATCGTGGTCGAGACGGAGAGTGGCGACTATTGCGCCATTGTCAGAGCAGGCCGGGATACTGAGCAAAATCTCATTGGGGACATTCGCAAATGGAATCGTGAACACGGATATCAGTTCTACTTCAAACGGACAGATGAGCGTATATCAACTTCGCCGGGAGATATCATGGCTCTGCCTGATAGAGTTGGAAATGTTTTTACCCGAGCGTCGAACTTTACGCAGTGGGGTCTCAGCAAGCGACAAATCCTGCCTGAAAGCTACGTGAGGTTGTAGTGCCGGTGCCGATCTCGGCAAGACCAACGACAGTAACGGCCCAGGGCTGTCTTTGACCTGCGACAACGATATTGTAAGGTGCCGAGCAAGCGATTCACCCTCATGGTGGAGATCCCCATTGATATACTACCCATCGTGAACGAACAAGAGACGGTGGATCGCCTTGCAATATTGGCGAAACCACGGCTCACAAGTTTACTTAGGCTGCGAGGCGTCACGCACGTCTACGATCAGACCGAAGGCGCACTAAATTCAAGAGTTACGCAGGACGGTAGCGAATTGATTCTGGAAAAATTGAAACGAGCGTCACAACCGTACCGTCATATCGAGCGTTTTCTTTCCGATGAGAAGGTGATGCAGTACATCGTCGGTCCAGGGCTGTTGCCAATCGTCACGGCGCTGTCGAAAGACATTCTCGGCAAGAGATTGCTGGTCACACGCAAGATGGCTGCAAGGGATGACGACAAAGGCGTGATCGGTTATATCGATGGTTTTGGAGTACGGATCATGATGTACTTCGACGAAACAGCCGGGGAGACGATTGTGGAGTGGAACTGCTTATACGGAGTGCTTTAGATCATCGTTCACAGGACGAACGAGCACAATCTTGGTGGTGATAGACGCAGGTCCCTCTGATGCGGGTAAGTCCCGTTACGGCTCGTGCCACTTGAGTTTCCGACGCCCAAATTTCTCAATGAATCGTTGGCTTGAATCCGATCTCGGTAACCGCCTCCACTTGTAGATTCCATTCCGCCGCCAGCCCATCTGCGGTCGCCGCCAAAAGATCAGCCAAGGCGTCGAACTTTGGCAGCAACTCTGCAATCTTGGATTTTTGAAGGTGACTCGGAACTCCACCACAACGATCACGCTCGGTCGAAAGTACCGCACTGGAAACAGGCTCAACTCTTTCAAGTTCGCCAACCAGGGCGCTGAACTCGGCAAGAGTTGATACGCCTTCGCACTTGAACTCGTTTTCCCATCTGACCGTTTTGATGATCTGGCACACGATCTGCGCCATCCAGCGGAGGGAGTGGGTTTTGTAGAGGGTGATGTGATCTATCGGAGACGACAAGAAGTTACCTCCCTCGCCGACGACGGCCTTCATGTGAAGTTCGATGGCTTGCCTGTAGAGCAAGATGATCGGGCAGACATCCCAATCGGCTCCAGGCTACCCGTCCACTTCCAATCTCTCAGTGAGCACCTTCGCCGCCTGCTGAAGCGACCGGGCGTAACGATGGATTTCCACATCGGCTCCGTTGTGCCAGCTTTCCTCGGGGCTGTTTCGTGTCTTCGGTTTGGAGAATCGACTGCTCAACGGTTTCTTCTTCATGCTGCTTGCTCTTTCTCAGATTGTAGTGGGGGCTGATGGCGCTCGTGTTTGCGACTAGCCTCAAGAGCAAGACTTGCGGAAGTTCCGCCTGTTATTGTGATGCGACGGAACGGTCGTATTACATTCCGCCATCGTCTGGGAAACGCCAGCGCAAGGAACGGGACCATGCCCCAAGAAACAATCGTCAGGGTAATCGCTCGTCAGCATGAACGCCCTCATTTGTCGAACTTGTCAGGGAACTGGCCCGGAAGTTCCAGTGTCCAACATGTAAGGGAAAGAGGGAATTTAAGGTTCTTGCAAGTACTGCGACGGGGAGAGTGCGAAGGAGAATGAATATGCGATTGCCAATTGTACTCGTTGTTGGGTTTCTCGCCGGATCAGCAGGTGGAATTACCTCACATCTTTTAACGACTTCGAGGTCGGGGGATCTGCGTGAGCTTCGGGCAACCCGGATTGAGTTGGTGGATGGGAAGGGCAAAACGACAGCTTTCATCGGCACGGACAGCGAACATGATACCGCACTCGTATTTTTGGACGATCACAATCGAGAGCGGATGAAGATCGGAGTATGGCCCAGCAGCTATACCCCCACGTTAGTGATGGCTGGCGACGATGGACAGGAACGGATCGCATTTCATCTTTCGGTGGTTGACGACCGGCCAATGATCTTATTGCGGGATCATGAGCGCACCAGGGTTCATCTCGGCTATTACCAAAACGACACCGGAACCCCGGACGAGAATTGGGGCCTCGCCTTTTTTGGACCACACGACGACAGCGTCCCGCTCTTGGAGAGTGGAATCTTTCAGGACTATAAGAGCAAAAAACTGGGAGGGTTTCTCTATTTCCTTGAGAAAGATGGTCGTTTACATGAACTCAAATGACGCCCTAGACCTATGCGCCGAGTCCCAGGGTCGACGGTGATAGGCAGCACACCGGGCGGCTGGGAATTGTTTTCCAGGGTTCACTTCGCAGAAAGAACTCGTCTGGAAACAAGCCACTGTACACAGTGCAATAACAGTAAAACGAAAAAGACGTTTGCGGCGAAAGCGAAGTGCAAACTGAGAGCGCCGATGATCTCGTTCAGAGGCGAACTACGGGTAAGAGCTATAGTCTGGAACGCCCCCGGAAGCGCCGAGAAGAACAAAGCACAAAATGCGAAAAACATTGCGGCGACAACCTGCCGGAGATTCGTTATCCCAGCCTCAAGCCGAATCCGAGAACTTTCCGGCGAGTCATTCTGGCGATTTGAAACGGAAAACCGTCTGACGATAGACGCCGCTGAGAAGAGCGTGTAAAGGCTGACTAAAGAAAGCAGAAGCCAGTACAGCTTATAAAAAAATGGCAGTCCAGGCCAGATGGACCAGATGGCGTAATATTCGTACACTTTCGGTTGGACACCGGTTAGCTTCAAACAGTTCCCGGTATCCCGTTATGACTCTCTGGCTCACGAGCCATCGTGTAGTTTAACTGTCGCTTATATCCGCCCCGGCCATCACAAGGAATGCGTTCAGTATAGCGTGATGTGGTCGGTCGGCGAGGCCAAAAAGTTACTGCCCTCGCCCACGACGGCTTTCAAATGGAGTTCGACGGCTGTTCGGTATAGCAAGATGATCGGGCAGACCTCCCAATCCGTTCTGGCGCTCTGATCCAATTCCAATTTTCCCGTGAGTACCTTCGCCGCCTGCTGAAGCGACCGGGCGTAACGATGAATTTCCACGTCTGCCCCGTTGTGCCAGCTTTCTTCGGGACTGTTTCGTGTCTTCGGTTTGGAGAATCGACTGACGGGCGGCTTCTTCATCAGGATGCTTCTTCAGATTGTAATTGGGGACACCTTCCAGTGGCGCAATCTTACCCGGTTCTCGTGGAAAGCGCAGTGGTGTTATCGTCGTGCGCCGCCTTCCACGTAGCCCCCGCATGCTACGATTCCGTTCGATGGCCGACTTTAACTTCATCGTGATACCCGAACTTCGGCAATGTCTTGAGAGCGACTACAGAGAGCTTCGAGCGTGCCTGAAGGCGGAAGCGTGGAAAGCAGTTCATGTGCTTTCAGGAAGCATCGTCGAGGCGGTTCTTATAGATGCTCTTGGAGGCGCCGGCATGGATCATCGGAAGCTCGAATCAATGGAATTTGGCCAGTTGATTACTCACGCCAAAGACAAGGGAATCCTGCCCGATGAAGCTGTCGATCTGTCCACTGTCATCCGAAAATACCGAAACTTGATCCACCCAGGCAGACTCAAGAGGCTGGAAAAGACCACCGACAGCAGTGGCGCAATCGTTGCTGCCGAAGTCGTCGAGATCATCACCAAGGAAGTTGCGAGGCGAAAGCAAGAAACCTATGGCTACACTGCGGAACAGCTTCTTGCTCGACTTCAAAGCGGTGAGTCAGCGCTGCCACTGGTAAGTCATCTTCTTAGGGATTCTCCGGACCCGGAAGTTGAGCGTCTTCTCACCGTTGTGCTTCCCGACGCTTACATGCACGCCCTAGCAGACTCGACTTCTTCCGCTGAGAACAATAAGCATCTGGCTGCTTGCTATCGAGAAGTGTTTGACGCTGCGAGTGAAACCGTGAAGACGAACGTGATGAAGGATGTCCATAGGGTGTACCGAAAAGAAGGTGAACCAGTCGTCGTGATCTACGAAGAAGCGTTTCTCAAGGGCGCTCACCTTATGTACCTGAATGAGAGGGAGACGACCTTCATCAAGGCTCATCTCCTTCCAAGAATCAGCGAACAATCTCTTCCGAGAATCGTCCGGGCACTGACCGGAATTGGGCAATTCCTCAATCCTTCCGAGGCAACCACATTGGTGGCTGAACTGTGGTCCATCGTGCAGGGTGCCGAAGACAATACGATTGCGAGAAAGGCTAACGTTCGTTTGTTAAACGAATACGATAAAATGACTCTCGAAAGCCGTCAGGCGGTCAAGGAAGCATTGGAATCTGTGGACGCCGAGTTGCATGAGAAGCTAACGAAGAGGGACGTAAAGATCAATTCTCGACTCCCTGCCAATGTTTCGAAGAAGTCGTAGTTGCTGCCGGTATCAAAACCCGCCCCTCGTCCACTACCCCGACCATTGCACATAGGCGCTTTCTAGGGCCAAAGAGATGTATCAATAGCACCCGTTTCTCATCTCGTGCGATCTATAAGCATCCCTAGCTCCCTTAGAATCGAAGGTCCAAGGTTGCGATGTCTTTGCGACGTTCTTCAACCAGCTTTCGTATCCCTTCTTATCAGCTTGTCGTTGGCATGGTTCTTGGCGGCTCGGTGAAGTGATCGAGCATAGAGGTCGATTTCGATGTCACCAGCGTTGTGCCAGGATCGGTCGTCTGGGTGGGTTACCGTCTTGAGGTTGGGGAATTGAAGGACGGGTGGTTTCTTCCTCACGACGCTCATTCAATCTAGTTTGGCGACGAGACTCACCTTCGATCACCTAGATCGGAGCGTTCGAGCGCCAACGGCTTCGCCGGTCATATGAAGTTTGAAACTAGGGCCTCCAGCATAGGTAACTTGAATTGCAACCTCGTCACCTGACTCCATTACATCGAAGTAAATTTTAGTCTCGCCAATCCATTGGTCAACCTCAAGTCCAAACCGACATACGTTTCGGCTCTTCTTGATGATTGTAGCGTCTAGTATGCAAAGGCACCGTTGGTCAAGGTGGAGAGTATAGGGAACAAGGATGTCATTTTTTCGTATTGGGCCTCGACCTGCATTCCAAAAGTACATCGTGAACGACACGAAATGCGTTGCAGCTTTAGGTGGGCCGTCGCCGCATCGGATAAAGCCCGGTATGCGGTCTCTAGACGGGTCCAAATTCCGAATCGTGGAACGGTCAATTCGATACAGCGGTTTAGGCGTGCGAAAGCTTCGGAAATAGAAGACAATGCTGACCACTCCAAAAACAAGAGTGCCGACTAGACCTAGAATGCCGACCCACGAATCTAGCAATATCGTACTCCCGAAGAAATAAGTCTACCGAACTCGGCTTGCGGTTGCAGGCGGGCCGATCAACGACAACTCTGGCACGAACCAAGGAGACACCAATAGCTCCCAGAGGGCCGTCTACAGGTCTATGAGACCTTCTCGATTGAAGGCGACACTTACGCTTATCTCGCCCAAGAACGACTACGTTGGCGACGGTCGAAACCTGCCAATCTGACTGTGAATGGATCAGTCCAATGCGCTGACGAGAAGCGGAAGCTGTTCGTAATCGACGACGACGGCAAAGAGCACGAGATGGAAATCATCAAGAAGATTTTGCATCAGCCAGCCGAGCAGTCTAACGCACGGCAACCAAGGGGTACCGTCATCCAGTCTATGCCGTCCTACCGGGCGGACATTGGCTAGCGACGAGCGAGGCCCCTTGTTCCGAAACACTATCCAGACCTATGTCGGCTTTTTCATAGATGGAGTTGTCAAGGATATTCTTGACTGTGCGGGCATACCAGTTTTTTCCATTCTTCGACGGGACTTTATCGGAATTGAGGGCGTCCGCAATCATGGCCAAACTCCAGCCATCCTCCCGGCGCTCACGAATCAGTTGGACGACCGCCATTTCAATGGCCAGCGGGATAAGATTATCGCCGACTCGTCCGAATCCGTAAGGCGAGTGATTGAAAACCCGACCTTGCTGACGCTTATAAGTGAGCACGGATATTGTTCTCTCGGACACAAGATTGCGTTCCAATTCCGCACATCCAGCCATCAGCGTTAGAAACAGCCTACCCATAGCCGAACCAGTACTTATTGTTTGCCCGCCCATGTCAACCAGATGCAACGAGACTCCGCTTTTATCCCATTTTCTCGTTTGGCGCAGGGCATCCTCGGCGTCCCGAAAAAGCCGATCCAATTTCAAGCACACCACGTGCCCGATACCGTCATGCATCAATTGGAGCAGTTTCGCACCTGCTGGTCTTTTGGCCAACGGAATGCTTGCGGAGACGCCCTCTTCACGAATAACTTGTACCATCTCCAGACCGGCCATACGGCAGTACGCTCGAAGGCGCTCCTCTTGTGCTTCTAGCGAAAGTCCAGACTTCCACTGCTCAACCGTGGAAACTCTCGTATAGCAGAGAGCCAGCTTCCCGAGCCTAATTTCTTTCGCCATTCTGAGTACCCATAATATCAAACGTCATACGGCTAAGTCAATGATAATCGTGTACTCATGACCGTGAGTACACGGTTTTGCGTAGTCAAAAGGTCAGATTCCGGTGGTAAGCTCTCATTAATGACGACGGCGAAGGGTAGACCAAAAGACGACACCAAGACCGCCTCAGGGCGGAAAACAGTGCCCAAGAGGAAAAGAAAGGTTGGGCGTCCACGGGCGAAGCACAGTTCACCTGACTACAAGCAGATGAGCGTGTACGTTCACAAGGACATTCGTAACCGGGTCAAGGCACTCCTCTTCGAGCAGGAAGGCGAGTTCAGTGCCCTTGTCGAATCCTTACTCCGGCAGTGGCTCGATAAACAAGTGTCACGATAACGCCCGGATCGATTCTCGAACTGCCGCTACTTAATTCTTGGATCGGCGCTCTATTGCGCCCCGTTGCAGGTCGGATGATAGCGGCTGATAAGGTCAGTTTCTTTCTTGAGGCGTGAGCGCTTTTCACCGTCCTGATGGACGCAGAGGCAGTCAGCGTCATTGTCGTCGAAGCACTCAGCCTTGTGGTGATCCGTGAATCGATTCGACAGGTCTCCGGTTTGGCCGATGTACAGGACAACATGTTCATCGCCGTCCTGTCGGGTGACCGTATAAACACCGCTCCCGGAATCCAAATGTGCCTCCAGGGAGTTGACCTCAAAAGCGTACTCTTCATCGGAGTCACCCGTTAGTGTGATGGTCTTCGAGAATTCGAGAAATGTTAGCATCGAGATTAAAAAGGCCCCAAGGCCCGTGAGTATTTAGCTCATTCTTGAAAAGAGGTTTCGCATGGCTCGGCCAGAAGTCGAACACTTTGAAATCCTAAGCCTAGGTATGCCCGCCTGGAATGAATTCGTGAAGCAGCATGGATACGACATTCGTGGTGGATTCGGGGGAACGAATCTAGCAGGCTTCGATCTCAGAAATGCCGTGATGAATGAGGCGGGCTTCTGGGGGAGCGGATTTGACAGGCGCAGATCTCTGCCAAGAGTATCCCGCAAGAGTTGATGCGCATTGGTCCGGCGCTTCCCTCGGTGCCCGTGCAGCCCTTGCTATTGGCGTCACAGCAAGAATACGGCATGTTCGAGCATTTCGAGAGGTTTCCCTGGGTGCTGGAGCCGTTTCTGTACGAGGACAAGATTCAGCTAGTCGGCTCGTTGGATACGCACGTCGTAGGCCCTGCTGAGAAGAGGACGAAGGAACAGACCGGCAAAATGCGGTAGAAGTATTCCCGAAGCGAGGCCCAAAGGAGACTGCCGATGATTTGGGAATCGTTCTATTGGAAATCTGATCTTTTGAAGCACGCTGGAGTGCTGAAAAAACGAATTAGACAAAAGCGATGGCCCGACGCTTCTCTCGCTCGATGTGAGCAGACTATCATGCTTGGCTTCTATTCCATTCGGAAGCTCACCGAATCTGCGAAGCTCACGGATCACGTCTCGAAGATGAACGTCTCGATCCGTTCGTACCGGGCCACTGGGCAAACCGTCCATCTCCTCAATAAACATCGCCTGGACGAACTCTACGATCTGGACAACGCCAAGAGGCGATCAGTTTCATTGCCTTACCTTAGCAGTCAAATCGTGCATAGCTATGTGTTCTCCTTGCTGTTCGACGAAGACAACCAACTTGCAGGGATTCTGGTAACTTCCGACAGGGATCGTTCAAAGGAACTGCTGGAAGTTCCCATTCAGAAGATCATCGAAGTTTTCGAAAAGGTCGGGAAGGACGAGGCCAACGTTGCTGTGACGTTTCGATTTGATGATAAGAAGGGTGACTGGATATACAAGTTTGCGAAGGACTAGAGCACGGTGTCGTCTTCGGTGGCGAAACCGCAAGAGTGGCGGAAGTCTTGCGAATCGGTCCAAGTGTTTCAGGAAATCAACTTCTTTGGGGATCGCTTGCAGATCGATCCGCACGCCCGAGAAGAGATCGAGAAGGCGAAGCGTCGTTGATTTCGCTGATTTCTGAATAACCACAGTGTTTTCGGATTAGGGTACCCATCCGCAAAAGCGTATAACGCCGACCCCCTCGATGCCGGGGAGGGGTGAAATTTCGAAAACGGGTCCCCTTTGGCCCCGGGACCCCGTCTATTACAAGCGCACTAACTTCCTGAAGTCTGCCAATTGCCAATCACCAAAGCGATAAACTGTAGGAAATGCAAAAAGTGGTAGCCAAACGGCGCAGCGGCACGTCTGTGTCCGACCGTTGCCAGTCGAATTTCAGCACAGGCGAAAGTCGTTGGAGCGGGAGTTGGAGTAGGACAGCCCCAAAGTACCGATGAACCCGCCGCCCATTCAGCGAATCACCAGCAACCCGACCGAAGCGGACACATGCCGCCAGTATGTCGTGCCCAAGCTGCAAGCTGCCGGATGGGATTCCGAGCCACATTCAATTGCGGAACAGCGGAGCTTCACTAAAGGCAGGATTGTCGTCGCCGGAACTAAGGCGAGGCGATTAGAGCGCAAGAAATCCGATTACCTGCTCCGCTACACCCCAGATTTCATGATCGCCGTCGTTGAGGCCAAGGCAGCACACAAACTCCCGGCTGACGGTCTCCAACAGGCCAAGGAATACGCTCAGATTCTCGGTCTCAACTTCGCCTACTCAACCAACGGCAAGGGTATCGTGGAATTCGATTTCACAACGGGCAAAGAAGCAGAGCTTCAGCAGTTCCCGACTCCCGCCGAACTGTGGGGCCGTATATCGGTTCACGACGGTCTCAACGAAGAACAGACAAAGCGGCTGCTGACGCCGTACAACACCTTCGGACAGCGCACGCCTCGCTACTACCAGGAGATTGCAATCAATCGAGCGGTCCAGGCGATCTTGCAAGGCAAGCCTCGGAACCTGCTCACACTCGCAACCGGAACTGGAAAAACGACCATTTCGTTCCAAATTTGCTGGAAGCTGTGGTCGTCAGGTTGGAATCGCTCAGGCGGGTTCGGCAAACCAAGAATACTGTTCTTGGCGGATCGCAACATCCTGGTGGATAAACCAAAGGAAGAGGATTTCGCACCGTTCGGGGATGCCCGGATGAAAATCGAAGGCGGTGTTGCAAACAAGAGCCGCCAGATGTATTTTGCTATCTACCAGTCCCTCGCCAAAGATGAGCGTAGACCGGGCCTTTTCCGAGAGTTTGGCCCCGATTTCTTCGACCTCATCATCGTGGATGAGTGCCACCGTGGAAGCGCTGCTGATGATTCCAACTGGCGTGAGATACTGGACTACTTCCAACCCGCCTACCAATTGGGCATGACGGCCACACCGCTACGAAAGGACAACCGGGATACCTATGTTTACTTCGGTGATCCCCTGTACCAATACAGCCTTCGGCAGGGCATCGAAGACGGTTTCCTCGCACCGTATCGAGTTCATCGGATCTTGACGACCGTGGATGCAGTCGGCTGGCGTCCCGCTCCTGGAGAGACGGATCGCTACGACCGGGATGTGCCCGATCAAGTCTACCTGACGCCGAGCTTTGAGCGTGATGTTGTGCTCAAGAATCGGACGGAGGCCATCGCCAAGCATCTGACCAAGTTCATTCAAGAATCTGATCCCTACGGGAAGACTATCGTGTTCTGCGTGGATCAGGAGCACGCCGAAAACATGAGAGCAGCCATCGCCCGGAACGTTCCCAAACTCATGCGCCAAAACCCGGATTACGTTTGCCGGGTCGTGTCCGATGAAGGTGACATTGGCCGAGGCCATCTGGACCGTTTCCGGGACGTGGACCGACCGACGCCAGTGATCGTCACGACCTCGCAGATGCTCACGACAGGCGTTGACGTGCCGACCTGTAAGAACGTAGCTATCGTTCGGAACATCGGCTCGATGACGGAGTTCAAGCAGATCATTGGCCGGGGCACAAGAGTTCGAGACGATTACGGCAAGCTGTATTTCAACATCCTCGACTACACCGGAGCCGCAACCCGGCTCTTCAATGACCCTGAGTTCGACGGCGATCCGGCATGCGTCGTGGACGTGAAGATCAATGACGACGGTGAACCCACTGAAGAAGTTTTGGTGGCAGAGGAAGAGGAAGTCTCCACCGAAGTTGAGTACCTTGTTGATTCGGATCAGAAGGGGCCGATTCAACTCATAGACCATGCCAACGCACCGCCACGAAAATTCTACATCGACAACCATCCCGTTGAAATCGCAGGAACTGTAGTATTTGACCTGGACGCAGAGGGAAGACGCCTCCGCACGGTTCTCCTGACGGAATACGCAGGTTCCAAGGTAAAGACGATCTGGCGGGATGCGGATGAACTCAAGAGCGCCTGGACGGATCTCGACCGAAGAGCCGTATTGATTGCCGAACTTGAGAAGCGAGGCATCGAACTCACCGATCTTGCCAACGCTGCGAATCAACCCGATGCAGACCCGCTCGACTTGCTCTGCCATCTTGCCTTCCGGTCGCCTCTCCGAACACGAAAAGACCGGGCCGCTCGGCTCAAGGAACACCCTGAAACCTTCTTGGGAAAGTACGGCAAAGAGGCTCGTGAGATTCTAACCGTCTTGCTCGACAAGTACGCCGATCACGGCACGGATCAGTTTTCCATACCCGACATCCTGGAGGTTCCGCCCATTTCGGAATACGGGAACGTGATGGAGATCGCCAACTACTTTGGCGGTCCCGAGCAGTTGCGAACGGCAGTGAACGAGATGCAGCAAGTTCTGTACGCAGCCTAAGAAGATCAAATGGCGAGACCAGAGAGCGTCCAAATTCGTGTGTCTGGCACGGAATCAAGACACACAGTTCTAGAGTTTTCTCGGCTGCTTTATCACCTGGATCTGGTTTATGAGGTTTCACGCTTGGCGACTGATCCACGGTACCGAAGTTATCAATTCCCGGAGCATACCTTTAGGCCGCTTGTAAGTCCACTGGAACCAAGCGACCGCATGATTCTTTTGAGAGTTCGCCACGAATCTCCGTGGGACTTGTCGGTTCTGCTGCACGACCCGATGGCGCTGCTGACGGGCGGTCTTGGTGCACTCTGGCTGTTTGTTCAGTGTCTCGAGCGAGTATCGACACTTGGGTTGAATCGCAGAAAGCTGAAAGCGGAGATTCAGAAGGTCCAGTTGGAAGCTGAGAAATTACGAAGGGAGATGGAGACCGCAGAACCTTCTCGACCAACGCTGCGGACCTCAGAAGCACGACGCAGCATTGAAGGTCCGGACGACATCACAACACCGACAACCTACTTCGCTGATCCACTACACGACGACGACTCGCTCATTCCTCCCAAGGAGTCGATGCGACTCTATCGCCGTCTAGGGAGGCGGGGAGCGCAGAAGTTTTACGAAAGCAATGTCAACGCAATTCACCGACTTGGTTTTGCAGTGAAGGATTTTGAACTTGGCACAGACATCGAAGAATAGGAACCAACCCCTCACGACCGCCCAACAGCTTGGGAGCCTCATCAAATCCGCACGAGACACGATGCGGAAGGACAAAGGGCTGAACGGCGACCTCGACCGACTGCCGATGCTGACTTGGATCATGTTCCTGAAGTTCCTCGATGACCTCGAACACATCCACGAGCAGAAGGCCAAAGTCGCCGGGAAGCTGCACAAGCCGATCATTCAGCGGCCCTACCGATGGCGGGATTGGGCAGCGAAAGAAGACGGCATCACTGGCGATGATCTCATCCGCTTCATCAACCAACAGGAAGCGACCCGCCCGGATGGGACGAAGGGCATGGGCCTGTTCGAGTATTTGCGCCAACTTCGAGGCACGAACGGCGGCAGGGATCAGCGGGATGTGATCGCCAACATTTTCCGTGGCGTCAACAACCGCATGACGAGCGGATACCTGTTGCGGGAGGTCATCAACAAGGTCAACGGAATCCATTTCAGTTCATCCGATGAGATTCACACCCTCAGCCATCTCTACGAGTCGATGCTGAAGGAGATGCGTGATGCCGCTGGCGATTCGGGCGAGTTCTACACACCGAGAGCAGTCGTCCGCTTCATGGTTGATGTGTTGGACCCTCGCCTCGGTGAAACGGTACTCGACCCGGCGTGCGGAACTGGCGGCTTCCTCGTTGAATCGTTCTCTCACTTGAGTAAACAGGCCAAGACGGTTCGTGATCGCCAGATTCTTCAAACAGAGAGCATCACCGGAGGGGAGGCAAAGCCATTGCCGTATCTGCTTGCCCAAATGAATCTCTTGCTGCACGGAATCGAAGCGCCGAATCTCAGTCCGACAAACAGCTTGGCCGTGCCGCTCCGAGAGATTGGTGACCGAGACCGGGTAGACGTGATTGTGACGAATCCTCCGTTCGGCGGAGAGGAGGAAAAGGGCATACAGAGCAACTTCCCCGACGATAAGCAAACGTCCGAGACGGCTCTGTTGTTCCTCATGCTCATCATGCGGAAGTTGCGCCGCACACCGAAGCCAGGACGAGCCGGGGTCGTTGTGCCGAATGGAACTCTCTTCGGTGACGGTGTGTGCGCCCGAATTAAAGCAGAGTTACTGAAGGAATTCGATCTTCACACCATCGTTCGATTACCAAACGGCGTGTTTGCTCCATACACGAGCATTCCGACCAACCTGCTGTTCTTTGATCGCAGCGGACCCACCAAAGAAATCTGGTACTACGAACAACCGTTACCAGAAGGTCGGAAGAACTACACCAAAACGCAGCCGATTCAGTTTGAGGAATTCGCAGATTGTATTGCATGGTGGAAGAACCGCACGAAAACTGATCGGGCCTGGCGAGTGCCCGTCGATCAGGTACTCAAGTATGACGAAGAGAGGCGTTTGGCGTCCGTCAACCTTGACGTGAAGAATCCGAATGGCTCCGTCGATTTCGAGCATCTGCCGCCAGCGCAATTGGTGGATGACATCATCGCCAAAGAGCGCAAGATTCTTGAAATTCTTGGGGAGATCAAAGCGTCTTTAGTGGCCTCTGTATGAGGGCGTGGCCGCTCGTGCTATTGGGCGATGTTCTGCTGCCGATAAGTCGCCCAGAACCAGTTGTCGCAACTCAGCAGTATCGTTTGCTTGGCGCTCACTGGTACGCTGAAGGGCTTTACATCAAAGACATCAAGGCTGGCTCCGAGATTCAGGCGAACCAGTTGTATAGGGTCGAAGCTGGCGATTTCGTTTACAACCGCCTCTTCGCTTGGAAAGGCTCGTTTGCGCTGGCCGGGAAAAACGTTCACGGTTGCCACGTGTCAAATGAGTTCCCCTGTTTTCGCCTTCGTGAGGAGCGAGTAGATGGACGCTATCTGCACTACTACTTCAGCCGAGAGTCAATCTGGAACGAAGCTTTGGGATTGAGTTCCGGTGGCACGCCAACAAGTCGGAATCGGCTGAAGGAAGTTCACCTTCTCGCTATGACTGTACCCCTGCCGCCCCTTGCGGAGCAGCGAAGGATTGTAGAAAAGGTTGAGAGATTAAGGCGTCTCCACGGTTCGCTTGTTGAGGATCGGAATAGGGCGGCGACTGAAATAGCAAGCCTTCGTCACAGTGCTGTTGATGGTCTCTTCGCAGAACCAGGAAATCATACAGTTGGCGACTATGCCAATCTTCAGAGCGGGTACGCATTTAAGAGTCACTGGTTCTCTGAAGAAGGCGTGAGGCTGGTAAGAAATGTGAACATCGGCCACGGCGCAATTGAGTGGGGTGCAATTGCAAAGTTGCCGTGGAATCAGGCAGGAGAGTTCGAGCGTTTTTCGGTTGCGCTCGGCGACATCCTGATTTCGCTTGACAGACCGATCATTTCGACGGGGGTAAAGGTGGCAAGAGTCCGAGAGGCCGATCTACCATGTCTTTTGCTACAGCGAGTCGGGAGAGTGTGCTTCTCAACTGATGATGTTCTCCCTGACTATTTCTATGCTTGGCTCCAGTCGGGCCACTTCGCTCGTGCCCTTGATCCAGGACGAAGCAACGGCGTTCCACACATCTCCCCGAAAGATGTTGAGAAAATCCCGTTTTTGGCCCCGACATTAGTTGAACAGGAGCGGGTCGTCTCTACGATTCAAGGATTGACCCACAAGCTGCACCGCCTAGACCAACTCCAAAGTAGTGTCTCGCTACAGGTCGAAGCGCTGATACCGTCTGTGCTGAACCAAGCCTTTTCCGGCCAACTCTGATCTATGCCCGAGAAGCATTTGCCATACCGACTCTTCGATTTCGCCGCATCCCTGTTCGCCGGGGAGACTACGGGGTTTTCTCATTCGGACATGGCAGCGTTCTTCTGCCATGAGTTGAACAAGCACTCCAATGAGATCGGCATTCCCGGCAACATTAACCGGCCTGAGAAGTTTAAGTGGTTTCTTGGCCTCTTCTCGGCTGGCGAACAGAGGAGGGTGCTTGAACTACTGTGCCGTAACAGATACAAACACCCCTACAGCTATTCGTGGCCGTCGCAAGAAGACCGGGATCGTCTTCTTCAAATGTTGGCCGGTTCGCCAATCGAAATGCCAACGGAAGCTGCCACGTTTGACACGGCATCCATCCGTGAAGCGTGGCGTAAGTCTTTGGATCGCATCCCTGGTGAGCCTGACGGGGCAATCACCGCCGCACGAACATTGTTGGAATCGGTCTGCAAACACATTCTTGACGAGATCAATGTCGAGTATAGCGACAACGCAGATCTCCCGAAGCTCTACGGTCTGACCTCGAAGGAACTTAACCTTGCGCCAAGCCAGCATACGGAAGAAGCCTTCAGAAAGATTCTTGGTGGTGCTCACTCAGTTGTGGATGGGCTGGCGAACCTCCGCAATCGACTTGGAGACGCCCACGGCCATGGCAAACGTCCGGTGAAGCCGCTGCCTCGTCATGCGGAACTGGCCGTTAACATGGCGGGGAGCATAGCATCGTTCTTACTAACGACCTTCGAGGCGAAGCATTCGAAAGAATGAAATTACCAAACTGGCTTCGTATCACTTGGTGGATACTGTTAACGACTGGCTTAACCATCTTTCTCTTGTGGAGATTGACGGCTCTGGTCATCGGGGCCGGTACGCCGTTTGACATGGTTGCATTTGTGGTTTGGATTTGCCTTGTCTTGGCTCCCGTGTTCACGGAGGTCGAACTACTAGGTTTCAGACTCAAGCAAGAAATTGCCTCTGTCAAGCAACACGTCGATAAGCAAGTTGAGAGCTTACGGGCAGACATTCACAACTCTGTTGATGTACGATCCCACTTCAGCCCACAAATCACATTTACAACGCCCCCTGCCGACGCACAGTTGCCCGAACTCGAAAAGCACTTGCTGGAGACCCTGGAAGAAACGTTACGGTCGCACGGCTTGACCCGTCAACAGCAAGGCAGCGGCACTCTTCCAGCAGTCCCGCAAGACAACGTCTACTTCTTCCAAGTTCGATATTTGATTGAGAGGGAGCTACAACGAATTTGGGAAGCCCATTTTTCTGGGAGTTCGCAGCGTGCCCTGTTGGTGACCGCAGTTCTCCCATCGCTTGTTAAGGCAGAGCTTATTTCCCCTGAAGTCGCTAAAGCGATTCGAGACGTGTACTCCGTGTGTTCACCAGCGATTCATGGTCGGGAAGTGTCTGGGGCCCAGAGGCGATTCGTCCAAGAAGTCACGCCGGATCTTCTGAGAACCCTTCGAGCAATCGACTGAATGGAGACGTGAGGCCAACAAAGAGAGATGAGTGAACCTTACGAGTACGAAGAGCAGCAAGCATATGAGGACTTCGTCAACAAAATCCTCAAAGAATATGGCGACGAGCTTTTTGACGAGCACTACGATGAGGCTGTTCAGCAGTTCACCGATGAACGGCTGAAATCCTACTACTTGAAGAATCCAGCACTGGCAAGACCCGCCATCGAGATGTTCGATGAAGCGGTCGCACTGAAGCAGGGTCACCCCAAGGCTGCATTTCTGTTCTTCATGATTGCCACTGAAATAACCGTCAATAAATTGTTGGTGCGACCAATCGTCAATGGGCTTGTGCATAACGAGGCCGTCGCAGATATTGTGGTGAAGCTAACGCCCTACACTGGATCGGAAAACTTTAAGGACTTGTTTTTCGACATCCTTAGCAAGCTCGTCGGGATCGACATGACCAACTACAGACGAGACGGCTCGAAGCTGTCGTTGTGGAATGAATGGAAGGGCCTCCAGAAGGAACGGAACTTCCTAGTCCACGGCGGGGCCAATCCGACAGCCGATGGTTTGAGTCTGTCAGAACTTGTCGCCTTGGAACTCCTTCGTGTGTTGTATCCAAAGGTGCTTGGAAAGCTCGGGCTGAAGGTGAATGGGTACTTGTTGATCGAAGGGTAGGGAATGTTAGCGGTGCGGACAAATTCCTCGCTGAGATCGCAGAAGCAATGCGAGAGGAAGAACGTAAGTTCTCCCCATCTCCAATGATCGCTGTTTACCGGAACACGTTGTAGGCGTGAAATTCTAAATTCTCCTGCGAAGGCTTCGCCCACAATTCGTTGGGTTGTCGTAGCGTCTGACCTTCGAGCTTGTAGTAGTCTTTCCCGTTCTCAAATTCTTCCTTGATTCGCTTGCTGACCACGATCTGACGATCCTTGGGGTCTACGGTCAGGTATCCCTCATCGAACAGCCTGTGAAGGTCGCTCCGTAGCAGAAGGCCATTTGATACTTCGTGACGCTTTGCCAGGGAGTACGGTTTGATGTGGGCCGCTTCGAGAACGGGGAGCGTCCGTTCTGAGGTGATCACACATTTCCGGGAATAGGCTTCTGTCACCATCACTCGGAACAGCCCTTGACCGAGCCGGGGAAGAACTATCTGCGGTTTACCGAATCCGTTTGACTCAATAGCGGCGACCGTAGCCGTGTCCTGCTCCAGCAGTGTGGCAGGGCTTCGCTTCAATCGTTCGCAGACGGCATCCCAAAGTCGTTTTCCCGCCGCTTCTTCGGAATCGAAACCCATGCCTTGTTGATTGCTCAAGCTGAATTCTGGTGGCCGTGAAATCCATTCGGACTTCGGCCAAAAGAACGGCTCCGCAAGCATGATGCAGCCCACGGTTGGATTGTCAGTGATCTGCATTTCGACCTTCCGAATGCGTCCGATCCGAGATCGAAATTCAGACAGGGATGTTACACCATTGGCCTCTCCGAATGTTTCCCATGCCATATTGATCGGCATCTGAAGAAAACGAGCGAAGAACCCACCACCCGCAATAGCGTCGTTCGGAGATTTCAACTTAAAGAGAAGCAGTTCGCCGGGTTGAAGCACCTTGAATGCCGCTTCTGAGGGACGCCAAAAGTTCACTTCTTCGACGATGGATTTCGAGGCGTGAAGGGAGAACCAGTCATTGTCGGTCACGGCGACGAAGAGGCGCATCAGCTTAGATCAACAGTTTACAAGGCCCGAGAGCAATGTCTTAAGTTCAGTCCTTTTGTTGCGCCAAAAGAATGGCATTCGCCATGGAAGGATAACGGGCAGGCGGCTAACACCAAAGAGTTCCGTGCAGGTTTCGACCTTGCTTGATAGGATGTCCGCAGATGCAAGACCTTGTGTTCCTGCTCCAGCGGTGCGAGGATGATACCCGGAGTCTGCTTGGGCCTCTCGCCGCTCAACGCCTCGGCAACTGGCGCAAGCAGGTTTCTTCACAGACTGCGTTGATCGAGTACGTCCAGCGGCTTCTTTGGGGCGAACATTGCGGCAATGGCAAAACATTGGACGATCAAGGTGGATTGAGCTTGGAGCGGATCGTCCTCGATCATCTCCCGAATCTGTTCACCGACGCTGACCGTGAACAGGAGAAGCGAACACTAGCCGGAATCTGAAAACAAACATATGCCCCCACCGATCAGAGTCAGTGAGTTCGACGGAAACCTCTCCGAGTTTTTGGACAATTACAGATACCAGCCAATACTCACCAGGAAGTTGGATCATCTCGAAGGCGTGAGTTTCACGCCGGAATTGCTTAACGAGATCGTGTTATGGAAAGTGGACAGGTACGTGTCGCTGAACAGGGATCAGCTTTTCGGTATCGATGCCCTGCGGAATTTGAAGCCAGGAGAGCACGACAAAGCCCGTTCTGTTCTGGAAGGTCTTTTGGACGTCCACGGAGTCGATCTTCCGATGGCCTCAACGTTCCTCCGATTTCGCAACCCGTCGGTTTTCCAGATCATCGACCGCCATGCGTTCCGGGCGTTATATGGCCAAGATTACAAACTGTACCCGCAGACTGCGCTGAAGAAGAAGATCGAAGTTTATTTCGCCTACCTTGACGATCTCCGTCGTCTTTGCGATGCGAAGGATCTTGACTTCAATACGGTGGACCGTGTGCTTTACGTGTTCGACAAGGAGACCAATGGAGGTCTGTCGAAGGGAAAGATCACTGAATGAGGTTGTTTGAGCCGCCGCTGTCGGCGAGTACGCCGTGGGATCCACCGGGCGGCTGCGAAGACGACTCAGGAGGGATCGAAGCTTATGTCGGCCAACGAGAATCCAGACGATTTCCTAGCCGAGATCGAAAAGCATATCGAAGAGGCACGGCGGAAGGAACATCCCGACTACCGCAACACCGTTTACTGCGATAGACATCTTGGGGTGAAGATGCTTCTGGCAGACACATGGGGTTCGGTCGAATATGGTGACGTTTGGGCAGACGCCAATTCAAACTTACTATGGGTTTGCCCCAAGCCGGATTGTGATCGTCACTACGAACCCAGGATGTTCGGCTACCACGTTAACTTGCCGTGGCGGCGACTAGACGACGCAGGGAGGCAACCTCGTGGAAATCATCCGGGCGTTCCGTTCATGTACATCGGCAAAGAGGGTGAAGGCCGAAGATACAGGTGCCCACTTTACAAATGCGATGAATTAGGACCCGTTGTCGCCGACTCGGTCGTGGATGAGGAAGTACAACTGCCGCCCGATCCACTGGCAAATCTCAAGAGCGCCGAACGAAAGCGTGCTTTAGAAATGCTCGTGTTCCTGTCGTTCGCTCCGGCGTCTGGACTGCCGATAGACGAAGGATCGCCCGAGAATCGTGATCCTGACTACCCCGATATCCTGTGTACTATCTCAGGCCAGAAGTATTGGTTTGAGCTTGGACGAATCATCAACGAGGAAGTAGCCGACAAACTGAATCCCAATCGGCGCAAAAAGGTCGGTGGCTTTTCCTTTAACCAGGAGGAGCCGTTCGTGGATATTGTCAGCGACAAGGCCACGAAGAAGTACAACACCGAAGGTGCGCCCGTTGATTTGATCCTTCACTTCGATCTTCGCTTCGGAAGTGCGGCTACCGCTCAACAGTTGTGTGCGAAGCACGAAGCACTTCTGAAATCATTGACCATCATAGGACCGTTCAAGCGAGTGTGGGTATTCGACGAGTTCAACAAGAACCTGGTCTGGCAGAGATAGATACTCGGCCAGTAGAGAACTGCAGCCTCGACTCTCAACGGAATTCGGCGGTTGGAGCGGGAAAACCCACTCCTTAGGCCTCTTCAGATTGCAGGCGTGCTTTAACCACCTTCTCAACGTCGGGTATCCGCTTCTCTAACTCAAGAATCTTACGTCGGCCTTCTTCCTCCGTCTTACCGTCCCTATGGTGACGCCCGCTTGCGAATAAGGCAATACCCAGCGTAAGCTCACCTGCAAATTCGGTAAAGAGTGTCTTGAGTTCTTCGCTCATAAAAATGCGGTGTTGGACCACATAGTTGCTGAACTGTCTCGCTTGTTCCCGAGCCTCGTCAAGCTCCAGGCCGTCTCTGATTTCCGTATAGCATTGCTGCCTGTTCGAGGTTTCCCGTATCTGCTTTTTCTGGAAATCGGAAAACTTTGTGCTCTCCAAGAACTCTTCTAGCAAGATATCGGACATCCCTTCGACATCAGCACTGTATCTGAGACGACCTCCTGCAACATTGAAAGCCAACCCATTAGCTTCGTGCAGCTTAAACCACGTCGTAGGAAGAATTTCAAATTCCTTCTCGTGAACTTTGCTGATCCGACTGAATGTCGATTGGCTCTTGGTGCGAAGCTCTTCGAGTTCCTTCTGATGTTCGTGCTTCATCACTTCGATTTGCTGTGCAAACGTGATCTTGATGAGTTCAGTCTCCCTGGTTAATACTCGAACCTCGTCCGAAAGCTTGTCAATGTCCTCTGCTCTGGCACGAGTCTTGCCCTTTTCGCCCATGTAGCTGTCGAGGTACTTCTCAAGGCGAGAGCGAAGCCAGAACAAACCAGCGACGCACGCCGCTACGATGACAGCCGCCGAAGGTAGGCCGTTCAAAAGGCCGGTGATGATTTGATGGGTGGTTGGGTCCACTGTAAGAAGCTAGTCCTTTATATGCGGCGACACTCCCATGTCACTTTCTTGGCGATCTTCTCGATGGTGCCCTCCAGAACTTCTTCTCAATCTGGCAGAACTGAATCCACGTATCGCCGTGCTTGAAGTCTTCCACATCGTACAACTTTGATGGAAATTCGTCTCGCTTTGGTCATCAACGGGTTCGTTCAGTGTCGCTGCAAGCGTCACCATTTGTGGATCACGAACGGTTTTCGGTCGCTGACCGTGCAGAACCCCTCCTCCACCAAGAGGGGCAGTACATAACTCATTACCTGTGGCGAGGTTTTGTACTTCATCCAAAGCGTCTCACCCACAGAATCCGCCACGAGCGGCTTCCGGTTCGCTCCCATGAGAACGGGACTCCTGGTTGTGATCTCGTGCCGGATAATCATGACGATCTCAGGCGTTATTTTCAAGGCTGAACTGTTGAACACAATAATCAGCCCAGTCGTTAGTGAACCGGAATACTCGAACTGAACTCCAGTGATAGTTGTTCCGAGGGGCATTCTGACTCGTCCTGAATGGCTGACTCTACCAACGCTGAATTGAGTGAGCAGCGTTACGCTGGATTCTCTTCAACCAAATCAAAGCTCACTTTGTTCTTCCCTCCCCGGCATCGAGTGGGTTGCAACGTCTCCACATCTCTCCGTAGCCAGCCGATCCTCACGAACTTCGGATCTTGACGAAATCGCCGCCACTTGAGCATCACCGCTGCGCTCATGTTGCGATAAGCCGCAACCTGCCTTTCGGTGAGCACTTCCGCCTGGGGTTCCATCCTAGCAGACTGTGGTTCGTTTGATGGCGGCTTAACGAATGACGATTCAGGGGGGCCGAAGCTCCAAGAACGCAGATCGAATCGGTACGCCGTGCAAATCCACGACTTCGGCTATTACTTCATTTTTCTTTCCACATGGAAATGGTCCTAAGTGGTCTGGCGTGGTCTTCCATCACGATGACCAGAGCTTTTCAAATCTTGAAAAAATATTTTTACTGGCACTTTTTGCACGCCAGACCACACAGGACCACAACACACCACGCCATACCGAAAATACCCATGGTGCAGCGTGGTCTACGATTGTCCGTAAACACTTGATAACAAATGACTTAACGTTGACAAAGAATTCAAGAAAAGCTATGATGGTTTTGTGATCGAGAGATCATAGAGACGAAAAAAGAAAGGGAAATCACGACAATGCACACGCAAACCGTGACCGACGCTCCAACCATTCCGCCGCCCACAAAAAAGGGTAAGGCGCAACCAGCAACAACCGAAGTAAACGCTCTGAAAAACACAGAGTACAAAGAAAAGATTAGAGCCGCCGAAGCCACGGCCTTTGAAATGTGGAACGAAGCCCGCAAGTCAGGCAAAGACGCAATCTTCAAGCAAGCCCAAGCCGTCTTTACCGTCTACACGGCGTACATGGGTACCAGCATCAACGTTGGCGTTGCGCCCGATCTGATGCACTTCTTGAGGAAGAAATTGCGCATTAGCAGTCCTACTGCCAGCAAGTACATCTTGATTGCGCAGCGTGAAACTTTCCTCCGCACGCTGGACATTCCCGAATCTTGGACGATCTATTACAAGGTTGCATCCAAGATTGAAGAGCCGGAACACCAGAAGGCATTTAAGAAGGCGTTGAGTAAATCTGACGTGCTCGTTTGCGAAATGACTGGCAGCGACATTGACGAACTCATCGCCATCGCAACCGGCAAGCCGCAAGGCGGAAACACCAGCCTTAAAGCTGCGGGCCACACAGCGGACGGCATCCGCATTCTGGTCGAGCAACCAAAGGGTGCCGTCACAGAGCCGGGTGAAGAAGGCGACGAAGACGAAGACGACGAAGAGACAGCGACAGCGCCGCCCCTAGACAATGCTGTGACCGTTCTGTCCGCTGTCCAAGGGGAAGACGGCGAAGCGCCCTCCGACACGCTTGACGACGATGACAACATTCTTGACGTTGAACTGGTCAAGATCGGCCTGAAGCGGTTGGCAGTTGAGAGAGCGTTTCGCAATGCGCTGCTTGACCTTGGACTGAAGCATGTCCGGGTCACGGTGAAAGTGGAGCAATTGAGCGAAGTGGAGCAGTTGAGCTAATGACGAAACTGAGGGACTGGGAAATTTAAATCCCGGTCCCTAATTTTTTCAAAGAACCAATCATGCAAGTCACTATTAAATACATCGCCGGTCGTTCCGGCCTGTCGGTCACTACGATCAACAAAGACATCAAGGATGGGAACTTGACTGTACAACGTTTGGCAGGACACTCTAGAGGCGCAATCATAGTTTCAGACGAAGCTATCGAAGCGTGGCTGGTAGACAGTCGCCAGCGCTGCAACGGCCTGACGGTCGAATCAAAACAGTGGTTGGACGAAGTGCATTTACCGTCTGCCGATCCCTCCCTGAAGGATGACCGCACGTGAGCCCCATCTATTTGACATTTCATCTCATCTATTTCCAAAGTAGATGAGATGTTAAGTCAAGTAGTTTCAGCACCATAGCGGTAACATGAACCTTGACCGGGCAACAAAAGCGTGATTTAATCAAGGTTCCTTAAGAAGGGAACCGAACCGAATGTTTGACGCTGAATTTTGTGACCAATTGGCCAAAGCCTTGACGCCCCGTCTGGTCGAGCTATTGACGCCACGGGTGACCGAAGGTTTGAAAAATGCCGGTATCGGGACACAACAAAAGTGGTTCACACGTGAGCAAGCCGCCGCCTACATTGGCACCACAAAAAACGGCATCAGGGAAATGCTCCGTGACAACGTACTGGCAGAGTACGCACCAGAGGGTAATGTACGTAGAGCAAGACTCCTGAAAGAGGACCTTGACCGGATTCACTTAGAGTACAAGCAATATGTTGGTGAGCGAGAGAAAGCTGCCAGAGCCGGTAAGGATGCGGACCCGGAAGAAAACGACATGTGGGAACAGTTGGTAACCATGTTTTATGACTATTTGCCGCCAGTCCCCCGGAGCGCCTTCATTGACGACGCTGCACACGAATTCTATAAGAACTATCGCTGGGAAATGACAAAGCAAGCTTGCATTGATCCATTCTCCGATACGATGAGCAGAATTATGGATGAGATCAAAGAGGCCGTCTCAGAAGCCAACCGACAAGAGGAACAGGCAGCATTGACGGGCATGCCAGTTGAAAAAGCAAGCAAGAAGGGCAAAAAATAGTACCTTCCTGACTTGCGTCAGCAATGCTTGTACTTTTCACACGGTTCTAAGCACTTGCCGACACTAGATTATTTGCTACCCTTGCTCCATGGAACAAACACCACGAACGAACCGCACCAAGGGTGAAGGCAGCATCTACAAAAAGACAAACGGAATCTGGATGTACTCCGTGATGCACGAAGGCAAGCGCCTGTCCAAGTCGCTTGGCACTCGGGACTATGACGTAGCCCTGAAAGAGTACATCAAGGCCAAAAATAATTTTGGTTGACAAATTGATCGTGGTGAACTCGATTCAAGTTCGGTCAAAAATTTCACCGTTGGCCAGCTTCTTTCCTCGTACCTGAAAGACATGGAAACGAACGGACGCAAGTCAGTTGACATAATCCGTCTGGTGGTCGGCAAGATTCAAAAATCCAGAGAGTTCATCCCAGGCCGCAAGGTGGTCACCCTGACGACCAAAGATTTTCGCAACTATCGGGATCGTGAAATTGCTTCTGGCGTGTCTCACTCCACGGTCAACTATCGCTTTGCGTTGATCCGTGCGGCCATGAACCTAGAAAAGAAACAGACGCCGTCTTGTGTTGGGACGGTTCCCTACATTCCGATTGTTCATGTGGACAACACCCGAGATGGGTTCCTGGAATATGACGACCACGAAGCCGTACTTGATGCCCTACCCGCATCCTTGAAAGCTCTGTTTGTCGTTGCCTTCCATTCCGGCTGTCGTCTTGGTGAAGTTCTCAACATGAAGTGGTCAGACGTGGATTGGAAAAATCACGTGATCCGGTTGCCCAAAACCAAGAACGGCACGAAGCGCAATCTTCCGTTTTGGGGTTCCGTGGAAGAGACCTTGAAAGCACAGAAGGCATACCGGCAAGAGCACCACCCGGAATGTGAGCAAATCTTTTTTTGGATGGCGGAAGACTGCGGGCTTTCCCATGGTGGTGTCAGGCTGGCACCAGGAACGCCCATCAAAGATTTCAGGGCGTCATGGACAGCCGCTGTCAAACGAGCGCATGAAGAGAACGCCAACGTCATGGAAGGGCTTTTATTCCACGACCTACGACGTTCAGGAGTTCGGGTCATGGTGCAAGAAGCAAAGATACCCGAATCTCAGGCGATGCTCATTTCCGGCCACAAGACCAGGGCCATGCTAGAGCGCTACAACATTGTGTCTTTGAAAAACGTTCAGGACGCCGGAGCCACGCTAGACGCATGGAGCCGCAACCGCAAGGCAGCGACAGCGTGAAAACATTTGCTACCTTATTTGCTACCCACCAAGAAACAACCCACCATCGCTGGCGGGCTCTCCTATTCAAACCATTGATTCTATTGGTGCGGATGAGAGGACTTGAACCTCCACTCCCTTGCGAGAACTAGAACCTGAATCTAGCGCGTCTGCCAATTCCGCCACATCCGCATGATGGGTGGGACGCTCTTATTGTCGAGTAGGCCGCCGCCGAGTGTCAACAGGCGCGGCCGCTGATAGCTTTTCCGACGACGCCGGCTTGCGCACCCGCATCCTTTCGATCAGTTGCAGCACCCGCTGCTCTATTTGATCGCGCACTTGCCGGAACACTTCGTCCGATTCCCCGATCGGATCGCGAACTTCCCAAACCTCCACTTCCGCTCCCGCGCCCGCCGGCAACTCATGCCCCGACATATTAATAATAAGGTCGATGGCGCCATCCACATGCTCCATCTCTTTGGGATAACAATCGCCCAAATCGATGTTTTTCTCCAGCATCACGCGATGCGTCAGCGGCACAATCGCAAGCGCCGGTGCCAAACCCGCACTCTGGGCGTGAATTACATCCGATCCATGAGCGCGCGCAAAACCTTCCGCCATTGGACTACGGCAGGCGTTGCCGATGCATAGGAACAAGACCCGAGTCTTTGCCACTGATTCCAGTCTAACGGAGCGAACACGATCCGTACGTAATTTAAGGTATTTTCCGAAGGAACATTAGGTGAACACGGGAGTCGTCCGTTAGTTCCGGATGAAATGTAGCGGCCAGATGCCGGCCCTGTTCTACCAGTACTGGGTCGCCCTGATAACTAGCGAGAACTTTGGCGTCCTGGCCGACACTGCGAATGATCGGCGCCCGGATGAAAACCGCTTCCAACTCGCCTTCCATTCCTTCCGGCTTCAAACGTGCAATCCTGCTATCCAGCTGACGCCCATAAGCATTGCGCTCTACTTCCATATCCATCAGCCCGAGCGACGCCTGTGGCGAATTGGTAATGCCGGTGGAGAGCAGGATCGCGCCCGCGCAGGTTCCAAAAATCGGACGCTCGCGGCCAAACGCGCGCAGCGGATCGAGCAGCTTTTCTTCTTCCAGCAACTTCATCATTGTGGAACTCTCGCCGCCCGGAATAACCAGCCCGTCCACCCCTTCCAGATCCGACGCCGTTCGTACTTCCACCGCTTCGGCGCCAGCTCGCGTGAGCGCGCGTTCGTGCGCCTGAAAATCGCCTTGCAAGGCCAGCACGCCCACGCGCTTCTTTCTGGCGTCAGCCGCCATTACCAGCCCCGAGTTTGCATCAATTCCGATTCCGGCAATTTCGAGATATCCAGGCCGAACATGGCGATACCCAGATCTTCACTCGCTTCCAGCAGCTTGACCGGATCGTTGTAGTACGTTGCCGCCTTCACAATCGCTCGCGCGCGCGCTTCCGGATCGGACGATTTGAAAATTCCCGAGCCGACAAACACGGCCTCGGCGCCCAATTGCATCACCAATGCTGCATCGGCTGGGGTCGCTATGCCTCCGGCCGAAAAGTTCGGCACCGGCAAGCGACCGTGCTCGGCCACCCATTCCACTAATTCCAGCGGCGCTTGATGCTTTTTCGATTCCGCCACCAACTCTTCGTGCCCCAGCACCGTCAACTGCTTCATCTCTTTCACGATGGTCCGGATGTGGCGCACCGCCTCCACGATATTGCCCGATCCCGCTTCGCCCTTCGTGCGGATCATCGCCGCGCCTTCCGCTATCCGCCTCAGCGCTTCGCCCAGATTGCGCGCCCCGCAAACGAACGGCACTTTGAAGCCGCGCTTATCGATATGGTGCTCTTCATCGGCGGGCGTCAGCACTTCGCTTTCATCGATGTAATCCACTGCCAGCGCCTCCAAAATGCGCGCCTCCATGAAATGGCCGATCCTGGCCTTCGCCATCACAGGAATGCTCACTTCGTGCATGATCTCGCGGATCTTGCTGATGGGGGCCATGCGCGCCACCCCGCCGTCTTTGCGAATATCGGACGGCACCCGTTCCAGCGCCATCACAGCAGTTGCGCCCGCTTTCTCGGCGATCACCGCCTGCTCGGCGTTGGTGACGTCCATAATCACGCCGCCCTTCAGCATCTCGGCCAGTCCCACCTTCAGGCGAAGACTTTCATCAATGTACATAACACTCTCCTCTCCTAAACTAATGCCGCCGATTCTATCAGCGGCGCATGCTCGCGAGCGCGTTCCAGTTCACTTTGAAATATGCGTCCCAAAACCCGCAGTCCCGAGCGAATCTCTTCCGGCGTCATCCCTGCGAAACTGATACGCAAGCCATTCGGTTGTGGACGCGAGACCGCAAAATATCTCCCCGGCAAATAAGTCACGCCTTCGCGTTCGGCGCGCGCCAGCAATTCGCCCGCGTCCAACATCCCTGGCGCTTGGATTCATCCACCGGGCGCGTCTGCAGCGTTTCGAGGTATAGGCGGATGGAGGCTACCGGAGTTTTCAACTCATGCGTGACAGCGTTTATGAAAGCGTCGTGCTGTTCGTTGCGCCGGATCTCGCGGACCAGAAACGTCGTGTTGAGCACTGCTCCGACGATGATCGTGAGAACCAGCAACGAGCCGAGGAACCGTAGGATACCGGTATGCCATCCCAACAGCACCCAGCCGATGTACAGCAGAACGATGACCAGGATCAGCCCGATGCCGAGCGCGATGAAGAAGGCGATGGATCTGCGGCGGCCAGCGACGACCATGGTTCCAGGGTACCGGAACCATGCTCAGAAGTCAGAATACAGAAGTCGGAATTCAGAATGCGGTGGCTACGCGGCTTCTCGTTCTGGGATCGCGGTGTGTACTTTGGCGACACGGACGGCTTTGGCGATGCCTAGGTATTTCAGGATGGAGATCTGGATCCAGGAGAAATCGATCTCGTACCAGGCTAGGCCGTGACGGGCCGACGTGGGATGCGCGTGGTGGTTGTTGTGCCAGCCTTCGCCGAAGGTGAGCAGCGCGATGATGACGTTGTTGCGGGAATCGTCGCGGGTGGTGAAGCGGCGGGTGCCCCACAAGTGGGTTACCGAGTTTACCGTCCAGGTGGCGTGCAGGCCGAAGGTGAGGCGCATGCAGGTGGCCCACAGCAATAATGGCAGACCGCCGAAGACCAGCAGCAGGATAGACACTACGACGATCGGAATCCAGTGGTAGGTGTTCAGGTAGGCGTAGAAGGGATCGCGAGCCAGGTCGGGCGCGTACTTCGACATCAGCTTGGTGTCGTTATGCTTGGATTCGCCCGTGAGCAGCCAGCCGATATGGGCCCACCAGGCGCCTTCGCGGGGCGAATGGGGATCGCCCGGCTTGTCCGAATACTGATGATGGATGCGATGAGTGGCTACCCAAAAGATGGGTCCGCCTTCGAGCGAGAGCGTGCCGCAGAAAGCCAGGAAATATTCGAGCGCCCGGGGAAGCTTATACGAACGGTGCGTGTGCAGCCGGTGATAGCCCATGCTGATGCCCAATCCGACGCTGACCCAGTACAACAAAAGCGAGATAATAAGAGCGTGCCAGCTGAACATAAACAGTGCAGCAATGGCGCCCGCGTGCAGAACAACCAGAACAGAAATGATGGCCCAGTTCAGTTTGCGGTGTTCGTAGATGGATTGAATGTCGCTAGTCAAGAAGTCTCCCTAAAATGTCCCAACCCTTAAGTCCCAACCTAACAGGGAACTCTCGGGCGGTTTGTAAGAGTTGTGTAATACCGCATTCAGTTGGTTGCTTAGCGGTTCACAACCGAGTGTTTTCCCTTAGTACACCGTGCACTGGTGGGGCATAATTTAGAAATGCCCGTCTCCGTCGACACCCTTCGATTGCAACTCGATTACTCGGCTTGGGCCACTCAGCGACTGATGGACGCTGCCGCCAAGCTGTCTGAAGAAGAACTCACACGCGATTTCAAGACTGCCGATAAAACGGTGCTCGACACGCTGGTCCATATCTATGCGGCCGATCGCATCTGGTTGTCGCGTGTAACGGCGGAGCCGAGGGCGACGTTCGTCGATCCGGCGGATCGCGACCTGACCTTGCTGCAAACCGAATGGCCGGCCTTGCACCAGCGCTGGAAGTTATGGCTGCGCGATTTCAAGGACGACGATGCATTGCGGGTGATCTTTTATAAGGACACGAAGGGGCGAGACTATTCTCAGCCGGTTTGGCAGATACTTCTACACGTGGTGAATCACGGGACGCATCATCGGGGGCAAGTATCGGGGTTCTTGCGGGCGATGGGGCAGACGCCGCCGCCCTTGGATTTGATGGCGTATT
>Ga0207020_1034_pt1 | contig 31206 bp, 31 predicted proteins | sample Alteio_BWMinCont_48_FD_153500 | JGI IMG/M metagenome (GOLD analysis project Ga0207020, IMG submission 153500) | Enriched cells from forest soil in Barre Woods Harvard Forest LTER site, Petersham, Massachusetts, United States -... | ecosystem: Environmental > Terrestrial > Soil > Temperate forest >... | reverse complement strand
CGATGACATTTCTGCCAATCGTGGCATCGCCGATGAATCCGTGGTGATTAATCTTACAATTTGAGGCAATCTTTGAGTTCTTAATCTCCACAAAATTGCCAATCTGACCGCGGTTTCCAATAGATGTATTGGGGCGAATTCTAGCATACGGCCCAATTCTGCAGGCTGTTCCCACAGTTGATCCGGATATCATCGTGAAGTCCTTAATGACGCTATCTGCCATTATCTCGACATCCTCGAGCACGCAATTGGCACCTATGGTTACACCGTTGCCAAGACGTACCTTGCCAAGGATCGTTACATTTGAGTCGATTGAGACACCTCCGCCAAATAGGAGTTGTCCGCGTAGTTTGAGACTCGCCGGGTCAATCAGCCGCAACCCTTTCTCCGTTAGGCGCAATATCCGACTCAATTCTCGATCCTTAGCGGCTAGGTATGCCTGGAATGAATTGGTGATAAGACCCTCATGCTGGCCGAATTCGGTATCGGCTACTTGTTGAAGTCGGAACTTGAGCTGCTGTCGCACGCAAACCCATTTCCATAAATTTGCCGTCGACGTTGTCTGCGCGTTCTCCAACAACCCACTCAGTGCATCGATCTTCAATGCTATCGCGCCTTCGCTTCTTGTAAGTCCGACAATGTCTGCAGATTTGAGGCGAATCAGAAGATCGGCGAAGGTCTTCGCTTCAATAAACGGGGCGCTTGCGTCGACTACCAGAATAGAGTCCGACTTCAGATCCGCGCAGCGGACCTTCGAGAGTGCCCTATCGATATCATTGCCCGATCGATTGCCCAGGTAAATATGTCTCACGCGTTTATTGTGTCCACGCGGGATATTCAGATCTCCGTCTGAAATAATTACAAGCAAGCCGTCGGTAACAGCTCGGATTGTCTTTAGGAGGAGAAGATGGGGTGGTTCCTCAAGGTATGGGTGTAGCTGGCCCTCGTGATAAAATGCCCGCAGACGCTGGTCGAGAGCCAGCATTATTACGTCGCAATGAAAATTTCTCCTTCGTTTCATTTCACTCTCTTTGCATTTGTTTGCGAATCTCGTCCATCAAACGGGCTTGGTCTGCGGCTTCCTTCGATAGATTTTCCCTCATCTCCGGACTACGTGTCGCTTGCGCAACAAATGCGAGCATATGCACAAACCCATCTGCCGATTCAACCTCGACTCGATGCTCGAGGCCGTTGCCGTCCCGCAAAATCAGCGTCGAACATCTAGAACCGTCTTTCGAGAAAATGTGTTCGACGAATACAGACTGATTCTCACCCAGTACAGTAACATCATTCTTGTAGGCAGCACCGTAGCCCCATTCAGAAAACGAGTGGCCGCCGTCGCGAAGAGCAAGGACGGCATTCCCGGTTGTGTCCACTTTGGAACCCTGCGCGATTGAGCGCCTGGCTGACAGAACTGACACTGGATCGCCAATCGCTCGAATTAATGAGATTGGATAGCACGCGACGTCAAGGAAGGCACCTCCACCAAGGTCCGAACTGAGGCGAAACCCGGGGTTTTCCAGCGTAGGAATATAAAAACTCGAAGATACACTTACTATCTTCCCAAAGGACCTGGATTTTACAATATTCGATAGTGCCGCAAATCGCGGGTGAAATCTGTACATAAACGTTTCGCACAGAACTAATTGGTAACGCCGTGCAACAGCAATCAACTGGTCGGATTTCTGATAATCATCGGTCAACGATTTTTCGCACAACAAATGACGTTTGTTTTGAAGCACTCGCATGCCTTGCTCAAAATGCAATCCGATTGGAGTCGCCAGGTACACGGCACCTACTCGTGGATCACAAAGCATTGCTTCTTCACTCAAGAACGCAGCACATCCGTATTCTTCGACCGTACTGTTGCGAACGGTCGGATTTCGACTGTACACACCGACTAAAGCTACTTCGCGACAATTGCGAATAGCGGGAAGAATGTTTTTGAGCGCATGGCGCCCAAGACCCCATAGGGCTATATTTAATTTATCTGGCTGCGCTTTTGGACTATTTGTCTTCAAACAATGGCCCGTATCTGAGATTAAATATTACCAACGGTGTGTAAGCAACTGCTGTGACGGCGATCGGGTTCAATCGATGGGTAAACATTAGGAAAAGGAGTGGAGTTAGCCACGCGAGATTTATCGCAATCACTAGCGACACGACGTTTCGATGGCTGTCCCAAATCCGTGCCAAATTTTGATAAGTGTGGCTTCTGTGGGGCAGGTACCATTGTGGTATCGTTGCGGCACGAACAATAGTTGTGACAGTTGTGTCGCTAAAGTAATAGGCACAAACGATCAACCATACCCAGAGCATCGATATATCTACCCACAATGAGCGCACAATCACCGCGGAGAGAATATATGAAATATAGCTGCTTCCTGCGTCTCCCATAAACATTTTAGCGGGGGACCAATTGAATGCAAGGAACCCGGCACTGGCTGCGGACAACGAGCCTAATAACAAAGCAAGCATCTGTTGTCCATGAATCCAAAGCACAATACCCATAGTCGATGAAATATATATAGTAGCTGTCGCTGCCATTCCGTCCACGCCGTCAATGAAATTGAAAAGATTATAGAACCAGACGCATGCAACCAAGAGCGAAATAAAGCCGACGAGTGCCATTATAGGGATAGGCAGACCCAAAGCAGAGCGTTGGAGTCCGTGTACCCAGAGACATATCCATGCCGCGGTAACTATCTGAAACGGCAGACGAATCCTCGGGGAGATATCAAATCGATCATCCAATGCGCCCATCGTCGCGACTACTGCACCACCAAGTATATAAATTTTTGAGTCCACGGCATTAATCAGGCCCTTTATGTATAAATACAAGCATACTGCCGTCACGGCGCATGCGATTGAAACACCCCCTCCTAGCAGAGTCATCCGCTTATGGAGACTGCGGAACGTTGTCTTCGCAAATGGGCCATATTTCAGACCGAAGCGCAGATAGATGGCTGACGAGGCTATCGAAATCGCAAACGCTAAAAGCAGAAGCAGTAGGTATGTCACTTGAGAGTTCGATGAGCTCTTCAACGTAAGGAAAAATCTTCGCGATTACGTCTCTGCTGCGAAACGTGCCAAAAGGTCCCGATAGCGCGGTATGACCGTATCTTTCGATAGATTTGCAGCGAAATACCCTTTGCCTAGAGCCCCCATTTTCTCTCGCTCGTTTACGGGTAGCTCAGCGAGTCTTTTGACGGCAGACGCCAATTTCTCCGGATTGTCGGGCGGGACTACAAAACCAGCGCCAGCCTCCTGGACCAACTTTGCTGCAGCTCCGTCCATAGCCATAATTATCACTTTGCCACTAGCCAGATATGCCAACGTCTTGGTCGGTATAACGTAATTGGAGAGTTCAGAGTGTTTGAGATGCACCAGCAAACCGTCAGCCGCAGCCATAAAATCGGGCATACAATCGATGGGCTGACGTTCGAGAAACTGAACCCTGTCCATCAAGGCAAGCGACTGGGAAAGTTGCTGCAGTCGGGCTTTGTCGATTCCATCGCCCAAGAAGACGAAACGAATGTTGCTAGCATCGCGAAGCAACTCCGCTGCCCTAATTACTGATTCCAGTCCCTGGACTAAGCCAATATTGCCAGCGAAAAGTATCATCGTTTTCCCGTTCCAGCCGTGAGTTACTCGAAGGCGTTCCCTGGCTGATTTGTCGCGATGTGCAAATATGGAATTGTCAAACCAGTGCGGCATAACTGAGAGCTTGGCGGAAGGGACCCCTTTCGAAATTAGGTTAACTCGCGCACCTTCAGTTACGACCAAGATATGATCTGCTCGTCGGTAGACAAATCGCTCCAATACCTTCAGGCAGTAAAGCAAACTTCCCGGTTTCAGAACACCGGCGAGTACAGCTGCTTCCGGCCAAATGTCTTGTACGTCGTATACAAATTGAACACGCCGTAGTCGCGCGATTACCCAGGCCGACAGCCCTATCGTCAAAGGCGGATGGAAGACGTAGATGACATCAAATCGTGGTGTTACGAAACAGGCAAGGGGTGCCGAAAGCATGAAGGAGACATAGTTCAAGAACCGCCCTACTACGCTCCTCCCGTGATAGGGATATGAAAACGTGCGAATTACATTTACGCCATCAAGTTTCTCTTTCCGGAGTAACCCTAGTCGATAACCTTGGTACAACTTACCTGACGGATAGTTTGGAAATCCGGTTACTACAGTGACTTCATCGCCTTGACGGATCAAGGAACTCGCTAGCTCCGAAGGTTTGGGAATCGGTTCCGGTCTATAATATTGGCTCAGAATCAGGACTCGCATCAAACGATTAGCGATAGCCCAATACAATTTTCACAGCGGTTGCGGCAACACCCACCCTTTTATATTCCGAAGGGCATTCCCACTTGGATCCATTCTCGATGGCCAATTTCATTCCCCTGACAAGTAGTTCCCCACTATCACCAACCAACATATTGCTCCCAAATTCGACCGTTTCTGGCCTTTCGGTTACGTCCCGGATGGTAACATTCGGTATTCCCAACAGACACGCCTCCTCTTGAACCGTGCCGCTGTCGGTTACAATGCCAAGCGCTTGTTTTTCCAAGTGGACGAAGTCAAAGAATCCGAATGGCTGTTCGAGTCGAATTTTTCGAGGGTCGAGCCGAATTCCCGCCTTTCTGATGCGGTCCGATGTTCTAGGATGAACACTTAGGACGATTGGCTTCCCATACTCAGTCGCGAGCCGTGTTAATGCGGCAAGATGGCATCGCAGTCGATCTGGTGAATCAACATTCTCCGCTCGGTGCATGGTGCAAAGGAAATAGGATTTCCCATGTAGTTTTAGACTACGCAGCACTTTGCTCCGTCCAATCTCGGCTGAGAAGCTTGTAATCACCTCGCAAATTGGATTCCCGATAACGTAGATCCTCTCGCGACGAATTCCCTCGGCGAGTAGGTTATCAGCGCTTCGCTGCGTATAGGGCATCAACACGTCGCTACTATGATCAATAATTCTTCGGTTTAGCTCCTCCGGCACCCTGTTGTCGTAGCAGCGATTGCCGGCCTCTAGGTGAAAGACTGGAACTCTGCGGCGGGCGGCGACAATCGAAGCCAACCCACTATTGGTGTCTCCGAGTATTAAAATACGATCCGGCTGTTCGCGTTCGAGAATTGAGTCAACCTTTGCGAGGATTTGGCTAGCTTGACCCGCGAAATTGGTACTACGAACACTCAAATGGTGATCGGGTTTTCTCAAGCGTAAGTCGGAAAAGAACGCGTCGCTAAGCTTAGGATCGTAATTCTGTCCCGTGTGGACTAGCACGTGCTCAGCGTGCTTGTCTAGCAACTTGATAATCAGAGAGAGTCGGATAATTTCCGGCCTCGTCCCCAAGATGGTCATGATCTTCATTTCACAAAGTTTTGGTTCTCTCAAACTGCATAGCCGGCACTCTTTAATATGGCGCGTGTTTCGTTCAATGACACAACCGAATGCTCAGATGAATATTCATCATGCAGTGTTGGTTCCATAGCCTCTTGTTTCCTGAGTTCTGGTAATGTTGGGCGAATGACATAATAGCCTCTATATGACTGCGTGCGAAAAGCCTCGTCCTCCGATACCATAATTTCATGAATTTTTTCGCCCGGGCGAATTCCTATAATCTTGGTTTTGATAGTTCGTGAGCCGATCATGGCTTTTGCGATTGTTTCTACCGTGGCGGACGGCAATCGCGGCACAAAAGTGTCACCCGCCTTGGCCCAACGAGCGGCATCAAATACTGTGTTAACCGCCCCATCGAGCGTGATTAGGAATCGCGTCATCCCTGGTATGGTAAGCGTTATAGGTCCACCGACGCGGATTTGCTCAGCAAAAAGCGGAACCACCGAACCTCGCGACGCAACTACGTTCCCATAGCGGACACACGCGAAGATAGTGGATCGGCTGCCGAGATTGGCTTCAACAAATATGCGTTCCTGCAGCGCCTTCGTCATGCCCATCACGTTGATTGGCTTGCATGCTTTGTCAGTGGACACCGCGATTGCCAGCGTGACTTTTGTCATGCCTTGGCGGATGGCTGAGACGATATTTTGCGCACCCAATACGTTGGTGAGAACGGCCTCGTTTGGGAAATATTCACATGAAGGAACCTGTTTGAGTGCCGCTGCGTGTATAACGACATTCGCCTCTTGGACAACGCGTAAAACAGCATGGTAATCGCGAACGTCGCCAACGCGGAAATCCAATGTCTCTTCAAAATTGTTATAGAAGATATCATCGGTGCCGACAGCTCGATGCTTAAAGTCGAGTTTCATTTGGTGGTGCTTACCTTCATCGCGAGAGAAAACGATGATCTTATTTGGCCGCCCCATTTCTCCGGTGAGCAAACGTTTAACAATCGCTCGACCCAATGAACCTGTTCCTCCCGTGACGAGAATCCGTTTGCCGGAAAAGAGCGTCGAGTCACCTTTTTTTCTTTTTATATTAAGCATGTGTGCTGAATTATCGGTGTTGAATCTGTGCAACCAGGTCATCGATCATCTGTGACCACTTCGGAGCGCGGTAGTGAGTAGCCGTTTGAAAACGAGCCTGGTTAAGTGTGCGGTCAGATTGAATGTCATCGTTCGGGACTATCTCAATTGGTAATTTCAACTTATCGCGAAGGAGAACCAGCAAGTGATATTTAGAAATCGGCTCGCTTGCTACCTGCCAGAGACCAGAAAGGGATTGGTGGTTTATGAGTAGGTTTTCTATAACACGGGATAACTCTATAGTCGTGAGTCCTGAATAGAACACTCGTCGATAACCGAAGACTGTCGGTAGCTTTTGAGTGAGAAGCCAATCCAGCAAACTGACCGGTGCCCCGAGCCCTCTGCCGATAATCGACATGCGAAGCGTTAGGACATGCTCCTGATCGATCACTTCACCGAGGTATTTGGTGCGGCCGTATAAGTCTTCGGCATCGGAGATATCGGATTCCGTATAGTTACCGCGTCGCCCAGAGAAAACACAGTCGGTGCTGAAAAGCAGAAGACGCGACCCGCATGAAGCACAGATTTCCGAGAGACGATGCGGTAACAATGAATTGATAACGATGCTTGGGATAGGAAGCGACGCTTCTCTAAGCTGCTTAATCAGTCCTATACAATTCAGCACCACATCCGGTTTCAGACGCTTGATAATATCTGCTAGGTGGTCGCATTCTGCAGCGTCGACATCACCGATTACATGTCTCTCGTCAAAAAACTCCTGCGTCGAGATATCTGCGGTGCTTCGACGCATCGTCACCCAAACCTCATTCCGCAAATGCAAGTGTTTCCAAAGTTGATGCCCGAGCATTCCAGACCCGCCTAATATTAGTATTTTCATGCGGTAGGCTACGTTCTCAATGCATGCGAATAAATATGCATGTTACAAGTAGTCCATGTCATGAAGCGCTGACCCCGTGATCGATTGGCAGCACCTGATCGAGCACCGGATTAAGTTAGAAGAGACGGTTTTTCCATAAATGCGTAGCAAACGATGTGACAAATACTCATGTGCAGGTCTTCCACGCGACCATAATGCTTTGAGTTGGCGACAATCACATCGCGGGCGAATTTCACTATCGGCCCTTTCTTGCCACCAACGAGTGCTATAGTTCGCATTCGATGAGAAGCAGCCCATTTGATTGCCTTTACGACATTTGGGGACCGACCGCTTACGCTCATGGCGATGACAATGTCTCCTGGTCGAGCATAGTTCTCCAGTTGTCGCACAAAGAGGTCTTCATATGCATAATCGTTGCCGAGAGCAGTCAACCAGGGTACATTATCATTGAGCGAAATTACCCGGAAGCGCAGGCCATGGACGTCCGAAGCACCCTTCCCCAGATCAGTTGCAAAGTGCGACGCGTTTGCTGCGCTACCTCCATTACCGAACACAAAAATCTGACGTCGATTCTTGGCAGCTGAACGCAACGTCTTAATTAACTTCGCGACGGCAGCCACTGGGATCGAATCGAGGGCATCGCGCTGCTCAGCAATGTAGTTCAGGATCCATTCGTTCATATGTGCATTTTACTGATCAGACGTTAGATTTCGTAATAATCACTGGTGGTGCAACGAGTGCCGGCGTTATGGGCGAATTAAATGTCTCCGTTCGTTCGTGTTCAGCGGCTATCAGGCAGCCCAGGAAGCACAATAGAGCGAGGGTATACGGCTCCGCCTGCGAGGAATAGCTAATAATATATCCGAGCCAGACTACAGCTAGAACGAAATAGTTAGTTGGCGCATCCCAGGATTTGATTATTATCCGCCAACCGAGCAGCATCATTCCGATCACAATCATGAAACCCGCGATGCCCGATTCGGTAATAAGGGAAATCCATAAATTATGAGAGTCGAATTGATTCTCGCCGCTTAATGAAATGTTAAATTGTCCACCGTCAAAGAGCGCCTTCGCGAACCCATTTGCAGGTATCCAGCCCTCCAAATAGCCCCGAATCGCGTAAGGGGTGAAGGCACTTTGTCCGATGCCTATTACCGGAGAACGCGCGTATATTGCAGCAGAATCCAAAGCCAGACCGAAACGAGAACTCAGGCTTTCCCATGAAAAGTATTCCGAGCCCTTACGTATCGAGGCATCCTCAAACGCGGAGACTAGGAAGTGCCGTCCGGGTCCAATCGTGGCAACTGACAATACTACTAGGAGGCCGAGGCTCAGTTTAGTGGACCTTCGGACACGCAACACTATTAGTATGAAAGCAACCGCACCGACTGCAAAGGCTGCTGTCCGTTGGTAACTTAAAAAGGAAATTACAATTCCGAGAATCGCCGTGCAGATAAGTTGAAGGTAGCTGCGGCCCAAAAAGCAGATGGCAAGAAAGAAAATCCAAACCTGAGTGATCATTAACCCACCACCGTATCCATGAATTAGGCTTCTGAAGCCGCCCCGGAACTCGGTCAAATAGTGTGTGATCCCAGGAGGAAGGATTGGGAGGCACCAAAGCGCGAACTCAAGAATTGCTGCAAGCAACGCCAATTGGGTTACGACGACGACGTTTCGCGCCATGGGCCGATCCCATTTCGTTCGGAAAAGGACCAAGATTATCGTTCCCTCTGACAGCGAGCGCAGAATTCTTCCGGTTGCTCTGTACGCCGTTTGCGAGTTATAGTAGGCGGGCATTACGTCTAGATTGCGAAATATCATAATTATCCCGAAAGCAGCAGAAAGTAAGAATCCCCACCCCATTAGTTGGCACGGCATCCTAAATGGATGCCTCATCTTTACGCGTATTGTATTCTGATGGGCGATCGCCAACGCAGCTGCGATAGATAACACGGCTAAAATCGACTCGACGACGGGCACGGTACAGTCGGGATGACGAACGTTTAGCGCTGTGATAAAGTCCGGATTGGGATTGCGCTTGGGAAATATGAGAAATGCTAGAAGCCAGAGAAGAAGCCACCGGTTTGCGTCCTTCCTGAGAAATGCAGTCAAGGCGCAAAAATAAGCCCAAAGGGCAAAGGAGCTCCACCATAAGATTGCCAGCCACGCGGAGTCGCCTCGTAGAAATAGAGCGCCAATATATAGCCCGATCGCCGTGGTAAATGCTATGATTTGCGGGATAATAGATCGCTCTAGAAGTTACGCGAGCTAGCCCGCCGGTTGTGAATCCACTTCCACAAGCCGGGTGATAAGTTAAGTATGAGGTAGAGCGAAAAATATCTATAATCCACAAACATAACCTGGCGTAATTCGGTGAGCGCTTCGCCCGTTCGCTGCTCCTCAACGTGCCAACGTGCTCTGTAGTAGTTGGCTCGCGCATAGGCTTGTTTGAACCCGTTTCGGTGCGAACGCTCGATCCCCGGATGCCGTTCGCGGATGTGATCGAGTGTGCGTTCTCGATCAGTCGCCCATTTGTCCATAACCTCGTAGGTTAGGGAGTTCCTGCTGAGACGCATTTTAGCAATTGATCTATGCACCACAGCGAAGTCGTGTGAAACGGCTAGATGCATCAGGAGATCGTATTCCTCGGAGCCAAATATTTCTGGATCAAAGTTCAATTGCTCCTCTATGAGGACACTCCGACGGATCATTATCGTCGCCATCGGGGCATCATATTGGCGTAAATTATCATCGAAGACGTTTCCACTTTGGCAGTTCGGCGAACGATAAAACAATTCCCTTCCCTGCCTATCAATAGCGGTCATGCCTCCGTAAACAACGGCGGCTGTATGGGATTCAATCGCCCGAAGTTGTGTTTCCAACGTATCTGGGAGAAATAGATCGTCGCAATCCAAGAAGGCAAGAAATTGGCCCCGACTATGTTCAACTGCTAGTTTTCGTGCTCCACCAAGATTGCTATGTCTTTCCGCTTTGAAATAACGGATTCGTTCATCCCTGTAGGAGTTCGCGATTTCGGCGCTATGGTCATCAGAGCAGTTGTCCCAAAAAATTATTTCCCAGTTCGTCAATGTTTGAGCTATTACTGATTCAATCGCTTCGCGAAGGAAGGCTTCGCTGTTATAGCAATTCATAATCACACTTACCGTCGGCAATTTCATTGTTCGAATGGCCCACAACTAGTAGATCAAATCTACCATTGGTACGGAACCTTCGCAGTATATTGATCGAGCGCCTGTAACTCGGTTGGGTCGTGAGGTATATCTGAACAGTTTGCAATGAGCGACGGTCGCGAATCTACGCCTTGGAAACCATAACAAATGCCCGGAGGTACGACCAAAAGTTTATACTCAGCAGGCCGTCCCAGGGTCCAAATATTTAATGTTCCGCTTGTCGGCGAATCGACTCGTGCATCGTAAAGCACAAATTTTACTGTACCTACCGGTACGGCTAAATACTGAGTCATTCGTGAGTGGCGTTTCCACGCCTTAACAACTCCGGGATTTATTTCTGAAAAATACACTTCACCGAAATGCTTGAATAGCGGTGAGTCATTGCGCATTAGGTGGAGCAACGCTCCGCGCTCATCGACGAACACCTTAAGCTGGTGGATGCCGACACCCTGAATTAGATTGTTTGTCACTGGATCCACGGCAAGCCACGGTCGCTAGCATGCCTGCAATAAGTTTCGATCTGTTTCAGAGTAAACTCGTGCATATTGGCGCCAGGATTAGAAAAGTACTGTCTATACCACTCACCGACTAAGCGCACGGTATCCGGGAATTCTAGCGCAGGTTGCCATTTTAAATCCACGAGAGCTTTGTCACAGCAAAGTTTTAAAAACCTGGCTTCCGGCCTGGCTAGATGATTTGTTTGATCGATGGCCCATCGAGCCTCGGGCCAGTATTTCGCCAGTTCTTGGATGAGCGCGAGAACGGGAACATTTACAGTGATATCAGGTCCAAAATTGTAAGCCTGCCCAGTAACCTGCTGGTTCCGCCTCAAGAGTTCGACGCCAAGATAGAGGTAACCACTTAAGGGCTCTAGTACATGCTGCCAAGGGCGTGTCGACCTTGGACTACGAATGGACACGGTATCACCTTTAGACCACGAACGAATGCAATCTGGCACTATTCGGTCTTCGGCCCAGTCCCCCCCGCCGATCACATTGCCTGCTCGCGCGGTCGCTATTGCTGTCGCTCCGGCCGTGGGCTCAAAATATGATTTTGTGTAGGCGTAGCTAACGAGTTCAGCACAGCCTTTCGAGGCGCTGTAAGGATCCTCGCCGCCAAGCGTATCGTTTTCTCGATACCCCCAAACCCAATCCACATTTCGATAACATTTATCGCTGGTGATCAACACTAACGCTCGTACTGCTGGATTGTGGCGCGCGTATTCAAGTATGTTCAGCGTACCAACGACGTTCGTCTCGAAAGTGTTCAACGGATCGCTGTATGCGCGCCTTACCAACGGTTGGGCGGCAAGATGGAATATAATCTCCGGTGAAAAGCCATCCAAAGCGTCTCTTAAGGCCGCTCGGTCTCGGACATCACCGACCCCATGTTGCATTCGGCGGTTTAGGCCGAGAATCTCGAAATTGCACGGAGTGCCTGGAAGGTCTACTGAATACCCGGCAACGTTAGCTCCCAGTTCCAACAACCAAGTCGACAACCAGGAACCTTTAAACCCTGTATGACCCGTTACGAGAACGCGTTTACCCTTATAATTATTCGCGAACATCAGCTTGCTCCCTTCTTATCGAGCCATGGCGCCTGACCGCTGTGCCATAATTCATTCAAGGTGTCGCGGTCACGAGCGGTATCCATCGGCTGCCAAAATCCACCGTGCTTGAATGCCATTAGTTCGCCGTCCTTAGCTAAATTCTCCAGTGGGGCTCCTTCGAATACGGTTGAGTCGTCAGGCAGGTAGTCGAAAATCGCTGGCTCGAGAACAAAGAAACCGCCGTTAATCCAGCCTTCGCTCGCTTGAGGTTTCTCCTTAAATCGAGTCACCCTCGCTCCATCAAAGGACATGGTCCCAAATCGCGCCGGCGGATGTACGGCTGTGACTGTTGCCAGTTTGCCATGACTTCTATGAAACGCGACCAGCTCACGAATGTTAACATTTGATAGCCCATCTCCATATGTAGCCATGAATGTGCCTTTCGGACGCAAAATATGTTCCAATCGATGAAGCCGGCCACCGGTCATACTTTTTTCACCGGTGTCGAGCAGTTGAATTTTCCATTGTTCCGTCGGACTTCGACTGTATGAAACAACGCCCGTTCCCAGTTTGATCGTCAAATCGCTGCGTCGAAGACGGTAGTTAAGGAAGAACTCTTTGACCGACTCTCCCTTGTAACCTAGGGCTACCACGAAGTCGTCGAAGCCATGTCGTGCATACAATTGCATGATGTGTACAAGCATGGGAATACCACCAATTTCCACCATCGGCTTCGGGCGAATTTGGGTCTCTTCGCTTAGACGTGTACCTAAACCCCCGGCTAAGATAACTATTTTCATGAGCTGCTTTTTTTAAAGAATCGAAAGATTGAGTCACAAACACATTCGACGTCTGCTAGTTCGAGTCCTGGATGCAAAGGAAGCGAGAGTAACTCACTAAAAAGTTGCTCCGTGACCGGCAACGAGAGGCCTTCTTTTTTGAAAAGTGAGAGCAGATGGTTTGGTCGATAGTGCAGACCGCTTTCAATTCCGCCCTCAGCCAGGTGGGCACGTAGCGCGTCACGACGGTGCGCCATCACTCTTATCGGTTGGATATGAGGCACTGTTCCTCCTAGATCCGTTTCGAGTAGTCCAATATTGTCGTGATCGCCAAGTAGTTCACGGTATCGCTTGGCTAACTGCACACGTTTCGGAGCAAATTCCGAAGGGAATCTCCGCAATTGAACTCTTCCGATCGCCGCCAGCACATTGCTCATGTGAAATCGATAACCTTTCCTCTCAACATCAAAATCCCAGCTTCGTTGACCGGAAAAGCGCTTTGCGGTGTCATTTGCGACGCCCAAAAGCCGTGCGTCCTTAACTCTACTCATCATAAGATGGTCGGCAGAAATCACCGCGCCGCCCTCGCCGCTGGTGATATTCTTAATGCCATCAAAGCTAAAACAGGCGATATCTCCAATACTGCCTACCTTACGATTCTTGTAAGTGCACCCGAAGGCATGGGCTGCATCTTCGATCACTCGCAATCGATGTACCTCAGCAAAGCGATAGATGGCGTCCAGGTCTCCAACTGAGCTAGCATAATGTACCGGAAGGATTGCCTTTGTTTTGTTGGTCAGACGTCTCTCGGCATCCCTTAGATCAATCGTTCCAGTTGTCGGAAGAACCTCGCAGGGCACCGGCACCGCACCTGCCGCGACGACCGCTTGATACGTCGCGACAAACGTTAATGATTGCACAAGAACGTGATCCCCTGGTTCGAGTGAAGATTCGAGCGCCAGATGCAACGCTGCCGTACCGGAATTGACACATGCTACGTTTGTTTTCGGTACATTGAGAAAATCAGCAAGCTCTTGTTCGAAACATTGAACTTCTGAGCCCATCCCCAAGTAGCCGTCCCCGGTGATAACCTTACTGGCCGCTTCCGCCTCCATCCGACCAACAATCGATCGAGATAAACGTATTCGAGCAAGCATGGTGTCAGCTTAGTATTCTCGGCGATTGCGATCGATCAGGGCTCAAAACAGAATTCTGGAAGTTCCCTAGCAATATACTCAACGGCACGTTGATCATAGAAATTTCGCCACAGGCCTATATTCCTGGCTGATATCTCTGGCTTGAAATAACTACCTCGCCAAACGTGAGAGTCCGCACTCTCGGCGAGAAACGATAGTATCAACACAAGCGTGTCGTCGTACCGCAATACCAGATCCTCATAGCGCAAGCGAAGTACACGCCTAGGGTCTTCGTCCGTGTTCAATATTTTTGCACGGCAGAGTCGAAATCGACGAACAAAAATCTCGGGCGGCACTGCTGCTCCTCTATATGGGCCTGGACGCTGAATAGTCCCTGGCGGGACGTAGGTATTTTGCGCCACATACATGTCTCGAGGATCACGGTCGACGATGATAGACCTTGCTTCATAGAAATACCTTATGGTTCGGGAGGGATTGAACGGTTCGAAAGAATTATGCATTACAACCGTGTGTGCAGCCGGCTCCGCGAAAGCCAGCATCAGTGAATTCATATACTCGCGAGTCAGCTCAAGAAAGTTGTCTGGTGCAGACAAGTCATAATCTATATCGAAAGCTGAATTAATTCGGAGTAGCTTTAAAAGTTTTCGGATAAACAGCTCAGGAGTCGCCATATCGAATGCGCTAAATGGCCAGGAAGCACGATAAGTCGTGTCGACCAGCGCATCGATATATTTGTTGGACGCGGCGGAAAACTGACCTTTGAAGAAATCGTCATAATTCCACCCGGTTGCCTCTAACCAAGTTGACGGGCGAATCCATGAGTTCCGCGTGGCAAAGCGTCGGACGATGCGTCGGAACCGTCGTATTGCGGCATCCGAGCGAATAGGTGACCAATCGTCCATTAATGCTGATTCTAAATCTCGTATGCCGCCTTGAATCCGGAGAAGATTAAATTCGTACTGAAAGGGAGCTACTGTGTACGAGCGAAACTCACGCATCAAATCTATCATCGCATGTTTGCCGGAAAATGCATAACCACTTAAATCTAAATAGCGCAGCCGTGATTCTGAATCCGTCATATCAATATCGAATGAATTCGTAGATCTGGCGTATCGTTGTTTTTTTCCAGTAGATTGCTGGTACATCCCGAAAGCATAAATCCGTCCTGCGCGTAAGCTCTAAAAAGCGGTTTGTTACGGTCTCGACTCCATGGTTTTGCTGGACATATAAGTATGACTTGCGAGCGAGCTGTTCATAGTTGCTCGTTAAATCCGTCATCATCTCGACGAAGCTGTCTCTAGTAGAGTCGCAGTCTGCGTTGGTGATTGTATGGCCTAGGTCGAATCCTTGAGTGTCGTGGAGCCAACGGTACCGGTAGTCTTTCGATACTTCGGTATAGGACAGGTCGAGAAGCATTACTGGCAAACCTGAAGCCGCCCCGTGCAGTGCAGCGGTACCCATTGAGGCCACGATATGGATCCTTTCATTCAACAGATCGAGCATCCTCGAGAAAGGCAGGTCACCATATCGGATAAGTTTTAATCCGCCTGTTTCACATCCGAATCGTGTCAGGCGGCGAGCCTCGGGGCCATCGCCAACAACGTGAAACACGATGGTTCGACCGGTCGCAACGGAATATTCAATGAAGCGCTCGATAGTTCGAACCAGTATGTGAATCTTGAAATCATACAGCCTACCAATCCACGCAACGTGAAGGTCCTCACTGTTCCATGCAACATGTCGGCTTGTTACCGGCAGCTCGATTGGCACAGGAAGGAAGATTGGGTTCGGAACGGTGCAGCCCAAATAGCGTTCGGTAGCGTGCAATGCCGGATGATCATAGAAAAATAGACTTTGCCTAGAAGATAGAAGCATTACGAACTCAGTAATGTGCTTCATTTTCGTTTTGTAGAGACCCCTCATAAACATTTCATACAAAACGGGATTCTGAAGCCACCAATCTTTATGACCGATTAACGGAAACGGAGGTGGTACAAAGTTATGCGGGTGCAGTTGCCACTCAACTATTCGGGCATCATCATGTATTTTGAGTTGGCGAGGGAGATTGCCGGGTATTTGGCCCTGTATTACAAGCGTTTCGCCAGCACCGATTACGATCGCGCTATCTTTCTTGAATTCGACAAACTGCACTTTGCTTCGGGCTTCCAGACCGTATGCCATCGGGCCGTCGCGAAAGTCTATTAATTTCACATGCTCGTTTTCTATATCACCGATCGCTTGGCCGAGTTGCTTGAAAAGCGTCGATACACCACTGGGATAGTGGTATGGAAAGAAAAAATTGTATACCATTAACGGACTAGCAAATTGACAGCCGCAGCGTTAATTGGGTTCTCATGAAGAGAACTAGAATACGCGACAGTGAGCAGACCTACGAAGTTTTTCCACTACGGCTAAAAATACGCATTACATGCGTCGATAACTTCTGATACATTATCGTCCGTCATTCCTGTATTGAGCGGTAGACTTAAGACAGTGTCATGGATCTGCTCAGTAATCGGATAGGACCTCGTAGACCATTCCTGGAAGGCGGGCTGTTTGTGCGGTGGTACTGGATAATGGATCATCGAACCGATTCCCTTTCGTTCAAGATGCTCTGCCAGCGCATCGCGTTTTGCGGTGCGTAAGACGAATAAGTGCCAAACGTGTTCATCCGCCCCTCCAGGTGACGGTAGCGTAAGCTTCTCGTTCTGGATATGCCCAAGATACATTTGGGCAATCTTTCGTCTACGGTCATTGTCTGAATCGAGATATGGCAGTTTCACGGATAGAATTGCGGCTTGAATCTCATCCAGCCGGCTATTTACACCCAAATAGCGATTATGATATTTTTCATGACTTCCGTAATTCCGAAGCGCTCGAATAACATCGGCCAACTCGGCATCGTTCGTCGTGATTGCACCGGCGTCACCTAAAGCGCCAAGATTTTTCGTTGGATAAAAACTGAATCCAGCTGCGCTTCCTAGATTCCCTGTTCGTCGGTTTCCAAACATTGCACCTTGCGCCTGCGCGCAGTCTTCAATGATCTTCAAGCCGTGATTATTCGCAAACTCTTGCATTTCGGCGTTATAGGCGACACGACCATAAAGATGTACCGCGAGAATTCCCTTTGTATGTTTTGTCAGATGCTTCTCTAGCAGACGAACATCGATGTTATAGGTGTGAAGATCGGGTTCGATCAGAATTGGAACTAGCCGATTTTCCGTGACGGATAAGATACTGGCTATATACGTATTTGCTGGAACCATTATTTCGTCCCCTTCACGCATGACCTTTAGCTCTTTATAGGCTCGTATTATTAAAGTCAGTGCGTCCAATCCATTTCCAGTGCCTATGGAATGATTTAGTCCACAGTAACTCGCGAAGGCGCGTTCGAAATCGTTAACTTGCTTTCCGAGAATATACTCTCGCGAGTCTACAACGTCCGCAAGCGATGCAAGCATCGCTTCTCTATATCCGGCATTAATTGTCCTAACGTCTAAGAAAGGGACCACGTACTGCGAGCGTTGATCGCCGTTATTCGAAATTTAAACTTAGTCTATCACTCGAAAGGTTGGTAAAGGCAGGACGAACTTCGACCGTAAGCCCTTGGCTCTCCACTGTTCGATAATATAGTCGCTGTAATGCCAAGCGAGAATCACGATATAGTCAGGTTTCTCGCGAAGTATAATCTCGTTATCGACGATAGGAATGTGCGTTCCCGGGAGAAACTTCCCAAGTTTTTCCGATCCTGGTAGTTGTGAGATATACGGCATTAGGGTTTCATCCAGACCATAATACTGTGCAAGCACGGCTCCGCGACCTGGGCAGGAATCGGCAACGAAACGTCGACCCTCACGCTTTGCTCCATATGCGAGGCTCATAAACTGTTCGCGATTCGTTTGAACTACGTCTCGCCAAGTCTTCCATGCAGCTTCTGAAAATAATCCCGCACGCTCTTCTTCAAGGAGCAATTCACCAACTCGTGAGTGGATCGGATACCTACCCTCTCTACCAACATAGATTCGAATGTTGCCTCCATAGCGCGATGCTCGACCCACATCGAAGACCTCAAGTCCATAGAACGGCATCAAAGTCGCAAGAGCTTTGAGGCTGTATGTCCTTATGTGTTCGTGATAAACACCGTCAAATTGATTACCCTGTAGAACATCCAATAGATACTGACTCTCACTTATGAAAATGCCATCGGAATCGAGAAGTGTGAGTAGTCCGCGCATTATTTCCCCTAGGGGAGCCATATGAGCGAAAACGTTTGTCATGGTAACGACCTTCGCACGTCCGCGGTCGCCTACAATCTCCTTTGCGACCCGTTCGGTGAAAAAACTTTGTATTGTTTCTATCTGATTCTGCTCGCGTGCGTATTTCGCAACATTCGTCGGTTCGACGCCTAACGTCCTCATGCGGTTCCGACGAAACCCGGTTAGCAAGGTGCCGTCGTTCGATCCAATATCGATGCACAGTGACTCCGCAGGAATTGAAAAACGAGTGACTATATCGTCAGCAAACGCTCTTTGATATTGCTCTAGCGGTTTGGAGATTCCACTCCGGTATGGATAGTCAGGATAATATATTACAGAACCGTCGACGACGTAATCCAGTTGGGCGGATCCGGACTCAGGGCAAATCAACAATCTCAATGGATAGGTTGCTTCGGGCTGGTGGATCGAGTCTGCAGTCAATAATGCGTCGCAAGGTGCCTGGTGCCCAAGGTCAATGACTTCGAAAAGATTCTTGGATCCGGTTATCTGGCAATAATCGAGACGGCCGGGTGAAACATCATGGTGTTTGATGGTCATATATGTGATTAAGTGTGTTACTTCGAAATTGGCGCAGCAGAACTGCCAGTTCGGCGATACAAGGCTAGCGCCACGGTGTTTTTAATCCGGATAGCAAATTGTCTGTCGCTTCAATTTCCATTTGCTTTCGAGCTTCATTTGATGAGTAAGCAATATGTGGTGTCAGCACGATCTGTCGGTAGGTCTTTAGCGGTCCGTCGTACGGTTCCTCCGTAAACGCATCAAGCCAAGCACCGGCAATCTTGCCACTATCCATAGCATTCTGGAGCGCAGCCTCGTTGATCAATCCGCCTCGGCCCGCGTTAATTAGATAGATCCCGACCTTGGAGCGGTCGAGTTGCGGCTTTCCGAGAATTTCCGTACTGCCGCTTGCATGCAGACTAATAATATCAGATCGGTCGAGTGCCTCATCTAAGGAAACTAGTTGGATACCTTCAAGAAAGCCCTGCTTAGCTGGGTCTACACCGAGAATGTGTACGCCGAACGCTTTTAGATAAGAAGCGACTTGTAGCCCGATCCGCCCCAAGCCCACGATCGCTACAGTCTTACCGGTCAACTGCGGACCCGACAGCTTCTCCCACACTCCAGCATGCATCTGTCCATCCATAAATGAGATGCGACGAAGCATGCAAATCATGACACCTATTGTAAGCTCGGCAACAGCGACCGTTGGGGCATTCGGTGTGGAAAATACGCGGATTCTCAGGCGCTTCGCGGCTTCAAGATCGACATTGTCCAGACCAACGCCATTTCGCGAAACAACCTTCAATTGCGAGCGGGCTAAAACTCCCTCAGTGAGTGCCTCTAAACCAGAGATTATTCCCACAACGTCTTCCAAGGCCACATCGAGGTCCGCTTCGGACATCTTTCGGCCGACAGGGTTGCGGCGAACCTCATACCCGGCCTCCTCTATCTTACGTATGGGAGTGTCGTTGGAAACGCCGAATGTGGTAGGCGTTATGAGAACAATTCCTCGTGGTTTGCTTTGCATTGCGTCTCGTTGCCGGCGCTAGGTTATGCGCTCTCTCTCGAAATACTCTGAGCAACATGACTGAAAAACATCGTCATTCGCACATTCCACTCGTTGCGGTATGGCATTTGCGTCCGGCAAAATCAGTCCAAGCTTTGTCTCTGAGTTCTTCTTGTCTCTGAGAATAGCCTCAAAGAAAAGATTCTTTGGGATATCTGTCCGCTCAAAACCTTGGTAGTTGCGACGTAACGTAGGGTGCATTCGATCAAAGTGATTACGGTTCATTCGGCCGAGACGCACCGAGAGGAAATTGGCCATATCTATGCCGATCGTTACCGCGATACCATGGGGAACAGTAAATCCAGTAGCAGACTCAATAGCGTGCCCGAAGCTGTGCCCCAGATTCATTTTATTTCGGATTCCACGATCGAATTCGTCTTGTTCAATTATGCTCTTCTTCAAGTTGAGTGATCTCCGAATATAGTGGCGGGTTATTGCCGAATCGTGGCCTATCTTAGAACAATCGGCCGCGATCGAATCGAATGCCGTTGGCCCAGCAATCACATGTACTTTGAGCATCTCGCCGATGCCAGATCGAATGTCGACGCCTTGCAGACTTTTCAATACGGACGTGCTTATGACTATTCTCTTTGGAGGGGTATATGTGCCGACGATGTTCTTAAAAACTCCAACGTTGATTGAGCTCTTCGAGCCGATGCACGAGTCGGCCTGGGCCAGCAAAGTCGTTGGGTAAAAATGCCATTCTATACCTCTCAATAACACAGCTGCAATGAAGCAGGTGATGTCCTGGATAATTCCTCCACCAATTGCCAATAATACGTAATCACGTCTAATTCCGCACTGTAATAATTGTGTGATGTACTGCGGCAGGCGTTCGAGCGATTTATTCGCTTCAGATGCCTCTATCGTTAAAAACGGTGAAGATGCTCGAATTGTGGCAAGTTCTTGTGAGTAGATTCGCGCCACATTGGCATCGACAATAAAAAGTTTCTGTCTCTTGTCCTCTGTTAAGTGGCCGAAAGCATCATCGTCAAATTCTACAGAATATGGTCCGCTTTGGGATTGAACGACAATGGGATCAAACACGCGTAAATCCTCCGTCGATCACAATGTTTTGACCACTGATAAAGGTGTTCTCTGGACCGACTAACCAAGACACTAGCGCTGCAACTTCGAATGGTTGTCCCAAACGCCGCATTGGGACTCGAGCCACCAACTCTCGAATCCCATGCTCGCCAAGATTCTTTCTTGTAAGATCGGTCTCAATAAAGCCCGGGGAAACGCAGTTAGCGAGGATCCCTTGGGATGCGACTTCGGCAGCGAGGCCGGCGGTCAAACCGTCGAGGCCAAACTTACTCGCGGAGTAAACGGCCCGGCGTTCCATGCTAACAACACTGAAGATCGAAGCTATGTTTACAATTCTACCCCAGCCCGTTTTCCGCATTCCTGGCAATACTGCGTGACAGAGCCTAAGTGCGGATCGCAGATTTACTTCGAGCATGTTGTCATAGTCGTCTAGGCTAATGTCGCTAAATGGATTGTTAGTATTGATTCCGGCATTGTTGACGAGAATATCGAAACCCAGGTGACCGACTTCGATCGCAAATTCATCTACCTCTTGACGGTTAGCTAGGTCTACTGCCCGGTAAGTGATCGAATCCGGCGGTGCTTTTATGACCTTTGTCCCGGTAATCCAAACGGCCGCGCCATCGGCCTGAAGTTTGTGCGCTATCGCTTGGCCAATCCCCCTGGTACCCCCCGTTACAAGCGCCTTCTTGCCTGTTAAGTTAGGCCCCACAAATCTCCGGGGTTTTCATTTTAGTAAGCTGGCTACTGGCTCCGGAGCGCGATCCACAATGTCGAATCTCTTCTTCCATTCGCGATCAGCACCGTAGATACGGTAAACCAATTCCATTGTTCGGAGAGCTTCGAACGAGGATCCTTCGATTATTTGCCTATCACCCACGACCGCATCTGCAAATTCAGCTATCTCGTCGCGCCAGGAATCGTCCCGCTCGTAATGTGTAGTCACCTCTCGAGGATCGCCACCGTCATCCTCGCTGGTATAGGCTATCGTCAGTGTCTCGGATCCATAGCTCTTTGAGCCTGAAAGAATACCCTCGAGCGTCAGGTGGCCGCGTTCCAATGTGATTTCCAATCGGAAACTATGCCGCCATTGTGTAGCCGAAGAGTGTAGCATCGCGACAATACCGTCCTTTGTTTGCATTAGGGCATATGCATTGTCCTCAACGTCGTGCCGCCAAAATGAATTCGAAACAACGCTTTGGATTCTGTCGAATTCCCCAGCAAACATTCGCATGAGATCAACCATGTGAATTCCCTGATCGAGCAAAATGCCTCCGCCAGCTTCGCTTCGCCTCGTTCTCCAAGAGGACTCGAAGCTTATTATTTTCGATTTTCCGTAAAGTCCGCGGAGATTGATTACGTGACCAAGGTCTCCACTCAATACGATTCGGCGAGCCTCTTTCACGGAATAGTGATAGTGATGATTGAATCCGAACTTAAGCTTCAAAGCGGGATGTCTTTGTTCTTCTTCAATAACACGTGCCAAATCTGCAAGGTCTCGACCCGGGGGCTTTTCGCAGAAGACATGTAGTCCACGGGCTAGTCCGGCGACTGTGACTTCGGCGGCAAGATAGTTTGGGAGGCTGACGAAAAGCACATCTAGTTCTTGTCGGAGTAACGATTGATAGTCCGAATAATATTTGACGCCGTCCTCAAACACTCCGTGCGTCGCGTATTTCGCATCGCAAACCGCGACGGTCCGCATTCTCGGATTGAGGTCAATGTAATGCCGGCGGCGACGGCCAACAACTCCATATCCGGCGATACCCACCCGCAGACGTTGCAGTTCCTCCGGCGCGCTCATTGCTTTGCAACGTAGTGCGATAACCAAGGATCAGCGCGCATGAGTTCGGCCGCCTGCTGGAGATCTCTAGGCGTGTCGACTCCGATGCTGTTACTAATCACGGGCACCAATTTAATCCGGTATCCGTGCTCCAATAGGCGCTGCATATCTACGGACTCAATAGCTTCCAATGGAGTCGGTGTGAGGCGCATATAGGCGCTTAAAAGGTCACGCCGAAAGGCAATGATACCCAGTTGTTTATATCGTTGCACCTTCAACTTGCCCGCCATTTTTAAAGATGGAATCGCTTCGCGGGAAAAGTACATCGCGTTCATTTGGCAGTCGAAAGTGACCTTGACCAAATTTGAACTTAACGCCTCCTCGTCAGTTATGGATGATATAAGATTTGCGCAGTCCAATTTTGGATCGTCGAGCAAAGGTCTGATTACCGACTCAAGAATATCTGGACTGATTAATGGTTCGTCGCCTTGTACGTTGACTATGATTTCGGCGGTCTCATGACCTGCAGCTTCGGCAACACGGTCGGTGCAGCGTTCGTGTGTGGCGGCTGTCATCACTGCCCGACCGCCATTTGCTTCGATGGCCAAAACAATTTCCGTATCGCAAGTCGCAACGACGACATCGTCAATTAGTTTGCAGAGTTTCACACGTCGGCGGACATGCTCCACCATAGGTAGGCCGGCAAGTAATGCCAAAGGCTTTCCTGGAAACCGAGTCGACGCCATGCGAGCAGGGACGATCGCCAATACTCGAGGAATCGTCATAAAGAATACAGTCTGGATAAATGCATAAAGTTCGAGACTGGCAACAGGCCGATCGAATCTGTAATACCGACGCTTTTTATTTCAGCAATTCGAAGTCTGAAGTGGTTCGTCATCAATTCAGTGATCATAATGTCGTCTGAACTGAAAACTTTCCATCATGAGTAAATTTTTGGCCGCAAATGCATTCTGCGATAGTTCCATTACCAAAAACAAGTTTCTTTGCGCATCTGCACACCCATCCAGCAATTCTGCCTGGATTTCCTATCACAAGCGCGTGGTCGGGCACATCGCGGGTTACAACCGATCCCGCGCCAATCATTGCCCAACGACCCACTGAAACGGGTAAGATTGTACAGTTTGCACCGAGGCTGGCGCCGGATCTCAGCAACACCTTGGCAAATTCGGACGGCCGCTGCTTACTTCTGGGCCATCTATCGTTGGCGAACGCTGCACTCGGGCCAATAAAGACGTCGTCCTCAGCGATAAGTCCGTCCCATAGGTGCACGCCAGACTTGATTGTCACGCGATCACCCAAGCGCACACCGCCTTCGATGAAAGTATGATCGCATATGTTGCAATCCGATCCAACGACAGCACCTTTGAGGATGTGTGCAAATGCCCAGACTCGGGTTCCTGTACCCAATACTGCGCCCTCTTCGACGATGGCCTTTGGATGAAGCATTGGATCGTCCTTACGCATTTGAGAAATTCGCTTCGGCGATCGATGGAGCTCCATATTGAATCCGTCTGATGAGATCGTGGCATATTGAAGAAACGACGGCGATCTGGTATGCAGTCATTTTATGGGCCTCTGCAGAAGAATTTGCATGTGGGAGCTCAGTCGGTGCTTCGTAATCCAAAGCTGAAGATCGCCCTTGCATTCTTGGTCAGCATAAAGGTTCAAATGAGACCAAAAGCGATCGAGAGTAATTTCGCTCCGGTTCGCAGCCCCCTCTACGATCTGCCAATCGAGCACCCCCGGTGTATCTAATGCCTTAACGAGGAATCCGGAATTTCTGCATAGCAAACTTAACGATTCCGGGTTTAAAAAATTGAGGTGATGAGGAGGGAATATGCTTCGTGATTTGTCCCACATTAATTGGATATCAAAACCTTCGCCGCTCAGTGTGCTCAGTAATAGGCAACCTCCAGGCAATAGGAGGCGAAATGCCTTTGAAATCATCGATTCTGGCTTATGGAGATGTTCCAATAGTTCGAATGCAGTTAGAAGCGAAAAGCAGCCATCGCGCTCATCAAGGTCTTCGATCGTTGCTTCATCGACCTCAAGTCCTTTGCCTCGACAAATCTTTGCCATATTGGGCGAAGGCTCGATCGCGACAAGCTTTGCCCGCGGCCATAGTCTCCTGAGTTCTTCTAGGAATAACCCATATCCCGCGCCGATGTCTCCGATCATTCCGTTCGCGAGCATCGGCAAGCTTTCAGCGACATATGCGGCACGAGGACGGAATATCTTTTCTCTACGGGCTTCGGCGACAGGCTCAAAGAACTTCTCTACCCAATAACGGCTTGACGGAGAGTTCACGTAAAAGTCTTTCAATGGCTCTACCTTCGGCCTCGGATTGACGTACAGGGTGCGACATTGCCCGCAGGTACCGTACGTAAAACCAAACTTATCGAATTCAGGTCGGAATCTGCCGGTTCCGCATGCGGGGCATGCCACATTCTCCAGACTCTCGGGAGAACTGAAAAAATGGGCGGCATCAGCTCGCACCATTTCTAGATAGCGTTTATGCACCTCCGCATTTCGAATTTCCTGTTCTTTCACGGTCCGTCGGGTGGCGGCTGGTCCTATTTAGTGCCCATCTCGGCGGGATTTTTGCACCCAAGCCCCATTTTTCTTCATGGCTCGAACTCCACCTTGGCAGGCTTCGCTCAGCAGAAGCATGTCGGAACTGTATGCAATCAGTCTATAGCCTTCGGCAATCTTCTCCGCAACAAGGTCTGGGCGCTGGGGTACGACATGAAAACCAGGAATAATTGTTGGGTGCTCCTTCGCGACCCGCATTATCTCAGCTAACGCCTCCAGGATCAATGGGTGGTCAAGTTGACCTGGTACTCCAAGTGAACCCGATAGATCATACACGCCGACCAGGAAACCATCGACGCCCTTTACCTGAATAATGTCCGGAAGATTTCGGACTGCTTCGATATGTTCGATCTGAACGATAACGATGCTCTCCTCGTCCAGCCATTTTCGATATTCTTCGAAATGCGCGCCATAGCCCTGCGCTCTTGCCAGACCTACTCCGCGATAACCCGAGGGAGGATATCTGACGGCTCCGACAGCCCGTTCGGCATCTTCTATTGTCTTTACCATAGGTACAATAATTCCTCCCGCTCCTGAATCCATGACACGTTTTATTTGAACTGGGTCATTGCTCGATACCCTAACTAAGGGAACAGCGCCCATGTTAGAGATCGTCCTGATAAGGCCCTCCGCCTGTTCTAAGGACATAACGCTGTGCTCTAGATCGATCGACAGCCATTCGAAGCCGGCTGCAGCCATTATCTCGGCATTAGCCGGAGTTGCGAATTGAATCCACGAACCTATTGCAGATTCGCCCCGTACGAGCCGTGCCTTCAGTTCTCCTCCCCTAGGCAATCGATACAGGTTGGTGATTTCTTCCTTTGCCATAAAATGGACCGTTCGGCTAACCCAGAATCGCTGTTCGAAAAAGGCCCAAGCGGCTGCCGCCTGCGGATACTATCTGCCTGAATCGCTGACGTTCTCCTGGTTTCATTACCCAGTGATAAGTTACCCAAAATGTACACAATAGCGCGCAGGCCCTCATTCCGCTAGAAAGCATACCCACTCCAGATATTGAAAGCGAGACAAGCAGCGTCACAAATGTCAGGCCGAAGATGCGTCCGAGGCGGTTGAATTCGACATTTATGTGGTATAATCGGTTTGAGACAGGAAATACCAATCCTGCAAGTAGTAAAAAGGTGGCCAGTGATGCCCATGCGGCCCCGATCGCTCCGAATCGATCGATCAGAAAGTAATTTAGCGCGAGATTGAACGGCACGCATGCTGCAAACAAATATAGGTGCAGATGTGTTCGGCGGGAAAACACGATTCCGCAATCAATGATGTTGATTGACCCGTAAATTAGCTGCGCCAGCATAATGAGCGCAATCACTCCCCCGGCTCCGCTGTAGCCAGGACTGCTCGCGAATAGTGAAAGAACCTCGTGAGAGAACATTCCGAAACATGAAACAATAGTTAGTCCGACAAAAAAATAATAAGTGAGTGCGCGCTTAAAGAATTCAGGAGCGTCTGGGCTGTCCCTGTATTGCATGCGCATCGGCGCCCAAATTTGGCAAAATGGCCCGATCAAAAGTATTTGAATGCTGCCGCCCAGCTTGTAACCGAGCGAATATATACCCACTGCGGTCAGCGAGGCATACCGATCAAGCAGGAGCCGATCGGCCCAAGTTAGGGTATAATAGGCCAAGCCGGCTAACATGGTAGGCAGACCATACCTCAGTTGGAGTGAAAGCTCCGTGCCCGGCCATTCCAAATTGAGGTCGCCGCGAGTGAGCCAAAGCAGAAGCGCGCAAAGCAAGAATTGATTGCAAAGATCGCCTAGCACCGGTGCGAGAACCCCTAAATGCATGTGAAGAAGGAAATACGAAATTGACGAAACTCCTAACAGAAGGCTGATCAAATTTATCATTACAACTTGTCCGGAACGCTTTGCAAAACGCAGCAATAGGAATAGCAGATTATTTGTGAAGAGAAACGCGGACGCAGCCAGGGCGACGGACACATGCAACGAATATTTTGGGCTTCCAAAGAGCCACCTCGAGATGGTCGAACTCGCAAAGAAGCCCAGGATCAATTGCGTCCCAGCTCCGATCCCCGTAATTAGAAGGCTAGCACTGACTGCTTTCTTACGTTCCTCGGCATCCGGAAAGTCGTAGTATGAACGAGAGAGAGCCGAAGACCCGCCCAAGAAGAACAACGCGCCCGCTAGAGTACCCGAAAGCGTCAGTAATGACAGCACACCATATGTCTCAGGTTCGTAATGCTTAGTATATAGCGGTATTAGGATGAAACCAACCAGCGCCTGAACTACAGAACCGATACCGTATATAGCACTGTGCCGTGCAATTTCCTTAAATTTATCGAACATTTGAAAAGATCGGTATTGGGAGTCAAAATCGTTTGCTAATATCCCGGCTAATCAAGGCAAACTCTATGCGAAGCAGCTATTGCAGATCACGGCTTCGCCCCGTCGCTTCTAGATGCTGAAGCAACCGAGAAAACCTTAGCATCCTCAGCTTTCACCAAACTTTTTTCGGCTTTTGGGTCCCAGTAATGTTTTCAACACAGGAAGAACCGCCTTCAATCGACGCCTCCAAGTTGCAAGTTGCTTCACCCGATCAAGGTAAAACGCTCCATTTTCAACGTCCGCCTCGGCAAGAATTTTGAGTCGCGTAAGACCTTCCGCGCCCGGCGCCAGTGGAGCAGCCCTCTCCATTAAAATGCCGCTCACCAACTTGCGCAAACTTAGCTCAGGCTCATACGTGATGCCTCGACGGAGTGAACCTTCATTTGTCGACTGCTCCCGGGGCGCACCCGGAATCTCGGAAATTCTGATCGCCCCTAGCGAAAGCAAAAGCTGTATTCCTTGGCTCGCCGAGCCCTTGCTTATCTCAAGTCGGTCAACGATGTCTGTGAAGCTCAAAGAACGCGGAGAGGCAAATAGCACTCCGTAAATCTGCCCTAGAGAACGTGGAATTCCGACGGCATGCACCATCTGGTCGAAAAGCGAAACACACTCGAACTCAAACTGTGATATTGAGTTCCCGCCACGGACCAGACGCCGTGCACTCGAGTTTGGTGATACGAATTCCAAGACTCCGCATCTCAGGATATATCCCTGTTAAGTTCAAGTGAAAATGAACTACCAATTAGAGTGTCCAGACGATCGGCGCTGTGAATTCCACGACCTTAAATCGAACCGACCCTTTCAATACGGACCTCCGCCCAGAGCTCCGCAGCAGATCAATCCAAAACGTCTGGTGCAAGAGGCCGCGAGATACGTTTAGGAATTTCCAATCTGCGATATTGGTTCGGTATCGATGCTTAAGTAGCCCTCTCAATGGTAAACGTACCCGCAATCGGTTGCATTAGCCTTGCCCGGCCATCCCTGTGCGGTTTCATAGAAGTATCCCATGACACCTCACTCTTCTCCTCCTTTACCTGGCCCTTCAGGTCAAAGCAGCACGCATATCTCTGCCGATGTGGAAAACAATTACTATGATGGAGTCGATTTGCATGAACTATATTCGCGATTTGTCCGTGGGGTACCTCAGATATTGGGACTAGCTGCATTGTGCGTAGCAATCACCGCAATTATCTTTCTAGCGGCCAGCCCTATGACCCCGGCCACAACATCAATGCGAGTGAACTTTTCCTTCACTGGCTACGGAAGAGGAGAATATCCCGATCACTCCAAATTCGATCCAGACGATATTCGAGCCTCCGATGTCGTGTTCGAAGCGCTGAAACGCCAGGGATTTGATGGCAACGGAGATTTTCAAAGTGAGGTGCGCGCCGCATTGACTATAGAGGGGGTTATTCCTCCCAACGTAATTCGAGAGAGGGATCGACTTCGGGCCGCTGGACAAACTTTTTCCCCTTATATTCCGGACGAATATTTCGTCACGCTTACCTTGCCGCGTGGATTTCCACTCAGTGGGCGTCAACGCGAACTCCTCCTGAACGAGATTACTAACGTTTATAAAGAGAAGTTCCAACGCACCTATGCCGAACCGCCTCTGGCATTTGGCAACGCCTTTGAGACATTGCGAAAGGCAGACTATTATGAATACGAACTGGTGCTAACTGACGAGATTCGCAATATTACCGCGTTTCTAGAGCAGCAGTTAAACGACGATAACGACGGCAAATCGGTCGGGGCCCTAGATTCGGATCAGCAACAAATTTCCGGAAACTTTAATTCGGCGCGAACCTTTCGCTCCCGTACGACCAATTTATCCTTCCGGGATCTCCTTGAGCAGACCCATCTTTTTGCCGAAATTCAACTTAATGAGACGTTAGGGTTGATCTACCAAAATGGTCTTTCCAGCAACCGGATAGCGGATATGGAGAAAATGGATTACAATTTGCATATGCTTATGGACCAGGAGCAGAAAGAGGTAGATGAAGCAAAAGTTGTCGAAGATCTGTTGTCGAAGGCCCAGGAGCGGTCACAGGGTTACGTCTTGGAAATGAAATCTCAGGCGGAACAGCAACGCCCCGGATCGCTCGTTCTCGACCAAGGACTTATCGATTCTCTGCTGTCGAATGATTCCTACAATTTTCTCGTCCGCCGCGCACTCGACGCGGAATTGAAGGTCAAAGGAACGCAGGCCGAAAAAAGCCGTCTGCTCGAGCGCCGCAAGATCATGGAAACTTTTCTTAAGAGCACAGGCGAAGATCAATCAGCGGTAATAGTCCAAGTTCAACAGTCACTTGCCCATTTAGAGACCTCCTACAACGAGTTGATTTCCAATATCCGGAGGACCCACGCTGATTTCGCGCAGCAACAATTTGCTGACGCGATTCACATTAGTATGCAGCCTGCATCCAGCAGCATATATAGACCACTTTTCCTGGCCGCTACCGTCGGCGGGGTGATCGGCATGACGCTTGGGATTGGGCTGAGTTTGGTAGGTATTTATCTCGGATCCCCTAAGGGCGTGGTGTAATTCACTACCATCCCTTTGCCAAATCGACAATACAAAGAATCCGCTGAGTTAAGGGCTCAAATGTATCCCTTGCGGCCTAGGTAGGGTCTATTGTTTGATGCAGGTATGTTTGTACTGGCGCCGGGCCGGCGTGTCGGCGCAAATGAATCGGTTCACATAGGCCGAGCGAAATGTCCATGAAGGCAGAAAGAATTTCACGGTTGATCCGATTCAGTTGGCTAACGGCCCTGAACGTGGGGTTCATAATCCTGTGTCTACGGTTCATAGGCGCAGCAATGAAAGCAATTCAGCCTGAGAGGTTATCTACACTGATATTGCTCCTTTGTTCCTTTGCTCTAGGATGTTGGTCCCCTCTCCCAGCGCTCTTCGCATTTACCGTTTCGATACCCATCCTGAACGAACTCGGGCACATGGACGTGGCGGATAATGCGGCTCCCTTGGGCCTCGTTTATTCGGGAATTTATCTTGGAGTGCTATTACATCAGATTGGAGCGCGACTATCTGTTCAACGAATAGTGCTAAGTAATGAACATTCTCGCGCGGCTCCGTGCTCCGATGGCTCAGGTACTCCATTTATCACCTTCGCAAGTGACATATTCACTACAGCGATTCTGCTCTCACTTGGTATTCAAATATATCAACATTCCAGTCAACACACGTTCTGGGTGGCATGGTGTGAAAAGCCGACATTGGACTACAGCACCTGCCAGCCACGCAGATCTCGACCAAGATGCGATAACTAGAGCAAAGGAGATAACGGTCCAAATCAAATGGGACGCCATTTTCCCCCACGAGCATCGGTGCAACGACGCAACCCAATATACCAGGAGGGCTACCGTTATGCTTCCAAACGAGTGCACATCCTCGAACGGAGCACACGGCATTCCCGTGGCCTCTCTGTTGGGAAAATTGTAGACGCGCTGGATCAAATAAAAGATGCAAATTGCTATGCCGAAAATGACGAACAGTGACGGAATCAACTGTAACAAGG
>Ga0207020_1033_pt2 | contig 32494 bp, 36 predicted proteins | sample Alteio_BWMinCont_48_FD_153500 | JGI IMG/M metagenome (GOLD analysis project Ga0207020, IMG submission 153500) | Enriched cells from forest soil in Barre Woods Harvard Forest LTER site, Petersham, Massachusetts, United States -... | ecosystem: Environmental > Terrestrial > Soil > Temperate forest >... | reverse complement strand
ACCCACGCGCGTACCCATTATCATCTGTGGCAGCCCATATGATGGAATCAAACAAACCAAATGAAAGGCGGTTGCTTATGTTCCAGGTAATGAAAAACTCCCCATTTTATGCGGTTAGCTGTATAGTTATTCAGGTTAGCATCCATCGGGTCATCAAACCGGGCCCATAAAGCCATATATTTCACATTACCCAATGTAGCTGTAAGTTTAAAGAACGGGTAAGGCGCTGCATAATCAGATAAAAACAATGAACGGTAACCATCGCCGATAAATGTTTTATCGCGGCCGGCGGTAATATTCAAATACTTTACAGGCGTATAGGAGGCGACAGCTGTAAGATATGACCAATTGAAAGTATTACCGGCGCTATGATCAATGGCCTGCCCGGGTATTACACCCACCTGGTTAATGTAGGTTGACAGGTAGCCCGGAAAAACAGCCTGGCTAATGTATCCGCTAACATTAAAATAAAACTTATTGCTTACTGTGCCGCCAGCCTGGAAACCATAAGTGGTTAAATAGGTATTTATACTATTTGAAAATTCTCTGCCTACATTTAAATCGGGTAAAAAATCGGCATAAAGGGTGCTGTTTGAATTTTTAATATCAATTAAATGCTCATTAAACAATTTACGGTATCCCCAGCTATGTTGTTTGCCATCTGCTCCATAATTTAGCAAAGAATCAAAATGATGCCTTAATACGCTGTCGTCAGCAAAAAAAGGGTTTTATAGAAGTATGTTCACGCGTATTTGTTGAATATATATCGCTATTGAGTTTTTGATAGAATTGATAGGAATAGGGCTGGTATTCAGACTGAGCCCTGGCTATTCCAATTAAAGACAATGACAATACAAGACTGGCAAATAATTTCTTCATATAAAACTTGGGTCAGCTATTATTCGAAATAGTTAAGCGTTTGAAAGCCGCCTTTTTTCAAATAATCATCTTTTTTAACCAGGTGCAGATCTGATTGGATCATATCGGTTATGAGGCCCTGCAGATCATATTTAGGAGTCCATCCTAATTTTTTGTTGGCTTTTGAAGGATCGCCTATCAACAAATCAACCTCAGTTGGCCTGAAATATTTTTCGTCAACTTTTATTACGGTTTGACCCGGTTTTAAGGCATCAATATTAAGTCCAAGAGTTTCAGCTTTTTGCAGGTCAATATCGATAATTACACCACGTTCATTTTCATCTTTTCCGCTAAACTCTATTTCTATTCCCAATTCAGCAAATGATAGTTTGATAAACTCGCGTACCGTAGTGGTTACACCCGTAGCAATAACAAAATCTTCAGCAACATCTTGTTGCAGCATTAGCCACATGGCTTCAACATAATCTTTAGCATGACCCCAATCGCGTTTTGCCGATAGGTTACCTACATATAAACAATTTTGTAAACCTAAAGCTATTTTTGAAGCCGCCCTGGTAATTTTCCGTGTTACAAAAGTTTCGCCACGGATAGGACTTTCATGGTTAAACAAAATACCATTACAGGCATACATATCATAAGCCTCCCGATAGTTTACAATAATCCAATAACCATATAATTTAGCCACTGCATATGGCGACCGTGGATAAAATGGCGTAGTTTCACTTTGTGGTACAGCTTGCACCAAACCATAAAGCTCTGAAGTAGATGCCTGGTATATGCGGGTCTTTTTTGTGAGCCCCAATAGTCTAACGGCTTCTAATATTCTTAACGTGCCAATACCATCAGCATTAGCGGTATACTCGGGTGTATCAAAACTAACCTTCACATGGCTTTGAGCAGCCAGATTATAAATTTCATCGGGTTGAATTTCCTGGATAAGTCGTATTAAGTTGGTAGAATCTGTAAGATCGCCATAATGAAGTTTGAATTTCACATGAGGTTCGTGCGGGTCATGATACAGGTGATCGATACGATCTGTATTAAATAACGATGATCTCCGTTTAACACCGTGAACTTCATAACCTTTTTTTAATAAAAACTCAGCTAAGTACGCACCATCCTGCCCGGTCACCCCGGTTATTAACGCTATTTTCATTCTTTTTTATAAGTATTACAATACTGCAATATTATCCAAATTAATTGAAAAAAACGGCATTAAAGTCGGTTTGAATTGCTTTTCTTTATCAAACAGTGCATAATACCTTAACTTAATAAGGCATTATGCAATTTGACATAGTACTATAACAATAATAACTTTAAATTGAACTATTGAATAGCCGTGAAGGGTGATAAAGTATAGGTATAAAATATATTGTATGCCTGTTAATATTTAACTGGCATAATTAAATTGCGGTATTGGTTCGGCTATCATTTTGTTTCCTGCCAGGTCATAATAAATGCACAGCATCTTCTGTGTATCTATTACCCAGTTTTCCACGCCAGCATCCGCAGCCTGTCTGCAAAAAGCCAGGAAATCGGTTTGGCCCAGTTGATGCAACGCAATAGCAAGCCGCAAGCGGGGTATAGATGATTGATTAGCTATCACCAACGGCTCATACATTGGCTCGCTAACTATTCGCTGTCCATGCTCGTCAAAATAAATGGCTATTCCATCCATTACAATGTATTCATATCGCATCAAACCCAGTCGCTTTATTTCATATATATATTTTGGAAAATCTGCCCCGGTCTTTACATTGATATGTGCCGCCTTTAACCGCTGTTCTGTGATCATATCGATTTAATTTATCTTAACATCCTACTGATCTAAAAGAATCAAGTATTATATTGAGTAAAATTAATCTTAGCAATTTACTTTCAGTACCGTAAAAACACGGTATTTATCAAGGTGATTTAGCGTAAAAAATTGCTTGAATTACGAGCATTGGCACCAGCCCGGATAGGGATAAAAGGAATATATAAAATAACAACAGGAGAATGCTAAATACCGGCTACAGTATCTTCCAGTTCTTTGTACCAATCTTCTCCATATTTGCGGATGAGCGGGGCTTTCAAAAACTCATGTACCCGCACTTTAAGTTCGTCGCCAAAGCTACAAGCGGGGCTGCAAATGCTCCACCTATCGTAATTTAAAACATCAAATTCAGGATAGGCTGTAATACGAATAGGGTATAAATGACAAGAAATTGGTTTTTTCCAGTTAATGGCGCCTTCTTCATAAGCCTTTTCAATGGCGCACTTTGTTATACCACCCTCCCAGATGACATAGGCACATTCTTTATTTACTTCAACACAAGGTGTAGTATAATCGCCCTCAAAATCCTTTACGTAAGTTCCCACCTCTTCAATAGTTTTAATCCCTTTGGCGGTCATGTACGGTTTTACTTTGGGATATATTTTATCCAATATATTTAACTCATCCACATTTAGCGGCGCGCCGGAATCACCTTCCAAGCAACAGGCGCCTTTGCACTTATTCAAATTGCAAACAAAGTTTTCTTTCACTACATCCTCGTGCACTAAAACACTTCCAACTTCTATCATATTTTATTTATTGATGGGATTTAACGGGTATTTAAGCCCTTTAGCATCAGTCAGGTCCATAGTAACGCTGCCTACTATTAATTCAACATGCGCCATAACAGGTATCCTGTTATTATCATCTGTTATCCACAAGAATAGCTTGCTGTCTTTTCTAAAAATACGGCCCGGTATAATAGTGGGGTTAAACTTTAAACAATTAAATGTACCCAGCACGCAATTTACCTTTTCTTTTCCCATATAGGTAATGCTCAGTGTATGTATACCATCTTCTAAAAAGTATTCCATATCAAATTTATCCCCGATATGAATTTTTGAGATATCTATACCCCGGGCAAAATAATAAGCCGATACAAAATCGAATACTTTTCCTTTAAACGGAAAAACTCCTTTATCTGCAGTAATTCTATCGTCTGTATGGTCAAAACTTACATTATCGCTATGCCGGTAACCACCTTCTCGCCTGTTCTCGGTATAAAAATAGGGTAACAGGGTATTACGGTCAACATACGATTCATACCGGTTACGCACTTTATAAAAAACATCAAAGGTCCCGGCGGTTTTTCCATCGGCAATGATATGATACGTAGGGCGCCCGTCAATTTTCTTATCGCCATCCTCTACACGCAGCACGGCTTCAGCACCGGTAAAAAAACCATATTTCAATTTATAGCTTAGCTGCTCGCCGCTTTTAAAAACAGGTTCATTGATATCCTTAAGCTCCTGGCTATAGGCTGTAGTTAAATAAGTTGCAAGAATTAAAACTAAAAGAAAATGTTTTTTCATACTTAATTATTGCAAAGAGTAATCCACTTTAATCTTTTCTTTTATAAAGCGGAACGGTTGAGCATGGTTCGCCAAACATCAGGCTCTTTACAACGGGTGTTAATTTCTCCGTTAAAGCTACGTATGCAGAAACGGGCACGTCTATATCCCCGCAACCTTTTATTACCATACGCTGATCGCGGTATTGTTCAACATCCAATTTTTCAATGGCTTTGGTGAATAGTACTGTTTCCAGCACATCCTCGTTTCCGAAAACAATATCCAGGGCGTAAGGCGCCATACGATTAGCTAATAACATATATGCCCATGCAGGTACAATTGCATCTGCCGAGCAGGTAATACCTACGTATTTGCCTTCATATTGTGTCCAGTCGTGCTCTTTTACAAACTCCCTGAAATCTTTTTCGCGCAATATCAACCCCTGGAATAAATTAGCTGCGATGTCATAAATCACACGTTCGCCCTGCGGATAAAAATCGGCCGGGTCCAACGTGGTCAAGCCACTTTGTGCAACTTTATTGATAATATTTTCCTGTATTTCCATAACCCGTTAAATAAAACCTCCAACAGATTTTATCGTTGATAGTCTCATTTCCGTTAAAAAACAAAAACTATATAACGAAAAAATCCGGGAACAAACCTATAACGCTGTTCCCGGATACAAAATTACTTTAAATTTTAGCTATAAGAACTTAGCTCTGTAATCTTTTACATTATCCTTATCTTTCAACGCCTCAAATATCTGTCCTTCCGAACGTTGAAGTATAGACTGGGCAATTTGTTGTTTTTCTCTAACCGCATTGGTAAGCGGTGCAGGGTTAATAAAGTTGTCTATAGTAAATACATATACACCTTGCTGCCCGGCAACAGGTTTTGATATTTTATTTACCTGCGAGCCAAAAATAGTACCCACCAGTTTATACTCGGCAGCTGTACCCGGGATCATAGGGTTTGCAAAAACAATATTTTGTACCGGCACAACTTTGCTACCTGCTTTTTGCGCTACCTGGTCAATAGTTGATGATCCGTTTAATGCCGCATTAAATTTCTCTGTTAACATTTTACCTTTCACCTGGTTTCTTACGGCAGGCTCAATTTGTTTTTTAACAGCATCCAGCGGTAATATTCCTTTTTTCTTGATCTGCACCAGGTGTGCTACAACATATTGATCGCCGATGGTAAATACCTGATCAGAAAGGTCACCTTTATCTGCCTTGTATGCCCATCTTACTAAATCACGCGCATTATCAAGTCCGGGAAGGCTTGCGGCTGTACCATTTACATTTTCGGCAGCTTTCTTTTTTAAACCGGCTTTAGTGGCCTGGTCGTCAAAATTATCTTTTGTTAAAGAAATTAAAAATGCTTGGGCTTTGCTGTATGCTGCTGACTGTGTTTTAGTGCTTGCAACCAACGGCTTGTCTACTATAGCTACTTTTACAACCTTCGATGAGCCTTTTTGATCTTCTATCTCAATCAAGTGAACACCATATTGTGTAGTAACAATTTTAAATTCGCCTTTTTTACCGTTGAAAACAGGCTCATCAAAAGCCGGGATCATTGCGCCGCGGCCAAATGTGCCCAGTTCGCCACCTTTTTGAGCGGATCCTTTATCAACCGAATACATGGTAGCCATATCAGCAAAAGATTTTTTGCCGCTTTGAATTATCTTTTTAATTGAATCTGCTTTTGCTAAAGCTTTAGGCAAACCACCTTCCATGTTCGGATCAAGTAATATATGGCGGGCCTTAACAGAATCGGGGCTAATGCGTGCGTCAACCAGTTTTACCAGGCTATAGCCACCGTTTGATAAGTACGGACCGTAGATAGTTCCGGGTGCCGCACTAAACATTATCGAATCTACTTTAGGGGCAAGCTTGCCTTTACGCTGGTAAAGCAATGGTGCCTTTGTTTCAGAATTTATCTGTACAAATAATGAATCATTGGTACTTGCTTTAAAAGCAGGTTCCAATTTGCTAACCTGTTCTTTTACTGCTGCTGAGTCATCTTTTGAAGGAGCTGCATTGAAAGTAACGTAATCAATATCACGCAATTCCTGTTGGTTTTTAAACTCTCCTTTATGTTCGTTATAATAATCGCTGTAATCACCATCCGTCAGCGTAACTTTACTATCCGGAATAGAAGCGTAATCCAACGAGGCGTATTTAAAATTAACCAGCCTGTTTTTGGCTTCATAATCATCCTTAGCTTCTAAAGAGTTTACATACAGACCATTGGTAACCAATGCCATGTATTTCTCGCCCTGTTTTGCTTGTATTAACTGGGTAACAAAATCTGCCCATCTTATTTTTTGCGGATCATCATCCTTAAGCTGTTTGATGTTTTGAATGGCATTAAGCAGGTTCGCCCTATCAAATTTGCCGGTTTGCGGATTAGTAAATGCCTGTACAACCTGTGGACTTGGATTATTTCCACTTGTCATTGCCTGCGTTTCATCAGGACTAACTGTCAAGCCAAGTTTCTCAACCTCTTTTTTAATAATTAACCGGCTTACAGCCTGGTTCCAGGTATTTTCCTGTACATAGTTCATTATCTGCGGTGAAAGATTGTTTTGACCTGATTGTTGTTTAAACTGCGCCGAATTTTGTTCAACGTCTTTATTAAACTGGTCATAGGCAATTTTTTCACCACCTACATTTCCTAATTCGTTGTTGTCATCTCTAAAAAAAGATCCACCGGACCTTATAGCTTCACTTGCGATAAAAGCAAAAAGCGAGAGCCCAATTACGATGGCAACAATTTTGCCCATGCGCTCGCGCAAATAACCCATTACACCCATATAGTTTTATATAATAATTTTACGTATTAAAAAGAGGGCGCAAGATACAATTTTTAGTAAAATTATATAACACAAAAATTTAGCATTAAAAATCATTGATTTCCCGGCATATCAGACACTTGAAATACGCCTGTTGACTTTCCTAAAACGGGATGAGCCAACTTCTCATCGCTTGTAAAAGGACTGCCGTTAATTACATTGCCATTAGTGGTAGTTATTTGTACCGGCTTATTTGAATAGATGATCTTTTTTACCTGGTCCCAAATTAATTCGTCAGATTTATAGGTATCGCCCTGGGCATTAACAGCTACAACATTTTTATGAAACTCGATGATTTTTGCCTGTCTGTGCTGAATACCTGAATCAGCAATTATGCTTCCCGATTCATTTCGACTGGTATCAAAAAAAACAATCTTAACCCCATGTGGCATTACATCATACTCATCAGCCGGTTTTTTAACATCCTGGTGCTGTAATAATAACGGAGCCGTCATATGCAGTTTAACCCTTGCCGAGTCGCTGTAAATAACATCAACCATAGTAGTGCTATCGACAGAACTGGTTAATTGCTTTTTCGAAATTTCTTTGATCTTTTGTAAATCGCTATCGCACGCGCTGAGTAACAGCATGCTTATAAGCAGTGCCGGCAACAAAAAACCTTGTTTTGCACCACTATACATTACTTAACTAATCAAATTTATACCGTTGGAACCACCTATCATTAATCATGAAGCCTAAGTGAATATTCAAATAGTTTTCTTTAACCAGGCCATTGTTCAATGTTCCGCGCTGCCCTAACTCGGCTGCAAAGTTAATTTTATAGAAGGCGTTAAGATTAGTAGAGTGAAGCGGCAAACCCAAACCAAAAGTTAAGGCGTATGATTTAATGTTGGTAAAACCGCCGCCTGTTGGGTTATTAGCATTTATATAGCTTTGATCATACATAGCGCCTAAACGATAATCAACAACGGCCCAATAATTGCCAATAGCGTTTATATTAGGTGTGTATTGCCCGCCAACATTGTAAGTTTTGCTATCTAATAGCCCCTGGTTCACGCCACCAATAGTAAGATTTGACCATTTACCCATGGTGAGATCGGCCCCAACTAAAAACTTACCATCGTACTGGTATGATATACCAAAGTGATTGATCTGCGGCAATTGTATTTTATTTTTTACTCCCTGTGAATTTATTAACGAATCCGCAGCAACATTGGGCACGCCACTGGCATCAAGGGTATACTGACTAACTATATAAGTACTTTGCGAATTTATTCTTGAGTTGGCCGAAGCAGAGTAACCTAAAGTGAAGTGCTTTACAGGCGAAATATCAAAGGTGTATTGTGCGCCGTAATCATAATTCAATCCGCCTATAGAATTGTCCTGCTCGACTCTTGAATTTAAAGTACCGAACAATCCGGGTATTTCTGTCGACTGCGTTTGTTTCAAATCACCAAATATGTAGGATATATTGGCTCCGATAGATAAATGCTTCAGAATGGTAAAACCATAACCGAAATATGCTTTGGACAAACCACCTTCGCCCTGGTAAAGGTAATTAGTAGCATTCGTATCAGCCGGCGAGCTGGTGCCGAAGCCGCGGGGAAGTGTTTGTTTATAATTATAACCCAACTGACTGTAAGGCTGCAAACCAAAACTTAAAGCAGAATGTGGGGTTACCGGTATACCAAATGCAACGTGGCTCAGCCGGAAATTTGCATCCGTTTGGCTTGTCTGACCGGTTTGGCTTAAAAACAAAGTATTGGTATAAATACCGATATCTATCGTAGTTAAATTCATGAACGCATAGGAAGCAGGATTTAACGAGTTAATATTATTATATCCGTTTATCCTGTTTGTTGCGGTAGCAATGCCGCCCATAGCCGTATTTTGCGGTAATATGCCCGAGCTAATATCACCCAGCCCATATCTTGAATAAGGAGAACTTGAAGTTGCCGTTGATTGTGATTTGGCCCCAATTGCCATAACAGCAAGTAAAAATGTTATAAAAAACTTCGAATATTTAATCATTATGCTTTTGTATAGCTGCGTTTAATCCTTTTAGAACCAAATGGGGCTCAATTTTTATATAGGGGGCAAAGATGCTATTTTTTAATAGCGTATCAAAAAAAATACTATCTCCGCCGGTTAGTATAATATTCAGTTGTTGTTGGTCTTTTGTATAACTTTCAATAAAGCCGGTCAATTCATATTTAATACCATTTTGCACACCCGATTGAATGGCAGTAAGCGTATCTTTTCCCAAATTATCGGTAAACTTATCATCCGCCTTTACTACCGGCAGGTTTGAAGTATAATAATTTAAAGCATTATAACGCATTGCCAGGCCCGGTGATATACTGCCGCCAAAATAATTTCGGTTGCTGTCGATATAGTCATAGGTTATACAGGTACCGCCATCAATCACCAGGTTATTTTTGCCGGGGTATAAATAACCGGCCCCGGTTACCGCGGCTAACCGATCAAGCCCAAGCGTATTCGGAGTTAAATAATGATTATGTATACCTGTGGTCATTCCGGCACTAAAGTAGGTTAACTGTGTTTTTTCACTTAATATAGTTTGCCAATCTTCCTCATCTTTTTTAACTGATGAAATTATAGCTTTATCAATAGGATAACTGGTCAAAAATTTATTTAGTGTACCGGGATCAACCGTTATAAAATGTTCTGTATATAATAACTCGTCATTATCAAATACGGCAATCTTTGTAAACGTATTACCAATATCGATAACTAAATTGGCCATCAGGCTTTAACCAATGATAGTATAGATTCAAAAATAGCCAGTCCGTCTTCGTTACCTAATAAAGGATCAGCAGCACGTTCAGGATGAGGCATAAAGCCAAATACATTACGGCCCTCGTTACATATCCCGGCTATATTTTCAATTGCGCCGTTAGGGTTAGCTTCATCCGTAATATTACCGGCCTCATCACAATACCTGAATATTACCTGGTTATTGTCATTTAAGGTCTTTAATACTTCAGGAGCGGCAAAGTAATTACCCTCGCCATGCGCAATAGGTATTTTTAATGCCCGCTGCGGATCAATTTGCGCGGTAATTAATGTATCGGCTGTTTGCGGTTTCATATAGATATTGCGGCAGATAAATTTGCGATTTTTGTTGTGCAGCAAAGTACCCGGCAATAATCCCGATTCGGTTAATATCTGGAAGCCATTGCAAATACCCATTACGTAACCGCCATTTTGGGCAAATTTGATAACCTCCTGCATAATTGGCGAAAACCGTGCTATGGCACCTGACCGTAAATAATCGCCAAAGGAGAACCCGCCGGGTAAAACTATAAAATCACACCCTTGCAAAGAATGATCTTTATGCCACAGGCGAACCACCTGTTGACCCATTATTTTTTCTAATACATGGATGATATCTTCATCACAATTGGACCCGGGAAATATAACTACGCCAAACTTCATGGTACAAAACTAATATAACCGCTTAAATTTGAACGAATGTAAAAGTTAAAAAGTGTTAAACTGGAAATAAACTATACCTATAAGCAGCAAAAAAAACAAAGATTCATAAAACCATTTGACCGTGGCATACAAAAAATAGTACGAAAAAAATATAGCGGCGGGCACCGCGCACAATAAAAAATGATTTAACTGAAACTGTGCCTTAACATAAAATGACAGGCCGGAAATTACAAAAACAACAAATAATAACTGGAATGATTTGCGGATCTGAACAAAACTTCTGAAAAAATTTTGCCTCACTTTAACAAAACAAAGCAGCAATATAATAATGACCGGTATTAATACCGAGTAGTTATAATACCTGATATTAATACGATCGGGGAATTTAGTAGTTAAAGGCAGCCATATGGTGTAAAATTGCTCCAAGCGGTTATTCATATAATAAAACACCGCCAAAAAGAAAAATATAGTGGCATATCCCATTATACATGCTACCCATTCACGCCAGTTAAATGGTTTAAAAATGATAAGAGCTATCCAGATAATGAGGAAAAAATAAATAAAGGGTAAATAGATTAATGATCCTACAGCAACAATCATCCCCATGTCATAACAGGTTGACTGCGCATCATTACCTTTATATAAGCTAAGCAGCTTGTGCAACATAGCTATTACCAGGAAGTTGCAGATTAATGGTGAGCTCAACACTAAAAAAGGGGTAAATAATGCCGAAACAACTACATACATTAAGCCGGGTAAAAAAGTAGGCTTACCCAGCAAGTTGTATTTATTACTTAAATGATTAAGCAACAGGGCCTGTATAAACACCAGCACACTTGCTAAAAAAACATTAACAACAGGCGATAAGGCATGCTCATAAGCTACCGGGAACAATAACCGGGCGAAAGGCTCAACAAAAATAAACTCAATTTTGTCGGGGGCATGGTAAATGTAGCCAACACGTAACAGTACCAATATAATTACCAGCCATAAAATATTAAACGGATTATATGTCCTGAATGTATTGATCATAACGGCTGGTTTGCTGTAGCAATATTAACAGAAAAACCGCAAAGGCTAAAATGTACCGGGCTTTGCATATCGTTTTATCATATCATGTATAATTTGTTCCGTATCATCAGGAAAATCAACCCATACCCGGTTATCGTTTTTTATCCACTTTTTAAGCACTGCAACAAACCTTTCGTCGATACCACTAATAACAGGCACGCCCATTTTCGAAGCAGCTAATGCATTACATTGTTGCTCATATTGCCCCTTCATGGGTATCATCAATACCTTTTTCTGTAGGAATAAAGCTTCGGCGGGCCCTTCAAACCCTCCGCCGGTAAGCAACCCTTCACAATTGGCCAGGCTGGTATTAAAAGCCTCATTGTTTACCGGGAATATCTGGACATTGCCACTTTGATAGGGCGTTTTTTGACGTTTTGAAAAAATTTGCCATTGCACATTTGGCGCCTGGTTTAAATATTTAGCCAGTATTTTATCATCATAAGCCGGTAAATAAACCGTGTAATGGCCCAGGTTTGATGTTTGCAGGTTCCTTATCTCGCTCCGGATAACCGGGGTGTGAATAAAATCATCATACCGTTCAAAATGAAAACCAATATGATGGGTTGTTGGTGAATAATATTTCAAAAGCCAATCGCCGTAATTCCATTTTTCAGGTCGCGGTGTTTTGGGCGAAACAAATGAGCATTGATGACTTAAAGATACCGACGGTATGCGGTGCAGTTTGCATGCCCAGGCGCTAACCGGTTCAAAATCGTTGATGATCAGGTCATATTCTTTAAGTGGCAGGCTGCGCATATCCTTCCTGAATTGCCGCATATCCATGAGCTTAAAAGTGGCCCATTTATCAACGCCGCCATTGGTGCCAAATACAAAGCTAAGGCCATGGAAACGATATTTTAAAGGCTGGGTTAAACTGACTTCGGCTTCGGTGCCGCTAACCAGCAGGTCTACTTCACCATAATTTTGAAGCAAAGGCACTATCTCCCTTGCACGGCTAATATGACCATTCCCCGTTCCCTGTATAGCGTAAAGTATCTTCATTTAGTAAAAGCGGGGGCAAGTTAACAAAGATATAGGCTATAAAAAATAATGAATATCCAATAACGAATGATGAAGTTCAAAAACTTTAAAAACACTTCAATATTCGATATTCAACATTCAGTGTTCGATATTCTTCTTCGTCAATGCGCCTCTTCCTTAAATCTTTCCAATAGAAGATTTACATCCAGCATGGCATTCAAATCCTCCGCATCCGTTTTGTCGTCTTCGTCAGCGTCGCTTTTAAAATTATCGGGGTTATATTTAAATATCGTCCATGCTTTATTATGATATTCCAGCGCGGTAAGGCTCTCCACCCAATCGCCCGAATTTAAGTAAGTTACCGATCCCGGGTTATCGGTAGCAGTAATTTCCCTTATTTCGGCGTGATGAATATGGCCGCATATTACGTATTGGTAATCTTTTGCTACGGCCAGGTCGGCAGCAGTTTGCTCAAACTGGTTGATGAATTTTACGGCCTCCTTAAACCGGGCCTTTACTTTTTGTGAAAAGCTCATTTTTGGTCGGCCCGCAAGCGTTAAAAACCAATTGGTGACGCTATTTAGCCAGATCAGCGTGTCATAGCCTACCGCACCTAATTTGGCCAGCCATTTAGAATGCTGCATCGTTACATCGAAAACATCACCATGAAATATCCACGCCTTTTTGCCATCAATATTCAGCACCACCTTATTCATGAGCTGGAACGAGCCGAGGTTAAAATCGGCAAATTTGCGTAGCATCTCGTCGTGGTTCCCGGTTAAATAATAAACAGGCACACCTTCGGTAACAAATTTTAAAATACGGCGCACCACTTTCATGTGCGCCTCGGGCCAGTACGATTTGCTGAACTGCCATATATCAATAATATCGCCGTTCAGGATCAGTATTTTAGGTTTTACACTTTTTAAATACTTCAACAGCTCTTTAGCATGACATCCATAGGTGCCTAAATGCACATCGGATATAATTACGATATCAACTTCACGTTTTGCCATTAAAATTGGGGGATAAAGTTCCGTCCGGTAAAGTTACCGGGTATATTGGGAGGGAGATTGCTAAACCAACGATTACTCGTCGTCTTCGTCTTCATTAACTTTCAATTCATAAGGGCTAAGGTAGAATGCGCCTACTAACAGCAACAAACTAACAACAACCATATATGCATATTCAAAATGTATCATACAACGTTTTTACAAAATTGAGAAAAGCAATTTATCTTAATGTTAAGACTACATTAAATATAAAAAGTTTCATGTGTGCAAAAATTTCTTTTCTATACGATCTAACTGCTTTAAATGATGTTTGGTATGGATAAGGATAAATTTTAACCAATTCACGGCATCCAGGTTACCTAAACGCGGATGCTTATGCCGATTTTGGGGTAAAGCATTATTTACAAGCGGCGCAATCTCGGCAATACGTTTCCGGCATTTGATCAATAAGTTCCTGGCCTCCTCTTTACTTATCTTGCTGACCGGCATTTTGGAGGCGGTTTTTTCGGGCATTTTTACTTTTACCGGCGGAAAACGGTGAAAAAACAACACCAGTCTTCCCAATAAATTCAAGCCTTTTTTAGTCGGATGAGCCGTGCCGTTAATACAACGTTCCATCGCAATAGTCGACCCCAGGTCGGCCTGTAAAATATGCGAGTACACTTCCGCATATGACCAGCCCCCGCCGGGCGGAGTTACCGTAAACTGTTCGTCAGGGATAGTTTCCAGCCTGTTCCGGTAGACATCAAATGCAGCTTCAATAGCTTTACGTGCTTTGGCGATGTTCATACTATCATTTGATGTCATTTCGACCGCAGGGAGAAATCTATACATATGCTTAGTCCACCTTGCAGGTGTATAGATTTCTCACTATCGTTCGAAATGACAGCGGTTAATATTACAATATTAAAGTTAACTCTTTTAAATGAGTAATCTGCACCGGGACATCAGCTGGCTTTTCCACATTAAAGGGATTAAAGAAGATGGCATCCATGCCAAAGTTCAACGCGCCGTATACATCAGCTTCCAGGCTGTCGCCAATCATTAAACTTTCTTCTTTTTTGGCCCCTGCCAGGTTGAGCGCATGTTGAAAAATAGCTTTGTCGGGTTTGTTAACTCCTACTACCTCGGATATGATAACATGCTGAAAATATTTGCCAATACCGGTATTACCTATTTTAATTTCTGATGATTCCTTAAACCCGTTGGATATGAGATACAAGGGATATTTAGCGCTTAAATATTCCAATGTTTCATGCGCATGAGGGAACAGGTTGGTTTTGGTAGGGCATAGCTGCACATAGGCATCCTCAAAACCTTCGGGCATTACATCGGGATGAACGCCCAGGTCTAAAAATGTTTGTTTAAAACGGGCCTCGCGTAATTCGTCCTTGGTTATCTTTCCTAAATGATATTCGGCCCACAGGCGGTGATTGTTGCGGGTATAAGTTTCAATAAATATAGCTGCGGAGGACAATCCAATGCTTTCCAGTTCATGAATAACATAAAGCTCGTGCAGGGCCTCCTCGGCATTTTTATCAAAATCCCAGATGGTGTGGTCGAGATCGAAGAAGATGTGGGCGTATTGTTTTATTTCGGATTTCGGATGTTCGAATTTATTCATTTCCAAAATTAGTTAGTTGGATTTGGCGTATACAATTTTATGTCCGGAATAAATTTGAAGTCCTTTAAATTATAAGTAAACAATTCAATATTGTACACTACGCTCATTGCACCAATAATGGCATCAGGTATTTGCAGGTTATGAGATAATTTGAATTTATTAACCAATTCGATAGCTTGTTTCGACACTTCTTCGTTAATATGGAGGATATTATATTGTTTTATTTTCGCCTGCATATCTGCCATTTCCTTTTTATGCTGCATTCCGCGATATAGTTCCATGACCGATACAGATGTTATCAGCACATTACTACTGCCTATTAGTTCAAGTTCATCAATAGTTGGCCGGATATTCTTAAATAACGAGATAAAGATATTTGTATCGCAAATTACAAAGCTCAAATTCTATCCCCCCAAGCTTCTTTGCGTAATTCAGCTAAACTAATATCTCGCCCCGCCCAAATACCGGCTAATGCAGTTACATCAGGATTCTGAGCAAATGTTATAGGTGGTTTATCTAAAGATTTTTCGTTATTATTTGGCAAGGTGCTTTTTACCTGCTTTTCAATGCTAATATCAAATATTTTAGCCAGGTCATATAAAGCCTTTAAAACCTTTTCGCTTTTATATTTTATGAGTACTTCTGGCATGATGTTATAGTTTATATACAAATATAGTTATATCGTTATAAATCAATGCAAAGTCTTTATTCAAAATAATCGCTATCCCAATCATTTCCATATTCCTCATATTCCAATGCTTCTATTATCCACCACATACCTACTAGCTCATTTTCAAACTTTCCTTTTATGCTTTTTTTATAGAATCTGCCAATACTATTTGCTTCAATAGCGTCATTCATTGTTTCTATCGGAACATCTTTAAAAATAAAACAAGTACCATTTTTAAACTGCAAAAACAATTCTATTATGGAAGTATTTATGGCTATATAATCTACATAGCTTGAGCGTTGGGGGTGAATTTGCCAATTTTTAAGATTTGAATTAACAATAAATTCTTGATCATTAATAATAATGTTAAATATTTGCGAGGCGTTCATATTTATCATAGTCTAAATTACAATTAAATAGATTACCTAAAATCTGAAATCCCTGCTGACATACTCTTGTCACTCCCCTCTCCCACCTTTGCCCAAAATCAATCCGAACATTAGAAACCTCAAATCGTTACCCTAATGTAAACTAATCACTGATCGCCAATTAACTAATCACTAAAACCGTATTTTTGTAACTATAAATGGATTTTAACTTAACTTCTCAATATAAACCTACCGGCGACCAGCCCGAGGCCATACGCCAACTGGTTGAAGGTGTAAATAACCAGGATCCCTTTCAAACCCTGCTGGGTGTTACCGGCTCGGGTAAAACGTTTACTATTGCCAATGTTATTCAGCAAACGCAAAAACCTACATTAGTTTTAAGCCATAATAAAACATTGGCGGCACAATTGTACGGCGAGTTCAAGCAGTTTTTCCCGGAGAACGCGGTGAATTATTTTGTATCCTATTATGACTATTACCAACCCGAAGCATTTATACCCACCACCAATACGTATATTGAAAAGGACCTGCAAATAAATGAGGAGATTGAAAAACTTCGTTTGCGTACTACCTCGGCATTAATGAGCGGCAGGCGCGATGTGATTGTGGTGTCATCCATCTCCTGCATTTATGGTATGGGTAACCCGGAGGATTTTGCTAACTCAGTTTTTAAGTTCGCCGTCGGTACCCGCATTAGCCGGAATGCTTTTCTGCATAGATTAGTTGAGATATTATATGGCCGCACAACCGCCGATTTTAAAAGGGGTACTTTCCGGGTTAAGGGTGATGTAGTGGATATTTTTCCGGCTTATATGGACCATGCTTACCGTATCTCGTTTTTTGGCGATGATATTGAAGAGCTAAGCACCTTTGATGTTACCACCGGCAAAACTTTAGAAAAAATGACCCATATGGTGGTTTACCCCGCCAACCTGTACGTGGCCCCGCGCGAGCGTTTTACACAGTCTATTTGGGCCATACAGGAAGAGCTGGAAACCCGTAAAAAGCAATTTATTGATGATGGCCGCTTTTTAGAAGCAAAACGATTGGAAGAAAGGGTTAACTACGATCTGGAGATGATCCGCGAGTTGGGTTATTGCTCGGGTATTGAAAATTACTCGCGCTTTTTTGATGGCCGTGCGCCGGGTATGCGGCCATTTTGTTTGCTGGATTATTTCCCGGAGGATTATTTGATGGTGATAGATGAAAGCCATGTTACCGTTCCGCAAATACGCGCCATGTATGGCGGCGACCGCTCGCGCAAAATATCGCTGGTTGATTACGGGTTTCGTCTGCCTGCAGCAATGGATAACCGCCCACTCAACTTCCAGGAATTTGAGCGCCTGGCACCACAAACTATTTATGTAAGCGCCACCCCGGCGGATTTTGAGTTAGAGAAATCGGGCGGTGTAGTTGTTGAACAGGTAATACGCCCAACAGGATTGCTTGACCCGGTGATAGATGTTCGCCCGGTTATTAACCAGGTGGATGATTTGCTGGATGAGGTAGATAAAACCGTAAAAATGGGCGACCGTGTGCTGGTGACCACTCTTACCAAACGCATGGCCGAGGAACTGGCCAAATATATGGATCGATTGGGAATTAAATGCCGTTATATTCACTCGGAGGTTAAAACTTTGCAACGGGTAGAGATTTTAAGAGGATTGCGCCTCGGGGAATTTGATGTGCTGATAGGTATAAACTTATTGCGCGAAGGATTGGACCTGCCCGAAGTATCATTAGTGGCTATATTGGATGCCGATAAGGAAGGTTTTTTACGGTCTGAACGCTCATTAATACAAACCATTGGCCGCGCCGCACGTAATGACCGTGGTAGGGTAATTATGTATGCCGATAAGATCACAGACTCGATGCAGATAACGATGGATGAAACTAACCGTCGGCGCGAGATACAAATCAAGTATAATACCGAACATGGCATAACACCAACTACCGTAGGCAAAACCAAGGAAGAAATTATGGAGCAAACATCCGTAGTTGACTTTAAGGGCGGCGTACAAAAGGCCTATGTAGAAATGGATACGATGACCTTAGCTGCCGACCCGATAGTGCAGTACATGACCAAAGGTGATCTGAAAAAATCAATAGAAAACACCAAAAAAGATATGCTCGCGGCAGCAAAAAACATGGACTTCTTATTGGCCGCCAAGCTCCGTGATGAAATGTTTGCTTTGGAAAAAATGATGGAAGAGAAGTTTTAGTTTGAAGATGTGTTGATTTGAAAATTTAAAAAATGCCGCGATTAATTTTCAAATTACCTCATCTTCAAATTATCAAATTGAATTGTTAATTTTGATAAAAATGTGATGTATGCAATTTTCAGATCTTGATCTTTCCAAAACATACAGTTATGCCGATTATCTTCAATGGACATTTGAGGAAAGGCTGGAACTCATTAAGGGTAAAATCTTTAAGATGACGCCTGCGCCAAATTTATATCACCAGGATATTTCAGGCGTAGTATTTAATGAAATTTATACCTATTTGAAAGGCAAGCCTTGCCGTACTTATTCTGCTCCTTTTGATGTTAGGTTACCGCGTAAGTCGGCAGATGAAACTAATGAGAAGATATATACTGTTGTACAGCCGGATATATGCGTTATATGTGACCTTTCAAAATTAGATAAACGCGGCTGTAAAGGAGCTCCTGATATTGTTGTGGAGATACTTTCGCCCGGTAATAATGAAAAAGAATTACGCAATAAATATGAAGTATATGAAGAATCAGGCGTAACGGAATACTGGATCATATCGCCGCAGGATAAAACCTTTTTAAAATATACGCTGGCTCAAGGCAGCTACCAGCCATCCCGATTAATGACTATTGGCGATATTATTACAACTGCTATACTCCCCGGTTTTGAGCTTAATCTTGAAACTGTTTTTGCGGGCATTTGACAGATGCGCTAATTTAAAGCGTACAGTTTTATGCAAATGAATGTGACTTTCAGATTAACATTCTAATGTAACAAACCATAATAGGGAAATGTCAAAAAACAAGATAAGATCATAAGCAAACAATTTTATCGTTAATAACTTATATTTGTACGCTTAATTTTACTCAAATGGAATTTTTGGATTTCCTTTTCATCGCAATTTTTGTAATATATATTATCCGCAGCCTGATACGGTTGGTATTGCCAATGATTTTTCAAAGCGTGGTTAATAAGGCCCAGGGCCAGCAGCAAAACTATCAACGCACAACAAATAATAAAACGACCGGCGGTATTAAGGTTGACTATATCCCCAAAGGCAAAAAAAATTCGGTTCCTGATACTGAAGGCGAATTTGTTGATTATGAAGAAATAAAGTAATCCGTTTTTAATGCTACCTGAAGAGCTCTATAAGCGCCGGCGGAATCATAATAATACGCCAAAATCTTTACTGCTTATATTAGCTAACTATATAATTGTATTGGTTGGTACCTCCCTTTTTACCTCATGCAACCATATCAGCTGGTTTTTTTGGATCATTATAGCGGGCCTGGCCACTTATAACTTCTTTAATATTCGCCGTTTTCACGAGGAATATAACAAACCTACTATTATAGCTTATGTGATCAGCGTGGTTGCATTGGCGGCATTATTTATCATTTTCATGCTAAACGGTCAGAGTTGCTGATCGCGAAAGTTGATTAGGTTGGATTAAGTTAGAATGAGTTGATTAAGTTATTAGCGTAATTAACTACTCACCCAATCCAACTCAATCAACCACTCACCTAATCAGCCCAAACCAACTTAATCAACCAATTATAAAATATTCTGCTACAAATTTCTATTTTTGGGGAGATTATAAATATTATCCATTCAAAAAAACATAAATGAATAACTGGTTCAAGCGCAATGGCATTCACTTTGCCATTATTGCAATTTTCTTCGGGATATGCTTTTTTTACCTGACACCTTCTTTCCAGGGAAAAACTTTTGCGCAAAATGATGTTACCCGCGCGCAGTCAACCCAAAAAGAGATCATGGATTACCGGGCCAAGGATACCACCATACTCTGGACAAACCAGGTACTGGGTGGCATGCCTACTTTTCAGCTTTGGGCATCCTATCCTTATAATGTTACTACCGAGATTTTCAGGTATGTAAAAGCCGTTTTCCCCGACCCAGTTGCGATCCTGTTGATATTAATGTGCGGCGCTTATTTCCTGTTTTGTGTTTTAAAGCTTAACCCGTGGCTGGCCGCAGCAGGCGCCGTAGCGGTTGCATTCTCCTCGTATAATATCATCTATATGGTAGCAGGGCATACCAACCAGGCTTATGCCATTGCTTTTTTTGCGCCTATTATAGCCGGTATCCTGCTAACATTGCGTGGCAATTATTTAACCGGTGCATCGCTAACCGCCTTGTTCCTGGCATTAGAGATACGGTCGAACCATATCCAAATGACCTATTACCTGTTGATAGCTATAATTATACTGGTAATTGTTGAATTGTTTAATGCGGTTAAAACCAAAACAACCGCATCTTTTTTAAAATCGTTAGCCTACCTTGCTGCTGCCACCGTGCTGGCACTTGCTGTAAATGCCTCCATACTTTGGAGCACGTATGAATATGGTAAAGAATCCATACGCGGGCAATCCAACTTAACACAACACACTACCGAGCCAAGTAACGGCGTAACTAAAGATTATGCTTATGAATTCAGCGAGGGTGTAGGTGAAGTTTTTACCATCCTTGTGCCAAATGTTTATGGTGGCGGTGGACTAACGCCATTAATAGATGACTCACATATAACTAAAGCACTCACCGACAACGGGGTTGCCCCCGATCAGGCACAGCAATTTGCGCAGCAAATGTCTTCCACCTACTATTGGGGAGAAAAAACATTTACCGAGGGCCCATGGTATTTTGGTGCAGCTATTTGCTTGTTATTTGTATTTGGTTTGATCATTGTAAAAGATCGTATCAAATGGTGGTTATTGGGTACGGTAGTTTTGGCTATATTACTATCATTCGGCAGAAACTGGCCACTTGTTTCCGATTTGTTCTTTAATTATTTCCCGCTTTATAATAAGTTCAGGGCGGTTGAATCCATATTGGTCATCGCGTCATTGTGCTTCCCGATACTGGCTTTCCTGGCTATTAAAGAAGTTATAAATGCCAAAGACAAAGCGCCGCTCTTTAAAAAATTGTTACTGGCGTTTTATATAGTAGGTGGTTTAACTTTAATTATTTGTTTGGTACCGGGATTATTTTTCTCTTTTAAATCAAGTAATCATCAAGCCATTGTTGACCAGTTAACCCAGGCATTTCGTGGTAATAGTGGTGCAGCAAGCTCGGTTGCCAATGCGCTTGTACAGGATCGTGAATCGTTGGCCCGGTCAGATGCTTTCCGGTCATTGTTATTTATTGTTATCGCATTTGGTCTGCTTTGGGCATTTATCAAGCAAAAAATAAACGTTACCGTTTTATCTGTCGCCTTTTTATTAATAACACTAATAGATATGTGGCAGGTTGACAAACGCTATCTGAATGAAAACAGTTACAGAGATGCACAGGAAATGGGGCCGCCACAACCACGCCAGGTTGACCAGTTTGTGCTTCGCGACCAGGACCCTGATTTTAGGGTTATTGATCTGTCACAGGACTTGTTAAAAGATGGGTATAGCCCGTTTTTTTATAAGTCTATCGGCGGGTATTCTGCGGCACGTTTAAAGCGTTATGATGAATTGATACAAACACAGTTCGCCAAAAGCGTTAACCATGATGTGTTGGACATGCTGAACACCAAATATATTATTTCGCAGGATCCGAAAACACAACAGGTAGCCATGCAGCGTAACAACACGGCCTGCGGTAATGTGTGGTTTGTTAAAAGCATAAAATATGCCGACAATGCCGACCAGGAAATGCAGGCAATAACCACGTTCGACCCTAAAAATGTGGCGATTGTTGATAAGCAATACCGTGGCTTAATTGATGAGAAGCACCTGGCAATTGATACCAGCGCGACAATAACGCTTACGCATTACAACCCGGATCATATGGTGTACCAGTCAGGTTCAACAACTTCGCAGATCGCAGTTTTTTCTGAAATATATTATAACAAAGGCTGGAAAATGCTGATTGACGGTAAAGAGCAACCTTATTTCAGAGCGGATTATGTTTTACGTGCCGCTCAAATCCCGGTTGGTAACCATAAAATAGAGTTTATCTTCCACCCGGCATCTTATTACACAGGCGAGGGCATTTCGTTAGTCGCATCTATTTTACTGGTGCTGGGCTTAGGTGGCGCAGGTTATGCGGAGAGTAAGAAGAAAAAGGTTGAAGAGGTTAAAAAGGGTTAAAGAGTTGTAACCAATAAAACAAAAATAGCGATGGGTCTTATACCCGTCGCTATTTTTGTTTTAAGTAGCTTATGCATAATTTAGATTTGACAACTTTTAAAAAGTTGTCAAATCTTTAAGCGGAGCAATTAATCATTTGTCCTTTTGTTCCTAACCCAATACCATCCTAAATTAATTGCAATTATAAAGTGATTAAACACGGTAGGCAATAACCCATAATGTTGTTTCATAATAGCAAAACGCTCCTTCAAACTTTGCCGGTGGCGTTTTTTCGACATCCCACCTACCAAATATTTAGCCACGTATTGATGTACATTGACGATTGTCGTGGCTTTTTTGATGGCCCGGAGTATCCAGTGGATATCTGAGCTGAGTTGGAAATTCCGGTCGTATGGCCCGGTTAATGACCGTTTAATATAAATTGCCTGGTGGCTTACGCTCATGCCATATTTAAAACTTTTCAATGATAATACTTCAGGCGCTTTATGCCTGCGTTGGCCGAGACTTTGCCCCGCACTGTCAATCATTTCCGTTTCGCCGTAATAAATATCTGCGTCATCTGCGGTTGCGAAAACATTGGCAACGGTATCGTTCACATAAATTTCATCGCCCGAGTTCATGAACAGCACATAATCGCCGGTTGCTAATGCTAAACCTTTATTCATCGCATCGTATATACCTTCGTCTCTCTCACTTACAAATTTGCTGATGCGGCTTTCCTGTTTTTTAATAATGTCGATAGTCCCATCGGTTGATAAACCATCAATTATAATATACTCAATATTGGGATATGTTTGATTAAGCACCGATAGTAGCGTACGTTCGATGTCCCGTACGTTATTATAAACAATAGTGATGATGCTTAATTTAGGCTGAAACATTTGCTCCTCCTGTATCTAAAACCTTTTGGTAAAGTTCAATATGCTTACCGGCAATAACATCTTCTGCAAATTTTTCCATTACCGTTTGTCGGGCCTGTTGTTGCAGCTTTTCCTGGTCAGGATAGTTTAAAATCCATTGCATGCCCTCTGTAAAGCTCTCTGCCGAACGATATTCAGCCAGGTAGCCATTGTATTGGTGTTGTACCATATCCGGTATCCCGCCCGTTGCAAAGGCTATAACAGGCGTGCCGCAAGCCAGGCTTTCCATTACGGTGTAAGGTAAATTATCTTCCAATGATGGAATCAAAAAAGCATCAGCCGCGGCATAGCAGGTTGCCAGTTTTTCATCATCACTTATGGTTCCTAAAAAAGTGGTTTTAAACGGGAAATCCGGCACATCATCTACATTACGGTTGCCGAATACCAGCAGTTCAATAGCATCAGCTTTTGAACCTAAACGTTGTTTCAGCATTTCCAAACTATCCAGTAAATACTGCGTGCCTTTATGGAGGTCCTTTCGGGATGGCATAAAACCGCTTAGAAAAATGAATTTATCCGGATCAAGCCCCAATGATTGTTTGGCCTGCTTTTTATTTGCGGGTTTAAACAAGTCTGTTTCTAAGGTATTGGGTATTTGATGTACTTGCTTATCTTTCATCAAGCTGCTTTCTGCAACAGAATTCAGCTTCCATAAACTCGGCGCAATGACACTGAAATCCATACCGGTATAAGCTTTATTCTTTTGCAGCCATATTCGGTGCGAAATGTCATCAGGCCCAGCGTCTTTTAATAACGGGCAGTTTCCACACTCGCGTTTGTAATGATCGCAGGTATAACGTACATGACAACCACCCGTAAAGGCATTGCTGTCGTGAAATGTCCAAACGATGGGCTTATTTAATTTAGCGATCTCTGCCAAATGCTTCGGGTTTAAAAAACCATGATTTACCCAGTGCAGATGAATTATATCCGCAGCCACAACATCAGGATGATGAATAACCGAACGACCGAACCAGGTAAATGAAAAAGGTGTTCGCAATGGTTTTAAATAGCGCTTAGCCATCACCCGCTCCATAACAATAGTTGCGGCGGTATAGGCCTTCTCAATAAAATTTGAGTTAAAAGTTTTTATCGCAGGGTTTTGACCGAATTTATAATGCACTACAATTTTAGAATCAATACCCTTGTTGAGCAATGCCCGGTTAAGCCGCATGCACGCCCTGCCCGCGCCGCCATTGCCATCATAAGTATTTAAATGCACTACTTTTAACATGCCCAAAAATACATTTATAAATTAAACAGGAGATGCAAGCTTTGCGTCTTTACTTTTTTGTAAGATACTTCACTTTCAGCTTGATAACAAATCGCAAACCTCTTTGGACCAAATTGCCCTTCCTGTTTTTAAGAAAATGTTTTATCGCTTCATAAGCACGCGGGTCTTCACTAATCTTATCCGGGAAATGCACAACCGGTTTTTGCGCTATTTTTACCTGGTACACGCTCTCGGGATTGGAATGTACGCCTGTACCATCGTTGCCGATGTTATTAATAAATGATTTTGACGGATTTAAGGTCAGGCCATCTTTTAAAAATACAGAAGCATACCAGCGTATGGCCCACGAGTTATTTTTGCCGGCTTTAAACTCCTGAACCTGTTTCCAAAAGTTCATGGTATGATCGATAGAAAACCGATTGATCTTCTCTTTATCAAATTGTGGGATCAGTTTGTCAATATCCGGCTCAAAATTCTTCCATGCCCGCGCCCAGGTGGCCCAACCCCAGCTGCTTGCCGCCCGGTAAAAAAAGGTTTCGGGTAATTTAGCGCCTTTTAAATTATACATATAAGCGCCTATATGCATTACTTTTTCTTCGTTGGCGTAGCGTATAAGCGCATCATTAAAATATTGCAAAGTATAGGGCGACGAGAGCAAGTCATCCTCAAACACGATAATCTTGCCATACTCATTAACCAGTTGTGTAACCCCACTAATAATTGACTTGGCCAGTCCGAGGTTTTGCTTACGCTCAATAACCTTTACAGATTTGAATCCGGTTACTTCTTTTACCAAATGCCTAACCTGCTCAACTTTATAATGATCCGCATCTGTTTTTGCTGCGTCCGAGAAAATAAACAACCGCGATTCATCAGCCAGTAAATTCTTCTTCAAATAGCTTAATGTGCGGCGGGTATGCTCGGGCCGGTTGTAAACAAATAAGGCTATCGGGGCAAGGTTCTGCATTTATATATTGCGAATCAGACTTACGAAGTTTTGAAAACTTCGTAAGTCTTTTAATTAGATTTTCTTTAAAACATAAAACACGCTTTGCGGCGCTATTCTCTGCAATTTTTTTGTTGCATGGTAATGTAAATTCCAGGCAAACAATCTGGACAGGTATTTATCAAACCAAACATAGCTTTTATAGGTAAAGATGGCACGTTTGGAAAACTTTTGCCATGAACGCTGAAAAAAAGCGGTCATGCAAAAGCAAAAGCCTTCATTAATCACCTCCATATGCAGCTCCTTAAATATCTTCCTGAAAATTTTTAGCGGAACACCCCTTTCATTCCGGGTCAAACCTTTACGCGGTTTGGTCCAATCGCCCATAGAGATAATGGGCTCGCGTAATAGTAAATAGCCCCCCGGTTTCATCACCCGGTGCAACTCGGATAAAATAAATGACACATTGGGTGTATGATGAATTGTACCCGAACAGGTAACCAGGTCGAAATAATTATCCGGGTAAGGCAATTCGCCGCTCACCGACGGCTTTTTATATTGTGGTACCAGGTCGCCTAATTTTTCTGACCGTAAATTATCCGACGGCTCAACAATATGCAGGTTGGTAATTTTATCAATTATCGGGAAAAACTCATGCCCCCATGCTGCGCCCAGGCCCAAAACATTTTCAAAATGCTGGCCCTTTAGATATTTAAAGCCATGCAGGGTATTTAAAGCATGGTAGCCATAAACATATTCTTCCGCATCTTTGCTTCCCAGGTTGGCATAAGCCTCTGTTTCTTCATCATACCACTGTTGTATCTGGTCAATGTCGAAATCGTCGCCATATATTGCCTCGCCTGATAAGTATTTTTCTTCCATATAATTTATTCCCGTCAGCCAAAAATAGCATATTATAGCTAAACGTATTTATGTCAAATTATTTTACGTGTGGTACTTGTTTGATCTTTAAAATCTTATTGATTACCTGGTTTATATCTTCAGAAATATTCAAAAAATAAGCCATCGTAATATATATCAATCCTACTATTCCGGAACGGACGATCATATCTACCCAAAAATTGCTGAACGCGGGCATAAACCAGCCTGCACAAAAAGTGATTAGGCTGATCAATAAAACCAAAAAATGTATCTTTCCAAATGGCTGCAAACCGAATTTAATCTTAAGAAATATCCAGTACATAAAGTTTAGCAAAAACATAGTTAACAAATAAGCCACCGCGGCACCCATTATCCCCATACGCGGGATTAAAATCCAATTTGCTGCCCCACAAACCAATACCGAAAAACCGATAATATAGGTGGTCCATTTATAGTATTTGGAAACATTGAGGATATAGCCGTTTATTCCCCCGGTCATATCTACCAAAAACGCCAGGCCCACAACAATAAACACATCAAAATAATTGGCATAGATAGGTTTGTGCAATACCCACATCACAAAAGGGCGATTGATGATGAGGCCAATAAAAAGCAAACAGCCTATCAGCATTTGCACTACAGACGTTTTATAATAGATCTTACTGATCTTTGCCAGGTCATTTTCGGCCCATGATTGGGAGATAATTTGTAAAGATGTACGGCTAAGCGCCTTTGCGGGTAAGCTAATAACAACGGCAATAGCGAAAAATGTGGTGTAAATGCCTACTAAAGCCAGGTTTTTAGTGATTGTGGTAAGCATAATAATATCCAGGTTTTGGATCAGCACAAACGAACTACTGCTCAATACGGTAAATATCCCATATTTGATAAAGGTGTTTTTGTTCTGCATCAACTTTTTCGATACAGGCGCCAGTTTAAAGTCCTTTCCTTTATAAATGTAGCGCCATAAAACAATTACCATAATCACATTGGCGACAATATAAATCATTAAGAAATCCTGATAGTTGATTAATGAAAAGGCAATAAGCAAAATGCTAATAAGGGTAAAAGCCCGCAACACCACCTCCCTTAAAAAAGAAGACAACACATTTTTAAATACCGTGCTACCCATACTTTCGAGCGCGGCATAGATGGTAGTTAAAAACGATACCGGGACCAGGTAATAATAGTATTTTACCAGCAGGGACGAACCTTTTTCGTTACGATAATGTGCTATTACCGAATCTTTGAAAAGTATAAAAAAAACGGTGAGCGTAAAGAAGCCGATAGCACACCATATCAAAACAAAAGTGACAAAACCACCATGTTTTTTATCATCGCTGCGATAATAGGGGAAATATTTTGGTATAATATTACTTATACCTACAGAGGCTAATTGTGTGTATAATAATGACAACGCGATCATTAATGAGAAAAAGCCAATTTGTTCGGTAGTTAAAAACCGTTGAAACAAAACAGCCAGGTTTAAAAAGCCAAGTGCAGTACCCACATAAAGTATAATGCTATTATAAAACCCTTGTCTTTTTAATAGGTTGGCCATATTTGATTACCGGTTTATGCTATTTTGTATAATACTGTCCAGCAGTTTTATGCGATCATGAATATCGTAATTCTCCATCATATGTTTCCGCCCTGCTTTGCCCATTTTTACAGCAAGCTCGGGTGAATCAGCCAATTGGATAATTTTTTCCGCCATACCTTTAATATCATGTTCGGCAACCAAAAAACCGGTAACGCCGTCAACAACCGCTTCTTTAATACCGGCATGCCGGGTTGAAACTACAGGCAATCCTGACGAAGAGGCTTCTAATATCGTAACCGGCGTTCCTTCGCTATCTCCATTTTCGGCAACAACCGAATGCTGCACAAAACCACGCATGGTTTTCATGAGGTCCTTAATCTGCTGCGGTTTTAAAACGCCGGTTAGGGTAATATTATCCCGGAGTGATAGCTGGTTAATAAGTACTCGGGTTTGCTCAAACAGAGGCCCATCTCCTACCATCCACAACTTAACGTCTGGGAATTTATCAACTACCAGTTTAAAAGTTTTTACTAATGATTGGGGTGATTTTTTTTCGACAAAGCGGCCAACGGCTAAAAAATTTCTTTCCGAGTTTGTAATATCCAATTGCACAAATGAGTTCGGGCTAACACCACAGGAGGCATTATAGATTTTACCGGCAGGTGCGCCTAACTCCTGCAACCTGGTGGCCATATCAGCCGATACGGCTATAAAAGCACTGCCATATTTAAATGCCTGCTGGTACAGATCTCCAAACTCTTCAATGTTTTTATGATAGTAAACATCGGCACCGTGAAAATGAATGATCAACGGAACATTAGCCAGTTGGCAGGCTTCGGTAACCATCGCGCCCACCATGCCATATTCAGCAAAAACAGCGTCAATTTTTTTTTCTATGAGATAGTTCTTCAGCGCAACGGTTCTGACTTTAATCCGTTGGCGATGAAATAGTTTTTTTTGGATAAGATAGCTTAGCAGACCCAGTTTTGATTTGATCAAAAACTTACCTTCGTCGTCATAAACCGGGAATGCGCCACCGTACAAAACAAATTTATGCCCGGCTAAACGGTCAATATGTTCCTGCACAAATGTTTCAGAAAAAGAGGCTTTATTAGGCTTGATTATACATAAATTGTAATCGCCGCTTGTCATTAGCCTAATTTTTTACGAACCTGGTAACGGCGGATAAAACTACCCAGCTTTGCTTTTAATTTACCGATTATCCGGCTGGTACGCTGTTTGGTAGTTACTGGTTTAGGTGAAAAGAATGCAGCTTCAAAATCATCGTTTTTTTCTAAAACAATGTGTGCGTAATCGCCAACGTTCCATACATTTTTTAGCTGGTATAACATCACTTCGGTGCCTGTATCTGCCGCCAGTTTACCAATAACCTCGTATGAAATATACTCATCCACCGGCTGCATGGTTTCGGGCTTATTGATGAGCGACCATTTCAAATTATGCGGTGTGGGGACAGTTAATATAATTCTCCCCTTATTTTTTAATAATTTATTTAACGCGGCATGAACGTCGGACCGGTCGGCAACCGCTATATGCTCATATACATCCATAAAAACGATCAGGTCAAACTGCTCGTTTTTAAAAGTATCCGGAGTTAATATTGTTTCCCTGAAAGTAAGTTGATCATTAGCAAAAAGCTTTTGGGCTATTTGTATGGATAAGGTGCTGATGTCTATACCGGTAATAGTAGCATCGGGCCAGTGCTTGTGCATTCTTGAGCTTACATTACCCATGCCACAGCCAACTTCTAAAATATGCAGCGGATTAGCCGGAGCATTATCCAAAACAGTTTTCCACGCAAATTCAATACGCGGATTAACCTTTATATAATCATTCAATTTATGCTGAACGTGTTCGTCATAATAAGAAACAACGTTTTCGCGATTTGATCTTTCTTCCATTAATGCTACAGAAATATTATTTGGACTTTATGCAGGTGCAAAATTACTTAATATTTATCAAAGTGGCTTTTTAGCAACAACCACATACAAGGCTCCATCACGGTCGCGCTGCGCCTGCGAATGTATCTTATCATAAAGCCATATATTTATTTGCATAAAAAATGACCATACCGGGCGCAAAAATTTAGGCAGCTTAAATAAAATGCCATCCTGGAACAATTGCATAACGCTTGCTGTTAATCCCAATATCCCGGTAAATGATGCTATCTCAAAACCTTCGGCTTCAATTATCTTTCTTAATCCTGCACTCGTCCAGCGCCAATAATCATTAGGGGTGGGGTGATAGAACCAATAACCGTGGGTAGTTAATATAGTTGATCCGCCGGGTTTCAGTAAACGCAAAGTTTCCTGCAAATATCCCTGGTAGGTATCAACATGTTCCAGCACCTGGTTTGACAATACAATATCGGCATAATTATCCGGCAAGGTAGTTTTACTGTCAAAGCCGATATGATGTTCTGCTTTTGGATTCATTTCCAGGTCGACGCCGAGATAATTGCCAACATGTGGTTCAATAACTTCCCGATAAGGCATATCGCCGCAACCAAAATCAACCAATACAAGGTCTTTCTTATTCGCGGTCAATTCCTTAATGTTTTTAACGGTGATATCTCTCAACCGGGAAAGCACGATATAACGGGGGTGAAATATGGATGGATACAGGCGGTCATTACCTTTCATCCGGCTAATTTAAATCTTTTTTATTACAGGTATATCGAAATATACAGTTGGCATTATTAAAAAGGCTAATGCCTTTTATAATATTGAAAGTAATTTACCTTTAGGGTAGTGTCTTTGCGCCATATTACTAACGAATCGGCAGTGAGTTTCTGTATGTCAAATGATCTTTCCAATGGTTTGCCTTTATCCAGCACCAGCCTGCATCCCGGCTGAATAATTCCCCAGGTGCCATTAAGCGATATACCGTTGCTCAATACATTATAACTTGCATCCTTATTTAAAGTGAAATAACCAACCGGGTATATATAATTAAAACTGGTAATAAAATTGCCGCTATAATAGGTTTCTAAAGTTGCGGTATTATCCCACCGGTATTCCAACGTTGTCAGATCGGGGCAGGTAAATAAACCAAAATGCTGGGTATAAACCATATTGCCGCTTTTTTGGCGGATTACCAACGAATCGGCAGTTAGCTTTATTACACTAAATCTAATTTCCGTACTGGTATGAGCATTCAATACCAACTGGCAACTATCATTAATGCTCCATTTTCCGTTAATAGGCGCGCCATCATTTTGCAGGTTATAAGTAAAGTCAGAATTCAACTGAAAATAGCCGTCAGGGTGAGTGACTGATGTTTTTTGAAGCTTACCGCTGCCATCATAAGTATCCACCTGGGTGAAATTATTCGACCATCTTTTTTAGATAGTCTATAGTAGAATTATTAAGACAAATATTTACCGGCAATGATGCTTTTCTGCACGAGTTGATGAACAATGGCCCTAACAAAAGAAGAACAAAATAAAAACGCTGTTTCATTAAATTATTGAATCACTAAATATAAACAGTAATCGATTACAATTCAACAAATAAGCATAAAAAAACAGCCTTGAAATTTCAAGGCTGTTTTATGTTCGATTTGATCAATATTATGACTGGAATTTTTTTGCGTTTATCCTGCGCTCATTCTCATTCAGGAATATTTTACGCATGCGGATACTTTGTGGTGTAACCTCAATGTATTCGTCAGCTTGTATATATTCCATTGATTCTTCTAACGAGAACTTAATAGCAGGCGCTATACGCACGTTGGTATCGCTACCGGACGCACGCATGTTGGTTAACTGCTTGCCCTTGGTTAAATTGATAACCAAATCGTTATCGCGGATATGCTCGCCTAAAACCTGGCCCTCATAAACATCAACTCCCGGATCGATATGGAAACGACCACGATCCTGTAATTTATCAATAGCAAAAGCGGTGGTTTTACCAGTATCCATTGATACCAATACGCCGTTTAAGCGGCCCGGTATAACACCTTTCCATGGCTCATAAGCTTTAAAACGGTGAGCCATAATAGCCTCACCACCTGTAGCGGTTAATACATTATTACGTAAACCGATGATGCCACGAGCCGGAATATCAAATTCTAAATGCTGTAAATCACCTTTTGGCTCCATTATTAACAAATCGCCTTTGCGCTGGGTTACCAGCTCAATAACTTTACCTGCAACTTCGCCCGGTACATCAACTATCAGCGTTTCAATTGGCTCACATTTAACACCGTCAATTTCTTTAACGATAACCTGCGGCTGGCCAACCTGCAACTCATACCCTTCGCGGCGCATAGTTTCGATCAATACGGATAAATGGAGGATACCACGGCCATAAACCAGGTATGAATCCGGCGATTCAGTCTCAACAACCTTCAGTGCCAAATTCTTTTCCATTTCTTTGTACAGACGGTCACGTAAGT
>Ga0207020_1032_pt1 | contig 33494 bp, 27 predicted proteins | sample Alteio_BWMinCont_48_FD_153500 | JGI IMG/M metagenome (GOLD analysis project Ga0207020, IMG submission 153500) | Enriched cells from forest soil in Barre Woods Harvard Forest LTER site, Petersham, Massachusetts, United States -... | ecosystem: Environmental > Terrestrial > Soil > Temperate forest >... | reverse complement strand
ATGTGCCTTTTTACAGGATCGAATCGCTCATGGAAACACAGGCTGGCCCTGATGGGGCAATTTCTGTTGTGCCGGTTATCCGTATTGTCAGTTTCTTCGAAGACACTGTCAGCAAGATAGCTAATGTCCTTTTGAACGAGTTTGAAATTACGCCTATCAAATCTGTTGATAAGAACGGCGGTACATGGCTCGACAGCTTTTCTTCGCAGCAAGTCCATTACCTCGCAGGCCTGAAAGCAAACAGGCTCGAACTTTCAGAATATAAAGGCTGGGGTGCGGCTAAGTTTGAAGTTAGGGTTTCTTCTATGCTCCAGGACGTTTGGTCGGGCATGGAAAAAGAGCTTACCAGTGGGGGCACAAATCCTATACCGGAAGTGGTAAAAAGGGATTTTTACAGGATTGGCGCTTTCCTGGAGATGGCCGATGTGGAATTTTTGAAAATAAGAAATCAGATAAGCTCAGGTACAGCCACAAATGGTGCGGGAAATTACCACGATTACATGGCCACTCCGGCACAGCCAATATTAGCTCATAATACAGCACAGCCCACAATAACCGACAACGCACAATTGAATATTGCACCCAATACGCAGGACGCCACGAGGATAGACTCGATAGATATGAGCGTGGATAGTTTTAATTCTTTGGCGGTAAGCGTAAACAATATTGAAAACAAAAACGGTGAAATAGCTGATAAATATTCAGACCTTATTAAGACCAACATTAATACCGATAGGGAAGCTACCTCTACTGCTCCGGCGCCTTCAAATACTGATGCCCAGGTACCTGTGGAAGTAAGCGCACCAAATGCAGCTGCTCCGGCCCCGGATGGGGTGGCGCTGAATATTGATAATGTTGAGAACTTTAACCTGAACGTGAATGGAATGATTGAGCGCACCACGGAGATAATCCGTGAAGGCTCATCGTCCGACAGGAACGGGCCTTCATTTGAAGAAGACAAGTCAGCGCCGCCTGTAATAGTGGACGAAAATGCGCAAATGACCGATGCAACATTGAGGGAATATGTGGTCAGCAGCAAATTGCTGAAAGAAATAGACCAAATGATAGCAGACAGGGCAGGGGCCAAAGTGAATGATGAAATAGATATTGAAGGGGATGTGGAACGGCTCAGGTTCCTGAAAGTATTTAGCCTGAAACAACTCCAGGAAAAATTAAACGATAATAAACCCGATATCGTGGCCTTTGCAGAGAAATGGATCGGTAAGGATAATGGGGGTTCATTCGATTCTGGTATCAGCCTGTTTTATCTTGAATACCTGCTGGTAGGCAAGAAAAATGACCCTGCTTTTGCCGTGGAATATGTGCTTAAATTTATTTCAGACAACGATTACAGCGCACGCTATATCATACCTACGTATAATTCCATCAGGCAAACGGAGACGGCAACAAACTTCGCCCACCTGACTCTAAAATAATGGTTTCCATAAATGATTTAATACCTGCGGATTCATGATCGCCGCAGGTATTTTTGTGCGCATATCTAACCAAAGCTCGATTCCGGCTTTTGAATTGACCCGTAACATCAGTTACTTTGCATAGCCCGTGCCAATTGGCATAGCTGTTATCAATGCTCATTCAGCAGAAAATTTCGCTTAAGCCGTTCAACACATTCGGTATTGATGTGGTTGCGGAGCATTTTGTGCAATTGGATAACATAGCCGGCCTTCCTGAATTAACCGCTTTGGGATGGAAAAAACACATCCTCGGCGGGGGCAGCAACATACTCCTTACCGGACCAGTCAGGGGATTGGTTATACACAACCAGCTCAAAGGGATATCAACGATCAAAGAAGACGTTGATTATATATGGCTAAATGTGCAGGCTGGTGAAATATGGCATGACCTGGTGTTATATGCAATAAGCAACGGTCTTGGCGGAATAGAGAACCTGGCTCTGATTCCCGGTACAGTAGGCGCATCGCCTATGCAAAACATAGGCGCCTATGGGGTGGAGGCGAAAGAAACGATTGAAACTGTCACTTGCTGGAACTGGGAAGAAAAAGCGTTCATGACATTCAGCAACAGCCAATGTGAATTTGGGTACCGCGATAGTATCTTCAAACGGCAACTAAAAGACAAAACATTCATCACATCGGTAGTATATAAGCTCAGCAGGAACCCCGCTTACCACACCAGCTATGGCGCTATCAATGACGAATTGGAGCGCATGGGTGTACAGGAGTTATCCGTAAACGCGATAGCAAAAGCGGTGATCAATATCCGTACCAGCAAACTCCCCGATCCAAAACAAATAGGTAATGCCGGCAGTTTTTTTAAGAACCCAACAATTCCCTTGCGACAATATACGTTGCTGCAGTCGGTATACACCGGCATGCCCTCATACCCGGTAAATGAGTCAACTGTAAAAGTGCCCGCCGGCTGGCTTATAGAACAATGTGGGTGGAAAGGATATAAACATGGCGATATGGGTGTGCATGCAAAACAGGCGCTGGTATTAGTGAACTATGGAAACGCCCCTGGCAGTGAAATATGGGAACTATCCGGCGAAATACTCCATTCAGTAAAAGAAAAGTTTGGAATTGAGCTGGAAAGAGAGGTGCAGGTTTGGTGATAGGCAAAGACAATTTGTTATGTTATAGAGCATGCGGGTCAATGACTTCTAAACCCTGAATATTTTTAAAATCCTTTATGTTATTTGTTATGAGTATTAATCGATTCACTATCGCAGTAGCACCAATAATAGCATCGCCAAGTTTAAGTTTCTTATGACTCCTGCGCAGTTCGATTGCCTTTCTGGTTACAACTTTATCAAGAGGTAAAATAGTTGCAAGACTTACAAAATCTTCGATAAGTGGCATTTTATCGGGGGTCTCGTGATAAGTCAAGACCTCTATTTCTACCGCGACTGAAATAATAAAATCATCGTTGATGACACTTGTTACAAATACTTTCCCCGTTTCAGGCAGTCTTTCTGAAAACAAATGTGAAATGACGTTGGTATCAATTAAATATTTCTTTCCCATTCGCCGCGCATTTGTTGAATATGGCTATCAAATTTTTCACCTTCTTCTTTCGTGAGTATCCCAAAAAAATCTGAAGGTTTTTTTTTAGCTGTATGGGACGCCGTTGTAGTTGTCACTTCATCGTCAATATAAAAAAGTACATGAACATCCTTTCCCACGTAATCAGCCGGTAATGAAACCGTCATGTCAAAATCTTTTTTTTGCGGGGTTACTACTGTTTGCACCATATAACATTGTTTTAAAATTATTAGCGGTATATTTTACGCTAAGTTATATCTTTTCAGGATAACGTTACTTTCTCCAGCAAAGGCAACTTAATATAAAACGTAGTCCCCTCGTTCTCTTTTGTCTCAAACCATATGCTGCCCTTCCAGAACTCAATGATCTTACGGGTCATTGCCAGGCCAAGCCCCGTGCCCGACGACTTCGTGGTAAAGTATGGCTGGAAAATCCTGGCTGATACTTCTTCGCTGATACCTTCACCATTGTCAGTGATCGCTATCAGTGCATGCTCGTGATCGGTATTTAGCGAAATATCAATTCTTCCTGCACGGCTGGCCGGAATAGCCTGCTTGGCATTCTCCAATAAATTGGTGAACACACGTAACAACTGGCTGCGGTCTGAGAAAACGAACAGATCACCCGTGTCCGCGGTTATGCTTACTTTAACGTGTTCATCGTTCAGGTACAGTTCGGCGGCCTTATTCAGCAAGGCGCGGAGTTCAATGTCTTCGGGCTTTGCTTCAGGCATCTTGGCGAAGTTGGAGAATTCAGATGCTATGTAGGAAAGGTTATCTATCTGCTCCACTATTGATGCCGTTACTTTATTGGTAAGCTCCTTGATATTAGGGTTATCATTTCTCATCGCCTGCTGCAGGAACTGGATATTCAGCTTCATCGGCGTAAGCGGGTTTTTTATCTCATGGGCTACCTGCCTGGCCATTTCCCTCCATGCACTTTCGCGCTCACTTTGCGCCAGTAAGGCGGCATTCTCTTCCACCTTGTTCACCATCACGTTATATTCTTTCACCAGCAGCCCTATTTCATCATCAAACGGCCATTTTATACGCTCATTACGCTGCAGGTTTATCCTGCCAAACTGTTGTATGATCATATTGAACGAGCCGGTTATCCACCGTGTTATGAGTACGGTGATAAGACTGGAGATAAGGAATATAAAGGCATACACATTGATAAGGGTAATTACAATATTCGAGATCTGGAACTTAAGATCTTTTTCTGACGAGAAAAATGGCACGTTGATGTAGCCCAGCGTTATGCCATGCTCATCGCGCAGCGGCTCATAGGCCGATAAATAAGAAAGGCCGGCAACGCGTTCGTTTTGAAGGACGTTTGATTTACCCTCAACGTTGAGCTGGTAAAAAGCGTCCTGCCGCATGATCCGCGATATCAGCCCCTTCTGGTAAATCTCGTCCTGCGATGTGGCAAGCAGGTTGCCATTATTGTCAAAAACGTTTATGTCTATTTTCTGCTTGTTGGCAATATCTGTGATAAAATATCTGAAGCTGTTGGACTGGGCTATCGAATCAAACACGGCGTTTGCCCCAAAGGCGTTAGCTCCCGTGAGCTGGTCCTGCACCGATTGTTTGGCCACCTGCATCGCCGACTCTAATTTACTGGAGTTGGATGCCCGGTAACGGGAACTGAAAAAACCAATGGTAACGCCGCCTATGATCATAAATGAGACGAACACGATCGCGAGCATAGAATAGTGCACGCGCTTTCTCAATGTAAGCCGGAAAATTTTCAAAGAAGAAAGCGCGCCCGTGAAATAAGACAGGTATAACTGGTAGAGCAGTATTACGATAGCCAGCACCACCTGCATACAAAAGAGGTAGGAGAAAATAGTTATGTACTGGAGGAACTTATCCTGGTCATGCACCACTACTATCGTTCGCTTATCTGATACTTTATAAAACAGTTCCGATACATTATCCTTGTTATAAAATACCGGTTCCTGGTCTTTAAGCGTGTCTACTTTAAGGCGGGTTCTGAACGGATAATTGCCTTGTTCCGTGATAAGCTTGTTGTTGACATAAACGGCGTAAGCGTATTCATTTTCCTGCGGGTTGGCTTTGTTGCTCAGTGGCATCAGCAATTCAGGATATACGGTTTCCGCTGCCTGTTTTTTTTGCCCCAGGTCTATTACCACATACCCTATCTTATTGTTTATGGTATCACTATAGATAGGGATGAACGACAAATAGTTATGCTTGTCAAGGATCGATTCTTTATAAAAAAGATAAGAGAAACTGGTAGGTGTTGATTCGTTTTTCTCGTCAGCAAGTGCATCGAAGTCGGTAGAGTCTTTATTGAATAAGGGTGCGTTATCTGTGCCAAACAGGTAAACCACCGCATCGTACTTGTTTATCGCGCCATTGAGATAAAGCGTATCAAATCGCTGATTAATTATTTTCCTCAGTGCCGCCGATGGCTTGGTGAAAAAGCTTTTGAGCAGTTTGTCGTGTTCTATTTTAGTAACTTTTTTGTCAAGGTTATACTCCATCAGGTTGTCCTCGTGCGGAGTCAGCTTTTGTTCTACAAATGCCCTGCGTTCGCCTTTTTCCTTGATCTCATTAAAGTATTGTAAGACCCCTGTGCAAAAGCCGCAAATAAATACCGCCCAGAATACCATTCGCGGATCAAAGAGATCTGACACAAGTGTCAGCTTTTCAGTATCCAGTAGCACTATAAATAATAACAACCAGCCCAGTAAAAAGAAATAAAAGGGATCCCTGTGATTGTCTGTAATAAGGAGCAATGCGATGCTCACCCCGGCAATCACCAGGCATTTCGCCCACTTACTTTTTATAAGCAGCGACAACTGGGTGTTGAATAAATACAGAACGATACACGAGATACCGGTAATAGCGCAGATAACCAGCAGGCCGAGAATAGTATATATGTTGATAGCCGAAAAATGGCTTACATCGAACGATATGTTTGAGTCGAGCACGAGGCTGCGGATGATGCTTACAAACAGGTATATGTACAATATCATTCCTACAGTAAGCAGTAAGGCGATGCCGAAGCGAAGTGGCATACCGCGAAATTTGTCGAAGTAAGTCCTGTATGGAGTATGCCTTGTAATAAAAATGATGAGCCATAAAAAACAGAGCGTATCAATGAACAGGTCGCCGAATGAAGACAGCCGTGAACTGGACGCATAAAGCCGCGGCGAAAAGAAAAGAAGCGTATCTAAATTGAAAGGGATACCATAAGCGTTGAGAGATACCCTTATTATAAAAATTACTGAAAAGGTAATAACAAAACCCATCATCGACGACCTGTTACGGGTCAGGTAAATGATCATCAGGTGTATCCACGATATGCTGGCCAGCACCGCGGCTATAAGCATGAGGATGAAAAGAGAATCGGGCATCCATTTCTGAATGTCGGCAGGATTGAAGTGAAGGGAAAACAGGACGTCATTATGCAGAGATACAGGATATCCCCCAGCTACCTGCCCGCTGCCGGGAATTATTTTTGTAGTGACAGGTATGTACTCAGAAGCGACAAAATGTGATTTGAGATAGTCGTTCTCGGTAGGGCAGGTAATAAGCACCGGGAATAAAACCACAATCCTTTTATGCTCATCGAAACCCGGCAGCTTCAGGCACTCCTGGATAAACAGCCCTTTGGCATTGGTCAGCATCACAGGTTTCCCCAATGCGGAATCGCTGTTTGCAGCAATTACTGTATTGGTGTTCCAGCTCTTCAGGAAATTATGATCGTAGCAATAAATGTAAAAAGGAAGTTCACCCAGCCTGGCCACATCCTGCTCAGTGAGTGAGTCAGTAAACATCCTGCGGATGATATCAGGCTTACTGACAAAATTATTAAATGCATCTTCCCTCCGCTCCAGGTCTCTACCCACTGCTCCGGCCATACGTTCGGGCAATATGTTTTGCCGGTGCCCATGATAATAATAGCCATTAATGCCCCACAGCAACAGGCTGAGCATTAACCAACCCCAATATGGATAGCGCCTGAACATTTATTTGTTAGCTTCCTCCTCCTTTACCTTGTTCCATAGCGCGTCCATCTCCCACAATGTCATGTCATGCAGTGTTTTGCCCTGTTCTTCTGCCATCCCCTCCACGCGCTGAAAACGGCGTATAAATTTTTTGTTTGTTTGCTCCAGCGCACGCTCCGGGTCTACGTTCACAAACCGCGCATAATTGATGAGCGCAAAGAGCACATCGCCCAGCTCTTCTTCAGTATGCTGATGGTTGCCGCTGGCCGCAGCCTCATACAGCTCCTGTATCTCTTCATTTACTTTGTCCTGCACCTGCGCGGTATTTTCCCACTCAAAGCCCACCTGCTTTGTTTTTTCCTGTAGCCTCAGCGCCTTTACCAGGGCAGGCATAGCCGGTGGTACACCACTGAGTATTGATTTTTTACCTTCCTGCTGCTTTATCTTCTCCCAGTTCTGTTTTACATCAGTATCGTTTTCCACTTTTACATTGCTGTAAATATGTGGGTGCCTGTTTACCAGCTTATTACAAACGCCCTCTATCACATCATCAAAAGTGAACTGCTCTTTTTCGGCCCCTATTTTGCTGTAGAAGACTATGTGCAGCAGCAGATCACCCAGTTCCTCCTTTAATCCCTTCCAGTCTTCATTGGTAATCGCGTCACTGAGTTCGTATACCTCTTCCAGTGTCTGCGGCTGCAGGCTGTGAATGGTCTGCTTCTTGTCCCACGGGCACTGCTCCCGCAGTTCGTCCATTATTTTCCGCAGGCGTTCTATTGATTTTGAATATTGCATGGTAGCGTAAGTAATTACTAAATGATTTTCCTCTGATAATAATTGAACGGACTATAACTAACTTAGCCAGATAGGTATAGAACTACTGATTTGCTGAAACCAAATCACTTCATCCTCTACAAATAGGTTTTTCTGAATAATTGATTCGAGGTATGCCTCCAATATTGTTGGGTTACTAAAAGACTTGTCTTTTGCTATAGCAATAAACGCAATGAACTGACTCAAATTCATGGGAACAATTCTTGTTTTTCCGCCGTAAGCTTTTGTGTTCATCTTATTCAAATTGAAAAAGTGAGCCAATGCACCATCGCTAATTTTAGGAGCAATAAACAAACAATAAACGGGAGTTTTCGAACTATTCTGGATTTTACCGAAATGACGTGCCACAGATTCTCCTTCCATTTCAAATTGTTTATTGCCACTGGACATTGTAACCTCGGCAATAATTTTGAAATTGCCATAATCTGCTTCAATATCAGGCATATTTCCGAGAGCGGTACTTAATGGAACACCATCTAAATCAATTGAAAAATTGCCAGTTACATCTTTTGCATAATTTAGCATGATGAGTGATCTCCAAATATTCCATTCTAGATATAATGAAGGATCAGGTACTTCTTTATTTTTTATCTTTTCAAAAACGTCAATAATATCGTCATATTCTTTATAGTTTTTCAAAGCTATTTTTGTATCCTGAACAACTTCTGAAATAATCTTCTTTTCAGAAGTCTCTAATAAATCCTTCAATGAATCTAAACTTGCCTTTGAGTCAAATTTAATATTAAGTTTTGTTAACTTACTTTCAACATATTTCCCGTCGTCATTAAGTAACAACAATGACAAAGGATTAAAAAGATATTTCTTATAATCGGCTTCAGTCTTAAATTTCAAGGCACTCCGTTCAACATGCTTTAGAATGTAATCCACTTCTATCCTACGGGAAGGCGCAACAATCACTCGGAAAGACTTCTTATCAAATGAGATAAGTTGAGTTGCCCGTAAATAGCGAATAAAAGCGTCTGCATAATCAATATGGTTGCTTTTTTTTGTTTTCACAAATTTACTTATTGATATATCCCCACTTTGCCTCGTTTTTAAGCTACTCTTTTCGATATCAATCTTATAGATTTTCAGAATTTCTTTTGTAAAACAATCTTCAATGAACGTTTTTCTATTGCCTTTATGTTTTGAAGAATCTTCCCGGAATTTTTTTATCGAAGTAACGATACTTTCAAACCTGGTGTAATTTGTAACTTGTACAAAGAATATAGCGATTTCGGTCTTCGATAGATTTCCTAAATCATTGACAAGGCGTAATAATTCAAGATAAGGTCTGACATTAAAGTTTCTGTCGCCGGGTATATTGTGATAAGGGGATGGAAGTTGGAACTTGAAAAGTTGCTTGGCAATTACTTCATTCGTTCTTTTTCCACTCAGCAACTCAGCCCCAACGGGTGTCAGGCTAATTTTAGGCTTTAAATCAACAAATCCAAGTGCTTTAGGTGCCCTCGTAATTCTATCTCTTGCAGCAAGGGAAATGTTACCAGGCATCTTATCGCCTTCATAAAATTCGGAAGCAAAAAGCTCTTTAAAGAATGTAATTTGGGTTTGCGTATTCCATTCCTGACCATTAAATGATTTGATCAGTATATCAATTTCAGGAATTATTTTCTCAATAGTTCTGGGTGAAGTGAAAGCGAATACCGTTCTTGTTTTACTAAGATTTGCCATTCAAAAATAATTTTACCATTGATTCATCATCACCTATATGTGATATTTTTTGGAAAGGGTCTGTATTATTAGCTAAAAAACTGTTTATCCTTTGCTTTGAAAAAGATACGGACTTATCAGAAATATCGCATCCTAAAAATTTACACCCGCTTTTAATTGCTGCGATTGCGGATGACCCGCTTCCTAAAAAAGGATCGCATACAACAAAATCTTTTTCTGCGCTTCCCTTGAGCATTAGTTCAAATACTTCCGTTGGTTTTTGCGTCGGATATTGAGCATTGGTAACCCTTTTTATTTTCCAAACGTCTGGGATACTTTTAGAGTTTAATGGTCTTTTCCCTTTACTTGCGAACATTATAAACTCATGCCTTCTTCTGAAATAATGCCCAAGACCAATATTTACTTTGTCCCAGCACAACAAGTTCTTTACTTCAAAAACATCCCGGACAACCGGAGCTAAAGTTAGCAGCGAATAGGAATCAAACATTATGTAAATATGCCTGTTGTTTTTTAAAACTCTATAGCATTCTTTTAAGAATTCCTTGTAATTTTCTTCGGTATCGTGAAATTCTTCAAACCATTTCGCTCCATCTTCACCGGCTTTTTTATATTCCCCTATTATTTTCCCACTGCCAAGTTTTAGCCTTTGATTCATTCCCGAATATGCGGGGTCTGTCACAATAACATCAACGCTATTAGAAGGCAGCCCTTTAAGAAAACCTATTGCGTCATCCTGAAAAATAGAAATTCTTTGATCCTGACTTTCATAAAAAGGCCCTACTTTTACTTCAGCAGAATTAGTATTTAGTGAAGATAGAGGTTTATGTATTTGGTGATTGTTAAGCGGTTTTAATTCCTGCGAGTAAAAATCTATCAAAACCTGGTATGACTTTTCTGAAATGACGCCACCTTTACCAACTCTGATTTTCTGTGTTTTTGCATATTCCTCAATATCTTCCGTAACTATTGATAATTTTTCCTGAATATCCTGAATTAAATACGCCATATTCCTTTTTATTTTCAACAAATTTAGCAATAATAACGACTATACTTTTCATAAAATCAAGGCCCATGCCGTAATGTATAGAACGTGACGGATGCGCATTTTAACCTATCAACTTTTCAACTACCCTCCCCCCATCTGTACCCCTCCGTATCTATCCCCGCCAGTTGCAGCACCCGGTGTACAACGGTATACGCCACATCTTCCATAGTTTTAGGATTACTGTAAAATGATGGTGTTGCCGGGCAAATGATACCCCCGGCTTCCGTTACCGCAGTCATATTGCGCAGGTGAATGAGGTTGTATGGTGTTTCCCGCACCACGCATATCAGTTTCCGGCGTTCTTTGAGCATCACATCAGCGCTACGGGTAAGCAGGTCGTTGCTTATGCCTGATGCTATGCGCCCCAGGGCGCCCATGCTGCACGGGCAAATAATAAGCGCGCTGTAAGAAGAGCTGCCCGAGGCGAACGGGGCCATAAAATCGTGTTTATCCCATATTTTGAACGGAAGGCGCTCATAATCTTTATTCCCAAGCTCGTGCTGCCACACTGTAGCGGCATTATCGCTGAAGATCAGTCCGGCCTCTACCTGGTCTTTTAACAGCTCCAGCCGCTCCAGTAACACCTTCGCATATATCGAACCACTAGCCCCTGTAACACCGATTGCTATTTTTATCATAAAATTATTCCCCGATTCAACAAAACTACATGGAATATTTGTAAATTCGTTTTTCAAAACCGCGTATAATGAAACGTTTATTCCTTTTTGCCGTTGCCTTTATGATGATCAGCCCCGCATTGATGGCTAAAAAGAAGCTGCCTGCTCCCGAGCCTGTTGAAGAAATTCACTGGATAACATCTATCGACGAACTGCAGGCTAAAATGGCACAAAATCCTAAAAAAGTACTCATTGATATGTATACGGGCTGGTGTGGCTGGTGTAAGAAAATGGATGCCGCCACTTATACTAATCCCGCACTGGTGAAATACGTTAATAACAATTATTACGCGGTTAAGTTTGACGCTGAGCGCAAGGATACTATCCATTTCCAGGGTAAAGATTACTTTTTCGCTCCCGAGTATAAGGCCAATGGATTTGCTTTGGAATTGCTGAAAGGCTCTATGTCTTATCCTACTACGGTATTCATGTTAGAGAATTTTCAGCAGCCTACGCCTGTACCCGGCTATCGCGATGTAAAGGAAATGGAAATATTTCTTACTTATTTCGGCGATAATGCCTACAGGCACCAGAAATTTGATGACTTCTCAAAACAACATACGCCCACATGGGATAAAGGCCAGAAGCCAGATATGACTCCTCCTCCGGGACATTAGTCAGTGCATTTAGCTGATGGAGGATTTGTGCAGATATTCTTACTACTTTTAAGGGCTGGTATTTTTGGCTTAGTAAAGCTGAGTTTGCCAGCTTTTGCTATACCCGGCTCACCTCAAAGTGATCAGTTCTGACTACACGATTAATTGTTGCACCCCAATCAAGGCTACCTGTTCCGGATGAAAAGGAAGATCAAAAGCATTTATAACATACTCATAGAAACCTACAATGAGTTTTCTGACGACCATGCTACCAAGCTCAGCGCGTCCCTGGCTTATTTTACCTTATTTTCCATTGGCCCCCTTTTGCTCGTACTCATAACCATCCTAGGCTTTTTTTACAAAAGGAAATTCGCGGCGCACCAGGTGTTCGACAAAGTGGGCGCGTTTGTGGGGCCCAAGACGGCCATGCAGTTGGAAGGGATGCTTGATAAAATGAGCAAGCAAAATCATGGCACTTTGTTTGGCGTCATTGGGGCGCTTGTATTTATCTTCGGGGCTACCGGTATATTTACCGAAATACAAAGCTCCATCAACTATTTGTGGTCAGTAAAAGCAAAGCCCAAGCGTAGCTGGCTTAAGTACATTACCGACAGGCTGCTGTCTTTTGTGCTCATAGTGGGCATGGGGTTATTGCTTATTGTATCCCTTTTACTGAATGTAATCATGGACATGGCGGAGTCGCATCTGAAAAGCATACACCAATTAAACGGGCTTTTAAGCGACGCCAATATCCTGCTCATAAAAGGGGCCAACGTCGGCATTCTGTTCATCGTGGTCACTTTGCTGTTCGCGGTCATTTTCAAGGTGCTGCCCGATGCGCGCATTCACTGGAAGGACGCATTCATTGGCGCTTCATTCACCGGCGTATTGTTCCTCATTGGTAAATTCCTCATTACCTGGTACCTGTCTTCTTCCAAGAGCATCAGCGCCTACGGGGCAGCTGCATCCCTTATCATTGTTCTGTCGTGGATTTACTATTCCGCTCTTATTCTTTACTTCGGCGCGGAGTTTACCGATGTCTACGCCCGATGGCATGGTAAGGGTATCACCGTAAAAAGCACAGCCGTTTTTATCGTAAAGAACGAAGCAAGGGAGTTGCCGTCTTTGAAGGTACATACGGATGAGGAGATAGGGTGATCCCTCTCGTAAATCCTTTCTGCAATCCCCAACTACTGGGTTATCGGCCGACAGTATTATTTTTATGTTGCGCTAAGAAATAGGCCATTGCGTTCGCACACTTTAGTTTTCTAATGGAAAACTATTTATCTTTGCTATGTGTATAATATCATCGCACGGCACATATTACTTTTTTATTGTAAAAAATACCCAAATGCAGCAGTATCGTTGCAAGAGTGGTACCACGAATTCATGAAGTGTGCATTTTCCAACTTCAATGAACGACCGTGTACGGTAATGCAAGCATTGTGGCGGACGACAGAGTAGTGTTTAATATTATGGGCAATAAATACAGGTTGATGGTACGTATGGTATTCGAGTTCAAACTGGTGCAAATAAAGTGGTTTGGAACTCATGCAGAATATGATAGCATTGATGTCACAACCGTTCAGTACAAAAAGAAATAGTTATGAAACTTAAAATAATTAAGACAAAGAAAGAGCATGAAGCCGCCCTTGATTGGGTGGATAGATTACTTGACAAGAAAGTAAGCAAGGATAGCAAAGAAGGGGAAGACCTGCAGGTTTTGCTTGTGCTTATAAAGCAATACGAAGACATACATTACCCCATACCCATACCCGACCCAATTGCCGCTATCAAAATCAGGATGGAAGAAAAAGGACTGAAAAATAAAGACCTTGTTGGGAAAATAGGCTCAAAGGGATATGTATCTGCCTTACTGAACAGGAAAAAACCGTTGACGCTGGCAATGGCGAAAATATTCCACCACGAATTTGGTATAGCTGCTGAGGTGCTATTATCATAGGGAAAAAGCAATCATTCAAAACATTAACACAGCTTCTGAGGAAGCCCCTTCAGGGGTTTGGGGTCTTTGCTAACTGCTTTATACTCCCCACAGAAACAAACCTGAACACAAACATCAACCCCAAACATAACATCCCGAAGCTCATTAGTTGAATAACCCAATTAGTGCCATGGAGCACCGTAGTGATGCCAAAACATAGGCCAATGGCAAGAATAAGGTAACCTGCGTGCGCCAATATCCAGTTGATGCTGAATGGCAGTTTCACGATGCGGGCGGCAAAAACAATAAAGGCAAGGGAAAGGCCTGTCTGCGTGGCGAAAGAGGTAATGGCTCCGCCCACAACCTCATAGCGTGGTATGAGGTAAAAATTGAGCAGCAGGTTAAATACTACCCCGGCAAAGGCAATGATGTTAAGCGTTTTAAGGCTGCCATTGGCGGTGAGCAGCGTGGAGTATACATACATCATGCACCAACCTGGGAAGGAAGCAATCAATATCTGAAATACCAGGGCATACGCGTGCGGCCGTGTGGCGTACAGTACATACCTGGGGTTGTGATAAAGGAGGTGCATAATGTCGTTGCTAAAAAAAATACCCGCTATCGCCACCATGAACGACAGCGGCAGCAACATGTTTACACACAGCTTCACTATGGGCTGCACATCCTGTTTCTGCGATAACATTCGGCCGAATAACGGCAGCAGTATGGTGGCGAACATAAGCCCGAACATATTGAGTTGGTCCATCTGCCTGAATGCCGCTGCCCAGATATCGGCCTGCACCTTGCCGTCTTTGCATATCCGCTCCATGATCATTACATCGGCCCGGTTATAGATCGACATCTGAAGAATGAGCAAGGCATAGGGAAAACTCTGCCATACAATTTTTAGAATGGTAGGGCCGTGAAAAGAGAACCGCAACCTTACATTCGCTATCCGCCTCAGAATAATGTACCCAACAACTGCGGCGATAAAATAACAGAACACCTGAGCCATCACAAACCATTGTATATTGAACAGCCGGGCAGTAGGTGGGTACAACAGCAGGAAACCACAGATAATGATCATCAGCAGCCGGTCGGTGATCGACAGTATGCCGTCCGTTTTAAACCGCTGCAGCGCCGCTATATTGCTGCGTATGAAGGCGACCAATGAATTAAGTGATTGTATCAGTAACACCCCCAATAATAAACGAAGCTCCCAGCCCCTGTACCCTATTGCATAACCCCAGGTAAAAGCCAGCCCCATGTACAGGATAATCAGCATTAACCGGGCCGACAACATGGCGGGGAAAAGCGTGGGTAATTTATCTGGGTCCTGCGCTATGGTGCGGCTGTTGTAGCTGCTGATGCCAAAGTCGAGCAATGTCTGGAAAATAATGCTGAGGCTGAGTAATGCGATATAAGTACCATAAGACGCTGGTACGAGTCTTATCTGCACATTACGATCAATAAAATAAGCCCATATTGGCTTTACCAGTATATTAATAGTGACTACAAAAAGAATATTTTTTACAAAAAAACGGCGCATTTCGATAATTAACGGCATATAAGGCAGTAAAAGTATATTTTTGTTGCCATAAGGTATGCGAATTGCTGTAAATACACGGTTGCTGTTAAAAGGGAAACTGGAAGGTATAGGTTGGTTTACTTATCAAACACTGGAAAGAATGGTCAGGAACCACCCTGAGCATGAGTTCTTTTTCTTTTTCGACAGGGCTTACGACCCCCAATTTATTTTTGCACCCAATGTTACGCCCGTGGTAGTTCACCCGCAGGCAAGGCATCCTTTGCTGTTTTATATCTGGTTTGAGTGGAGCCTGCCCATAGTGCTGCGCAAATATAAGATAGACCTGTTCCTGTCGCCGGATGGCTATATGTCGCTGAGTACCAGGGTGCCTACATGCCTGGTTATCCATGACCTTGCGTTTGAGCATTATCCCGGGCACTTCGTACTGAGCCACCGTATGTATTGGCGGCATTACTCACCTTTGTTTGCCCGTAAAGCTAAGCGGATAGCAACTGTATCCACCTTCTCAAAAGACGATATAAGCAAGCGTTATGGCATAGCGCCCGCTAATATTGACGTAGTATACAATGGCGCCCATGATGAGTATAAACCGCTAAGCCATGCCGAGCGGGAAGAGGTAAAAAAACAATATGCGGGCGGCTGCGAATATTTTGTGTTTGCCGGCGCACTGCACCCCCGTAAAAACATTGTGAACCTGCTCAAGGCTTTTGTGATCTTCAAAAAACGCCAGCCTACCAATATGAAACTGGTGATAGCCGGAAGGCCTGCCTGGAAGTATGAAGAGGTCGAACAAATGCGCGCGGAAATGCCATTTAAAGACGATGTGCAGTGGATAGGCTATATGAATGTAGACCAGCTATCGAAAGTGATTGGCGGGGCTTACCTGCTCGTCTATGCATCGTTGTTCGAAGGCTTCGGGATACCTATACTTGAGGCGTTTCAGTGCAATGTACCGGCCATTGTGAGCAATACATCTTCTATGCCCGAGGTGGCCGGGGAGGCGGCGTTGCTCGTTGACCCTTCCGATCCCGAAGATATAGCCGCCAAAATGCACCTGCTCTATAAAGACGAAGCGCTCCGTAAACAGCTTATTATCAAAGCGCAGGAGCAGGTTAAAAAGTTCGACTGGAATAGCTCAGCGGAAAAATTGTGGGACAGTATGATGAAGTGCGTGGAGTAGTTGATATATTGAACTACTACTTATTTTTTCTTCTTTTTACTGGGTGCTATTATGGCAGAGTTGAATTGTACTAATTTATTCCAGTCAATCGCTCCATTTTCTGCGCAAAAAGTATCTGCAAATTCTTTTGTGAATTTATTGATCATTTGAGCGTATGATTGAATAAAGTCATCATTTCTTTCTTTTGCCTGATGTCCTAATGGCTCTACTATTTTAGTATATAGATCGGGATCTCCGGAAATAAATTCCCAAAAATATTGACCGCAGTATTTAAAATAATCGCCTTTGTCGGGTTTGCTATCTCTACCATAGCAGCAACCATTTATAGCAACAACATTTAATTTTGAATTACTCGTTCTTAAAGTCTTTTTTGCAGTTTTAAAATCTGTTTTCAATTTCGTTATTTGACTACTGTTACCCCAATTAGGGCCTGATTTTATGGTAAGGATATAACGGATATTGTCTTTGTCAAATTCAAGGTCAATTCCGGGAATTCCAGATTTGCGTCCATTAAAAACTCTGTTGTTAATGAAGATGGCCAGTCCTTCAAGCCAGTCTCCAAAAATTGTTTCTTCTTGTGATGAAATGAATGCGTCAGTCAAACTCTTAATAATGTCTTGTGCAGTAAGTATATATTTCGCTTTGAAAAGATAGGGATTCTTTTTCCCAAGAACTTTTTTAAGTTTCAAGTCATTTAATCCTGCTATTCTTTTTTTATGAAAGGTGTCAATATTTTCTTCAACATATTGTGATATGTCTGCTATGCTAAGGTTTTTCATAAGTTCTATTTGGTTCAAACCAGATACAATTCTATTGGTTTTAATTGACTTTTTACCATTTGATAATATTCAGGCATTATTTCAATCCCTATTGAATTCCGTCTCATTCTATTAGCAACAGACAATGTGGTGCCGGACCCCATAAAAGGATCGAGTACCAAATCATTATCTTTTGTAAAGAGTTTTATAAACCATTCAGGTAATTCTTCAGGGAAAGCTGCGCTATGGTTTTTGTTATTGCACTCAGTTGCAAGGTGCAAAACATTGGTTGGATATGCTTTATCCCTGTCTACCCAATTAGATATATTTTTTCCAAAACCACTCCCAACTTTTGAATTATCACGAATTTTGTCAGTATCTGAAAGTTTTTTTAAACGATTTTTTGCCCAGTCACCCATTGGAACCATTACTTCTTCCTGGTACATATTGAAATGTTTTTCTTTATTGAATTGAAGTAGCCTTTCCCATGAATCTCTAAAGCGATTAGGCCATTTACCAGGATAGGAATTCTTCTTATGCCAAATAAACTCTTCAGTCCATAACCAACCTTGTTTACGCATAGCTAATATAAGTTCCATTACATACGTGCTACGTTCACCATCTACAACTTTTTCTTTAATGTTAAGGATAAAGGTTCCAGTTGGCTTTATTACTCTTAATAATTGTTCGGAAATTGGTAAAAACCACTCAACGTATTCATCGTGATGAATACCTCCATAAGTGCTTTTTCGTTGGTCGGCGTAGGGGGGGGACGTTATTATAAGATCAATCGAATTTGTTGAAATTTTTTTTAGTTCATTCTTACAATCGCCAAGGTATATATCTGTTGTTATTTCCATTTTGTAGTAACTATGTTTACAAACTTACGATTTTATTGATTGTTTTTACAACCATGGTAACCACGTAAACCAATTCAATCTAGTTGAGCAAGTGATAAAAACTACAATTTGTCAATGGTCTTTGTATTCACAAAACAAAAGCCCCCACAATGCGAGGGCTTTTGAAAAAATCAGTATACATACTAGCTCACCTATGGAAATTTAATACCGGGGTATTTATTCACATCAGTAAGCGGTAAAGTAGACTGGTAGAATGTATTGATGGTAGTAATGACCTGGTTAGCCACCAATGCATAGCCACGGGGGGTAAGATGCACCCCATCGAGCGAGAACGCGCCGCCGGCAACATAACTGGTGGTATAATTGATACCGTTATATGAAATACCCGTGGTCAGTGATTTCATGAAACCATACATATCTACATAAGCGAGTTTACGCAAACTACACTCTTGCTGAATATATGCGTTATAAGAACTGGTGGCGTTCCTGATTTTCTGCAGTTCATCTGTGGTCAGCACATACTTGTTAGGTATTGGAACTGTACTCCCCCAACCATAGCAACGAAGGCTGTCCTGAGGTATGCTAAGTAAAATAAGCTCACCTGGTACCGCCTGCCTTACCAGGTTGTTCTGGTCCTGGATAACGAAATAATTAGCCCCTATCTGGAATACCTTATCCGGGGCCGATCCCCTATACAATGAGGTCAGAGCGTCTACTTCAGCCTGCGTCCTCAATATCAGCCCATTAGCCGGAACAGTGGTGAAGAATGGGAACATGGTTACATCAGGGATATTCATCAATGCGCCACTGCTACTTATGCTGGTAACAGCAGTGATTATAGAATCGTAAGCTGAATTGAACACACCATAAGGGATAATATCGGTCTGATTATAAAAGTTTGCTCCCGGAGGCTGTGCAAGGCCTGTACCATCGCCTACTCCACCAGCCAAAGCATAGCCTAAAACATCATCCATACCAAGCCATACGGTAAAGACTGTGGGGTGCAGATTATACACCCTGTAATACAGTTCATCAAGCGGCCTTGACATAGGGTTGTTATAAAACCTTGCAGCATAAGGAGCGTGCAATAAAGCAGCGGCGGCAGCATATCCCACAACAGGATAATCGGCTACCCTTATACCCGGAACTGCGATATTATTGATCTGCCCGTTATTTATCGTGCTCGTAAAATGATAACTTCCCGCAGAATCGAGCGGCAAACTAAATGTTACCGGGCCTAAAGAAGTTGTGCCGTCGCAATAAGTTTTTGTGCCCAATATAAATTTCGGGTTTGGATACCCATAATCCCCCGGTAGTAAAGGTTGTACAAATGGCCCGGTAGATCCCACACGCTGAAACTGCTCGAACAAACGCTCAGGATAAGAATTCAATTGTCCTGAAACGGTAAGTGAGCTGTCTGCGAAACCGGCAGTATAAGCGCTACCTACAGCAAGGTAATTGGTAAAATTTACCTGGCCTGCGGTAGGAGGGGTTGTAATATTTACTGTGGGCTTGCAGGCGGAAAATAAGAGCGCTGCTGCGCCAAAGATATATAGTCTCTTCATTGTCTTAATTTTTTGCAATAAGTTAGAAGTTATAGTAAACGCCAATTCCGGGTGTAGCAGCCTCGGTTTTGTAAATACCGCTGAACCCACCATAATCATAAGAGGCTGACCTTGTTACAGAAGTAACGCCTTCAAACGCAGCAAGAATTGTAAAACGTGGTAATGGTTTCACAGATATACCACATGAAAGCACGATGCGGTCGGCATCCGGAAGATCTGGGGAGACAAAACCATTTGTAACAGGTGTTGGGTCGTAAGCAGCGCCGGCCATAATAGAAACTATTCTGCTTATTTTATAACATGCCCCGATCCTTGGGGTAAGCGTATTGCGGTAATGCCTTGGGGCGCGTACATTCTGTAATGTAGTAGTGTTCTGCGAGAAATTGAAACGTAGTGTATCAAAAGAATTCCAGCCTGTATAGTTCAGGTCGAGCTGCAGGGTAAGCGGCCCTGTCCGGTAAGCTATGCCGGCCGATAACACCTGTGGCAGCGGAAGCTGAGTATCAAAAGTGGTATTGGGGAATGAATCGCGTAAAGAAGCCGGTACTTTAAAATTAGCAGAGCCGCCGCTTACATTCATATTTACCTGTGAGCGGTAAGTGAGCCCAAACTGCAGGTTATCGCGCATCTTTATATGTGCACCAAGGTTAAAGCCAACGCCATTTGCATTGCTATGCAATGTAGCCTGGCCATCACCGTTGTCAGGGCTACCCGGCCCGTTTATACCGTGCACAGGCAGCGCCTGGCTGAAGTCGAATGTACCGGTGCTATATATAAAGCCCGCACCTACAGACAGCCAATCGCCTACTACATAACTAATAGTTGGCTGGAAGAATATGCATTTCAGGTTTATATCCTGAACAATGTACTTACCTACCCAGTTGTCATCCCATTTAGTACCACTGCCGAATGGCGTATATATACCCAAACCCAGCGCCCAGCGGCTTCCGTCCTGCACAGGGCCGCCAACATAAAAGTTGAAAGGAGTGAACGTCTGGTTTACTGTACGGGTGCTTATTGTCTGCGTTCCTGAATTGGCAACATTCGAATAAGCGGTAGATGGCATTATCTGCATAATGCTGCCATATATCTGTATGCCCTTCAGGCGGCCAAGGCCTCCCGGGTTATAAAAAATAGTTGAAGCATCCCATGCCCATGCAGTTCCGGTACCACCCATGGCAAGTTCCCGGAGACCCTGCAGGTTTAGCTGGTAACCACCACCAAACGATGTCATTGCGGACAATAAAAATGATGCTACTAATAAGCGTTTCTTCATAAACAGTCTGGTTAAAAAATCAATTAATCAATGTTCGGGTAACAGTGTGGGATACCGCTAAACAACCCCGCTTTTTATGCGCAATCTATTTATCAGTACACCAAATCGCGTATTAAGGTATGGTGAAATAATTTTAAAACCAATACCTGCAATAAAAACAGTGCAAATATAAGCGTTAAGAAACGGCAATACCAATGGTTGCAATGCTTATTTTTATATTTTCCCGGCCTGATAATGTCATTGCGCAAGCCTCTATTGTGGCCCCGGTGGTCAGCACATCGTCACATATTAGTATATGTTTGCCGTCGATGCCGGCACCTTGTTTTACTTTAAAGGCGCCCTCCATATTATTTACCCGTTCTGTCCGGGTCTTTTTCGTCTGGCTTTCGGTATCCCGCGTGCGTACCAGTATGTTATCAGAAACAGCTATGTGCAGTTCACGGCCTATCCCTTCGGCTATCAGCATACTCTGGTTATAACCACGCTTTGCTTTTTTCGCGGGATGCAGCGGCACGGGGATAATAAGGTCAATAGTTTGCGCCCAATCTGTAGTTGTAAGGCTTTCCGCAAACCGCCGGCCAAGGAAATACCCTATCTCTTTTTTATTTCCATATTTCAGCCCGTGCAGCAGGTGTTGCAGCAGGCCATCGTTAGTAAAGTAAGCAAATGACGTAGCATGGCTGAAGGGCACCCGGCCTGCAAAACGCAATGCGGTTTCATTGTCAGCGATGTGATGATACCCTGTTTCAGGAATTTCCATACCACAACTGATGCACAATACTTCCTCCACCAGCAGCAAAGGCTTGCGGCACCCCTCGCACAGCCGGGGATAGACCAGGTGTATAATGCCTTCTTTTATTTCGGTTAGGAAACCCATTTCAAATTCAAAAGTAAAAATTCAAAATTCAAAACCCAAGTCCCAAATTTCAAATTCAAAATTCCATTCAGAAAGCTGGGAACCCAAAAGCGCCGAAAGTATGTTTGTTACTTTTTCTCAGTGTTTCAAATCTGCTCAATGCTTCTGTCGCTTTTTTTGATTTGATGGCTTTAATTGATAATCAACAGTTTAAGTTTGAAAAGTTGCCTGTTCTTTGCGCTGCGTTGCCCAAAAGTTGCTCACTCACATTTTATTATTTTTAATGTAAATAAGAGCAAAGCACAGATTGCGGCCTCTTGCAGGTATTCGTGGCATAAAGGTCTGATGAATTTTGGAACATTGCAAATTGGGGTTTTATGATAGTACAGTTAGCGTACTATCATAAACGCATAGCTGCTTATCATGTAAACTTCTTTTCAGGCCTGGTAAGGGTTTGGTGGGATTTTTACTTTTATTATTTTATTTTCATTTGCGCATAATACGGATGATCAGGATTAACAATGAGTTCCTGCCTTAAGGGATGTATCAGGACATCCATATCTTCCAAGGGTATGCACCCCAGCAGTGGTTCCGCGTCACCCGGCAATATCATGGCATTACAAATAGTACGCCTGTTTTTAAATTGAAGCTCTACCGACGAGACCACATCGCATTCCAGGAACTGCCCAATAGCAAGTTGTGCCTTTCTTTTCTCCATAACCGGGAACTTTAGCTGTTCCTGGATACTTTCATTGATACAGAGCATATCCGCACCGGTGTATACACGTATATTTACAAACATCCGTCTTATCTCATCCTGGTCGATGAAGTGCCTGCGCTCTAAAGCCATGTCGTCGTTATTGATCAATTCAATATCAGCATATATAGCACCCATAAACAAAAAGTTGAGGTTACAAAAATATCGAAAATATCTATAGTTTGGTTATAAACAAAAAAGCCAAATAATAAAGTTCTGACGAATTCTGGAACCTTGCAAATTGGGGTTTTATGATGGTATAGCTGGCGTATTATCATAAACGCATAGCTGCCTATCATGTAAATTTCTTTTCAGGCCTGGTATGGGTTTGGGCGGAAAAAGGCTTCGATTTTTGGAGTGGAAATGTCAAATCTGATATTTGAGAATTTTATTCGAATTTATGAGATTGTCGAAAAACGTAATCTTTGACTACCACCATTTAAAGTTATCAGATATAATTAGTTCATTTTTCTCTAAGTGATGGGTTGTTTTCATCGGAATAGTGCGATAAGGTAATTTATACTTGGCGGCGAGCTGCCTTATTTCTAAAGTATCGTCATACGTGAGCATATAGCGCCCTTTCAATAAAGATGTTAATTCAAATAATCGTTCATGGTCAATACAGAAGTGATTATAGAGCCGTTTACCGGCAATAGTATAGGGCGGGTCTATGAAAAAATAGGTATTTTCATTGTCTATATTTTGCTCCATTACCTCAAAGGCGTCACCTTTAATAAAGTGAATTTTATTTTTTACAAATCCAATCGCAAGTATTCTATCGCGTAGTGTCTTAGGATACCAACGGGATGCAATGCCTTTTCCATTTTCTCCATTTTTCAGAAGGCCGGAACCTTTAGCAAGTATCCCGCCATGGAAAATTCTATTTTTTAATATAGTGCAAAAAGCGAGGTCATGTACCAATTTTTGTGGGTTACCGAGTTCTGATTTCACGTTTTCAAGAGTCAGCTCGAAAGAAAAAATTTTTTCCGCTAACCATTTATTTTTCCCGTTTAAAATCACTTCCCAGACAGCTGCCACTTCATCATCTATTTCGACCATAGTGATTGTTTCTGCTAATTCTTCAAAGGCGGTAGTAAGACTAACAATTCCTCCGCCGGCGAATGGTTCAATCAAGTGTTGCGCTGTCCTATCGTTGTACGCTAACCATTTTCTAACGGTAGGGATAAGCCATGTTTTGCCCCCCGGATAACGAAATGGGCTTCGCTGTGGCACAGATGCCACATTCACAACATTTTTGCTGTTGGTTGCAACTTCGCTAATTTCGAACAAGGACAATTGCTGCTTCATTCTACTATAATATTTTCGTCATTGTATACATCAGAGCTTCCTACCCTTTTAGCATCTAATTTTTTCTGCAATAACGCTGTAAATTGACCAATCGGACCGGCTTCAAATTTTGCTATCTGCTCCAATGCTGCTGTAAAATTTGTATAAACCACTTTTTGTAACTTTAACGATAGCTTTCCTGTTATTCCATCAGGAACAAGGTCATATAAAAAGAATGCGAAATCCGACTGATTTTTATCAACTTCAGGTAAAGAGGGAAGAGTATCGTAAAAAGAGGTTTGGAGTGCAACCACTTGCTTTTTATTCCACTGCCGTAATATTGATCCTTTCGCAATTATTTGCGGAATGAGCCTTTTTCTGGAAGATGAGAGGTAATCAGGTTTGGGATACTTAAAGGCATTTGTCCATTTAAACGCCGGGGATGGGCTTTCGAGGTAAGCAGTAAATGGACCTGTCAAATTACCCGATATATAAACAGACTGAACTTCTAATGAACCGAAATTCAGAACTCTACCCTTACTGTCGTAAGAAACTAAGACATAATCTATATTACCGGCTGATTTACCCTGTTTGTCATTTAATCTTACTTCGCCTACATGCGTCCAGTTATCTTTTTTATCAAAAATGAAACTTGCCGCATCACTAATTATTGTCCAGTCTTCCCTGAATCTTATGGGGCAAATAATGACCGGCTTGTCTTTGTGGTACAGACTGCAAACCCCTAATGGAAACTCAATGCTATTTTTGGTACAGTTGGAAACAATATTGTTGAACGGACATAATTTATTATCCCGATACCTTAGCGCTCTTTCCCCTTCATTATCTATAGGAAAGCCGAAAACCTCTGCCAAAGGCTGGTTACTATTTTTATCACCGGTCATTTGGCGAATTTAGCAAATAATGGTTGCCTTCTTGTATAATTTTTTTAGCGTCGACCAATAATCTGGCATAAGAACAAAACCGTCGGCGCAAAGGTTTGCGAACATACCTTTGCATAGATCGAAGCCGTGATCCGCGATTTTTCTTATCACCAACCTACAGCTCTTCTTTCACGAGCTCTTCCGCCTCCTGAACAGCCACATCGTTCGTAGCCGGCTTTACGTTGGGCCGCATGAGAAAGCGGGTAAACAGCAGTACAAGCGCGATAGCGATAATGCCCTGTGCCAGCACGGTGGCGGGCGCGCCTATGCGCTGTGATACGGCTCCTGCCACCACGCTGCCCAGCGGCGCCATACCGAATATGGCCATGAGCAATATGCCTATAACCCGCCCCCGCATCCCGGGCGCTGACTCAGACTGGGCTACGATATTGCTCACCGTAAACTGGGCTATACCGCCAAACCCCATCAGCATGGCAAAAAACATGGCTGCGTGGAAGTTGCGCGCCTGTGAAAAACAGATCATGCCCACACCCATAACGATGGTGCTGATGAACAGTATTTTCTTCAGTGGCGCGCCGGGCTTACGCGATGCAAGAAATATGGTGGCAGCAACAGCACCGGCGCCAATAAACCCATTTATAAGACCAAAAGTGGATGCATTACCCTTAAATATTACTTTGGCGAATACAGGCAATACGGTGTTATAGGGCAGCACCAGCAGGCTCACCAGCCCCAGCAAAATGATCATCCAGCCAATATTGGGCGCACTTCTCAGGTAAGCAAAGCCTTCGGCAAATTCAGCCAGCACTTTCTTGTCTTTGTTTCTTGGGGGCGCAGCGGGTAACTTCATCAGCGCCAGCGAGAGCATGACGGCCCCAAAGCTGGCGGCATTCACAAAAAAACAAACCGCAGCGCCAAACAAACTGAGTACAACGCCCGACAACACCGGGCCGAGCAGTTGTGCAAGGCTGGCCATGGCGGTAGTGAGCGATATGGCGCTGGGCAGGTCGGCGGGGTCGGCTACCACCTCATGTACCAGTGCCTGCCGGGCCGGCACATCGAATGCATTGATGATGCCCAGTATTACACTGAGCACCAGTATAGCCCACACCGTGGTGTGCCCGGTAAGCACCATTACCGCCATCAGCACCGATTGTATTATTGACAATATTTGGGTGATCTTAATGATCTTATGCCGGTCATACCGGTCGGCAGCCACACCACCGGGAATAGAAAAAAGGAATGACGGGAACTGCTCGGCAAAAATAGTAACACCTATCAGAAAAGCGGAATTGGTCATGGAGTACACCACCCATACCACCGCAGTGCGCTGCATCCAGGTGCCAAACTGCGATACCGACCTGCCAGCGAAATACAAAGTGTATTTAGTGCTCCTGAAAGCCCGGAATGTATTAGACTCACTCAACCTGCTCACAATAACTGCTATTTTGAAAAATAAGGATGCCAGATCAGCGTGCAATATTACGCTTAGCCAGATTTACTTTTAATATCGGTGATATATTTTTGGTGTTACTCTGTTGATTTATCAGGAATGGTACATGCGAAAACTGGAGTTCGTAAAAAATGCGGGCGTCCCGACCGCATTTTAGTTATCCGTTTTTAAGCGCATAAATTTTATAGCTCTGAAGTCCGGCAGGTTTTCCTATACGGCATGGCAGGGGAAATGTCAAATTAGATATTATATTTATATTTATGAAATGGCTAATACCTTGTGGAGTAGTTCACATCTTAAAATGTGGCTACTTTATTTTTGGTTCTCTTTTAGATGGGAGAATGACAAACAAACTATATTGATCTTGCTTACAGCTTGGCATAGCGTAATATGGACTGTAGCATATATACTATATCATTTTGTTGGCGCGATGTTATCATAGTTAGCGGTTTTATATTAGGCCGTCCACGATGTAACAGCGGTTATCGGCTTAATTTAATGATCTGCCTGTTCAATAACTGCTTACTGGTATTGTCAAATAACGTCAGCAAATACGCTCCGTTTGGCAGTTCAGTTATATCCACTTCGGTTGGGTTCATTTAACCTTGATGAAATCGACAGCCTTAACCGCTTTGTGGTGGTGTTTTTTGAAACAGCGGAATTAAGGGCTAAAAACAGGCAGGATATAACCATGGATTTCTGGCGGGAAAATATAGACCGGATCATAGCGTTTAATGATAAGAAACTGCTCGATGGTAAGGGACAGGTAAGCGCTACACAAATGGAACAAGTTGTAGAACAGGCATATAGCGTATTTGATGCAAACAGGAAAAAAGAAGCGCCCAGGATGCCGATGATGACGATATAGCTGAACTCAAAGAGCTGGAAAACAGCATTAAGAAAGGCAAATAATAGAAACACAACAATCTGCTCGCATTACTGTTCTATACATTTAAAGGGAAGCCCCTTCAGGGGTTTGGGGTTTATGTTAAATAAGGTTAAACACCGATATATGTAACGCTTTCCGCATTACATTTGTTTTACAATGGAACGGACACAAAAAAACAGGCTTAAATGGATGAAGGGGCTCATGCTCTTCAGCCAGGTATTGCTGCTTGTGTTTACCGCCCAGTGGCTCATCAGCCAGTACAACGACCAGCAGGAGCAACTGAAAAAGAACCTGACCAAGCTGTTTGTAGATGTGCAGCAGAAGATCACCGACTCCATAATGCTCTCGCAGGTCATTGACACCAGCCTGCTCAGCAAGCCTATGGCAGCCACCGTCCCAATTCCCCCCGGTAACGATGACAACGGTCAGCGCGTAACCCTTTCGCCACAGGGCATACACCGCATACTCAGCGGCGTAGGCATCTCCAAAAATGAAGAGAAGCGCCTCTTCCGCATGGATACCATTGTATTCAATGAATTGTTCTCGAGCCAGATGAAGCAGAACGGCTGGAACTTCAATTCTACCTGGATAAATAATACCGACAGCAATACAAAGGGCACCAGCGCCATATTCATTAAGAGCGGCTTCTTTACCAATGAGAATGGCATAGTGGTGGCCAACTACCGCGGCTACATTTTCTGGAAGCTGGTACCGCAGATGCTTTTCGTGGCTGTGCTGCTCACGCTTACAGGTGCTGCCTTCTGGGTTACTTTCCGCAGCCTGAAGGCGCAGATAAAGCTGGGCGCGCTGAAGGACGACTTCATCAGCAATATGTCGCACGAGCTGAAGACGCCTATTGCAACAGTAAAAGTGGCACTCGAAGCCCTCAATAACTTCAATGTAATTGATGACCCCAAACGAGGCAGGGAATACCTTGGCATGGCCACCTCCGAGATGAACCGCCTGGAATTGCTGGCCACCCGGGTACTCAATACATCGCTGCTGGAATCGGGCAAGATATACATACAGCAGGAAAGCTACGACCTGAAACAACTGGTGGAAGAAGTGCTGCAGGCGCTGCAACTGAGAATAGCCCAGCAGGGTGCCAGGGTATCGTTTGAAGCCACTGGCAGCAGCTTTGTGATATTGATGGACAAGCTGCACATGCAGGGCGTGCTGGTGAACCTCATAGACAACAGCCTGAAGTATGGCGAAGCGCCGGTAAACATGAGTATATGCCTTACGGAAAGCCATGGCCGCGTGCAGCTTACCCATACCGATAATGGCCCGGGCATACCCGAAGAGTACCGTGAAAAAGTGTTCGAGAAATTCTTCCGCGTACCCACCGGCAACAGGCACAATACCCGTGGCCACGGCCTCGGCCTCAGCTATGCCAAACAAGTAATGCGCCAGCACAACGGCAGCATCAACGTAAATAATGTGATCGATGGTGGGTGTGTGTTTACCCTTAGTTTTTGATGCTCGATTAACATACCTTGGTTCATATTCTTTCACATTCTTTCACAACGCTAAATTTATGACTCCCCTTTAGGGGGCGGGGGTTTATGAAAAAAATACTATACATAGAAGACGAGCCGCACCTGTCGCGCATAGTAAAGGACACCCTGGAACTGAAGGGGTATACCGTACTGCATAAGACCGACGGCGCAAAAGTGATGGAAGCGGTAAACAGTTTCCAGCCCGACATATGCCTGCTCGATGTGATGCTGCCCAATATAGATGGCTTTACGCTGGCCAACCATATCCGTAATGTAAACCCCAACCTGCCCATCATCTTCCTTACTGCCAAGAACCAGACCGAAGACCTCGTAAAAGGCTTCGCCTCAGGCGGCACCGACTACCTCAAAAAGCCCTTCAGCATGGAAGAGTTGCTGGTAAGGATAGAGAACCAGCTAAAGCTCACCAGCCGCGAAACATCGGCCATACAATCGCTGCCCGACGAGGTGGTACTGAAGCAGTACAGATTCTATCCCGGCCGGTTCGAGCTGCATACGCCTACACAGGTAATAAAGCTCTCTAACCGCGAATCGCAGATACTGGCCATGCTCTGCACCCATACCAACACCACCGTAGACCGCCGCAACATACTACAGATCGTATGGGGCGATGATTCGTTCTTCAACTCCCGCAACCTCGACGTCTACATCCGCAAGCTCCGCGGCTACTTCGAAGGCGCGAACGGTATAGAGATCGTGACCCTGAAAGGGAAGGGCTATCATTTCGTGGTCAGCTGACCCGTCTTTGCGAGGTACGAAGCAATCTCACTTAACGACCTTTTCGCCCGTTAGAAAGCCACCCGCCCATTTTTTAACACTCTTTCAAGTTTCAGTTTTCATATTTTCACACTAATTTTATCGGTCTCAATACACGATACTGATACAATCGCTCCATATGAAAAAAACCATTACACTCTTTCTCGCATTGCTCTGTGGCGCAGGCGCATTTTCCCAGACCGCCCCGATATCGGCCCTTACCAAGAAGGTACAGGGTATCATTGCAACTACTGACGGCGATATTGGCGTAGCTATTAAGAAGCTGGGCACTAACGACAGCGTGGTCATTAACGGATCGAAGCACTACCCTATGCAGAGTGTTTTTAAATTTCCCCTTGCCCTGGCCGCGCTCGATATGGTAGACCAGAGCAAGCTCTCGCTGGGCGAGAAGATCCGCATACCAAGAGAAAGCGTGGACACCACCACATGGAGCCCCATGCTCAAAGACCACCCCAAGGGGGATATTGAGGTTACCCTAAGCGAGCTGCTGATCTATGCCGTATCGAAGAGCGACAACAACGCCTGCGACGCCCTGTTTCAGCTGTCGGGCGGCACAAAGCATGTGAATGACTTTATCCATAACCTCGGCGTGACAGGCATCAATATCGCGGCTACCGAGGGCGAGATGAAGCAGAACTGGCTGGTGCAATACTCCAACTGGTGCGAGCCCGTGGCCATGCTGCATCTGCTGGAACTGTTCAACGATGCCAAAACCGTATCAAGGATGAACAACTTCCTGCTGATGCGGATGATGATAGAAAGCCAGAACCCAACTACAAGGATAAAAGCCCTGCTGCCTGAAAAAACAACTGTAGCCCATAAAACAGGCAGCTCAGATACCAATAGCGATGGCCTTACCGCCGCCACAAACGATGTAGGTATCGTGACCCTGCCCGATGGCAGCGCCTTCGCCATAGTAGTCTATGTCTCCAACTCCAAAGCAAAGCCCGAAAAAAGCGAACACGTGATCGCCGAGATAGCCAAGGCTGCGTGGGATTATTATACGGCGGGGAAGTGAGTGGCTTTTTTGCCTCACCCCGGCCCTCTCCGGGGGAGAGGGAGGTGTTACGCACCGATATCCTTTGCGGGCGGGGAATAAAAAAATCTCCCATTGGTTTATTGATGTTCAATTGCTTATCTGGTGAAAACTTCCCGCCGTGTTTGTCTGAACCACTGATTAAACTGATCAGTCGTGATTAACTGATAGTGGCGCTGATGGCTGTTTTCCCATTGCTGGTATGCCCCGTTAGCGGGCTATCTGTTTGTAGCTTCCCGATAGGTATATACATGGGGTGCCCTGTAGGGGCTATCCTATTCGTGTGTGGGTTCCGGGGATTGATTACTTAACCACTAAGGGCACGAGGGAGGGTACAAGGATCACGATGGCCAGCTTCGAGTTTCAAGGTCACAAGGTGCATTTTGTGGCTGCACTTTTATTTTCAATCAGGTCAGGCCGCTTTGCCGTTCTTTCGGGCTTCTTTACGGGCTTTTTGTTCGTTGAAGCGGGCTTGGCGGGCTTTGGCTTTGTCGGCTTTGGTGGGTGTGGTCGCCGGCGCAGGATTTGATTGTGTGGGTTGGGGATTTTCAACGCTGGTGTTATTTGTGGCTGGGTTGTTTTGATCGGTATTGTGTAGAGACGGAATGCATTCCGTCTCTACGGCGGATGTGTTGTTGCGTTGATCCGGGTTGTTTTGATCTGTTTTGTTTTGATCGGTGTTGTGTAGAGACGGAATGCATTCCGTCTCTACGGCGGATGTGTTGTTGGTGTTGTTGCTTTGGGTTTTGCGTATTTCGTCGAGGATGGCTTCGGCGTCTTGTTCGTCGCGCCATTTTTCTGTGATGTCCTTTTCTGAGAAGGGTTTGAAGCCTTGGCGGGTGTAGCCGTTCATTACAAAGTCGGACGGAGTGGTGGCGGCGCGGGAGGATATGAAGGTGTCGGCGTAGGGGGCGACGGCCTCGGCCAGCTGGGCATCGCGTTTGTGGAGGCCTTCGAGGAACCAGGTGAAGGTTTCCATGTTCTCGTTGATGGTGCTGCCTTTTTTAAGAAGGTTGATGATCCTGGTGAGCTTGTAGAGTATATCGGCATCGGCCTTGGTGACGGACTGGTGGCAGCTTTCTTTGCTGAGCAGGTGATCGGTGAAGTGACCAATGAGGTAATAACATTTTTCGGCGAGGATGGATGGCATGGTGCGGGCGGAGGTGCGGAGTTTTTCCCAGTCGCCATCGACTGACCACTGGTAGATGGTGCGGCGGTCTACACTAAGGGTTTCGGCGATCTCGGTCTTGGAGAGATTGGTCTGAAAATAGAGCCTGCGGGCTTGCGTTTGTTGTTCTTGTTTCATGTTTTTTCGATTTTAGGGGAACAAATTTCGGACAGAAAACATTCATACGAACACGAGATATCCACAAATTTTAGCCAGTAAAATCAATGGTTTAGCTATTTTGATTTCTGAAAGTATTGCCTGTAGCGGGTTTGCTTTGTGGATAAGTCGGGAAGTGGCTGTGGGTGCGGGATTGAGAGGTGTTTTTGGCATATTTCGTCAATCAGAGATTGACGCCCGCCGCGACGTAGACAGAGTCTACGCCGAACATACCTTTTTCTTGAGTTTGACACCATTTTGCGTTTTTATCATATCCGGCTCAATACTGGCGCGGGTTTCAGCCGAATGATAAAAAAATTTGTAGGGGGAACTTTTGTTTCCATAATTCGATATATCCCTTTATATTTGCGGTCATGGCATTTTTACGTAAGGAGATTAAAAAGGGTCAGACCTACCTCAGCATCTGTGAAAGCTACCGTGACGAAGGAGGCAACGTGCAGCGCCGCACATTGCATAACCTTGGCAATGCAGACAGATATACGCCAGAGGCGTTGGAACGCATGGGGCGGCAGCTTATCGAACTGGTAAAGGGCCCGGCTCCGGCGCCCAAAGACATCGAAGAGTTATCACGTCATAATTATGGGTTTCCATTAGTAATATACAGGTTGCTGTGCATTTACAAGCTTGATACTCTTATGCATCGCCTTACCCGTAATCATAAGCTTGGTTATAGCCTGTTGCAACATCTTTTGCTGATGCTCTGTGATCGGTTTAATGATCCGCTTAGTAAACTTGGTTCTTTCAATTTACAAACAGATTACATAGGCTTGGGGGAACCGATAGCCCTTCAACATCTTTACCGGACATTAGACCATCTGGCAATAAACAACCAACTGATTCAAACGCATATTTACAACCAGCATAGCAATCTGTTTACTTATGAGTTGGATGTCGTGTTTTATGATGTAACTACTTTTTACTTTGATAGCGATAAGGTGGTTGAAGGGGCTTTGCGCCAGAAAGGATTTGGCAAAGATGGGAAAATAGGAAAGACACAAATCCTGTTTTCGTTGCTCATAGATAAGAATAAAGTGCCCATAGGGTTCCAGATATTTAAGGGCAGCCAATTTGAAGGGCATACTTTCAAAGATGCTATAAACACACTCAAAAAGAAATATAATATCAAGCGCATTATTGTTGTGGCAGATAGCGGTATGCTTAATGGAGATAACATAGACTTATTTGAAAAAGACAAAGAAGCTGATGGTTATGAATACATTGTTGGCGACCGGTTAAAAGGTCTTTCTGAAGAAGCGATAGCTTATCTGACTAATTTTAAAAACTATACCGCTATTAAAATAGAAAAAGAAGCTGATGAGCAGCAAGCCGATAATAATGAAGATATCTTTCTCCTGTACACTACTTGTATATACAAGGGTAGAACTATTATTTGCACATGGTCGGCTAAGCGGGCTGCAAAGGATAAGGCGGACCGGGAAGAGAAAATAAAGAAGGCGCATAAAATGTTGAAAACCCCATCATTGATAGAACGCAAATCAAAAATATATTTCATAAAGTCGGACAATGATAAGAGATATGAACTGGACCAGGAGCAGATAAAATGGCAGGCAAAGTTTGATGGCTTTAAAGCAATAGCTACCAACGCAGCCGATATAAAACCTGAAATTGCACTTGAAAAATATAAAGACCTTTATAAAATTGAGCAAAGCTTCCGCACTTTTAAAAGTTATCTGGAAAT
>Ga0207020_1031_pt1 | contig 33652 bp, 32 predicted proteins | sample Alteio_BWMinCont_48_FD_153500 | JGI IMG/M metagenome (GOLD analysis project Ga0207020, IMG submission 153500) | Enriched cells from forest soil in Barre Woods Harvard Forest LTER site, Petersham, Massachusetts, United States -... | ecosystem: Environmental > Terrestrial > Soil > Temperate forest >... | reverse complement strand
GAAGACCCCTACGGGGAAGGATGGGTTCTCCGCATCGAAGCCGCAAACCCTGACGATATTAAAGAGCTCACTTCAGGAACCCTGAGTAACGACTAAACCCTGAATATTAGTTAATATTATCTGGTGGGCAACCTTCCGGAGAGTGGGTGACACTACAGGTAGGTGCTGAACATGAAAGGGCCCGGTTTCTTGATAACCGGTTACGAACAAGTTGAGAAGCCTCAGCAGAAGAATTTGCCTTGACGCAGGCATGACCTTCTGAGATCCCTCCCAGGGCAACTGAACATTTGAAATTACACAAGTAATATTTAAGCTCTCCTGCAAAAACACTGGTGCCTAATACTAGGACTAAGAACGCAATTAATGCTTTCATCTGATTCTCCCTCTTAAAAGTGCATCTTCCAACTATCATGATCTGCGCAATATAAACAACCCCAATTCAAAGACCACAGGTAAAGTTCTTTTTTCAGTGGAATCAATTGAAAGCCGGGGCAGCTACGGGAGCCTCACCTTAGAGCCTACACTATGGGTTTTGAATCAGGATTTTCGCGATTGACGACTTCCATTAGCTCCTTTAACTCGGTTGGGTCAATGACCTTGGAATGAACGAGGTAACGGACCAACGCGGCCAGGACGAGTCTGATTTCTATAAGCTCATTTTTTGCCGAAGAGGCTTTGGCTGCCCCAAAGGACTCACGGGCTACCGAAGGCTCTTTATTTTGGTACTTTTCAACGTCATATTCCCTGGTCACTATTCCACCAACATCTTCTTCTTGCGACTCTTGGTGTTGGTCTTTGAGATTCTGAACCTCTTCCTTTAGATCTGAAATATTTTTCCACTGGCCATAATCTCCCATTAGCCAATCGTTGAAATCTATATTTTTAAACATGCCTTTTACTCCTTAACACGTTTTTATTCCGCCGTAATCTCAAGGATTTCAAGCATGCCATTTACGGATATCTGGCCATTTTCTGGATAGGCATATTTCTTAGGCGCAGTTGCGGAACACGAAATGTCCTGAAATGTTGAATGCTGTCCTAGTTTATCAATATGGTCGACGATGAATTCTAAAGTTGATTCTTGGGTTGCAGCCGATTCTTGTTGCCATACCTCTGCAGCGAAGTCCCAAATACCAGTTCGTTCTCCATCCTCGTTGAAAGTGAGAGTTTTAATAACTTCGCTTCCTGAAAGATCCATATGCCACGTGGCTGCACTTTTTGTTGCGTCCAAAACCACCGGTTGGCTGAGGACGGTTTTTCTAGCGCTATTGGCAATTTGAAACTCTCCTTTTCCGGAGCTCAAAGTTACGGTCCAGCGTAAGGTGTCTGTCTCCTTTACCTTGCCCGCATAAATATTTGAGACGACCTTCCTTTGACTATTCGTACAAAACGCCTTTGCCACTACGTGAGGAAGAAAAACTGATAGAAGCCCTCCCAGAACAAGTAACCGTTTTACATAATCCATAAAAATCCCCTTACAAAAAAACGAAATAGTAAATGGCTTGTACCACGCCATTAATAGGGACGCAAGGTGAAGACCGTAACCCAACCAAAATGAATCTGGCACCTTTTAGGTAAAATGGGATCGCCGGCCGGTCCGGTCGGCGATCAGCCAACAAATTAATTAATGCGGGTGCAGGAGGCCAGTTCAATTATTTTTGAAACAAACTGTTTCTAACTTTTCCAAATTTGAAACGCGGGTAAAAAAGAAATGCTTGTTTTATCCCGGCCATGAAAGTTCTAAAATGTTTTCATAAGGAATAATATGATTGAGGGGAATCTCATTCTCTTCTTCCTCTGTTCCAATTTCCAGTTGGCTTAATTCGGGGTCATTAAAGAATAAAGACGACTCAGAAAACCGAAGGGTTTTTTCATTTCCGTTTTCTAGAAATTTTATCTTAAAAATGCGCTCCGGGTCTCCCCGCATCGCTGTGGCAAATCCGTCCCAATCAAATTCGCTCACTTTTTGCTCCCAAAATTTAACCGTTCTGGGAGTCTTTAGAGTTTCATGCCAAAGAGTGGCCTTCTTTTCAGCGGCCGTTCTCCAAGCCTCTATTGAATTGACAAAATGAGCATCTTCCAAAAGATGAACGGAAATGATCGTCGGGGCTATTCCAAAGCTATACAGGTCAAACATTTCGTCCTTGTGGTTTAAAATGCTCACATCTCCGTTTCCCTCGTAAGGGGACCCAGCAGCACCCGATACAACACCCTCCATTCGCACTTTTTGGTCAGTATAATTATTTTGAAATTCAATTCTTACTGGCAGTTGATGTTCCTGCAGAAAAATAAAGAGCCCTACCTGCAAGTCTTGCGAAAGTAAATCGTAGTCTTTCACTTCTTTTGAGCTGAGAAAAAAGGTCTTCCAGTATTCTTCCGAAGTTCTTAATCTTCCATTATAGGAATTTTTATAGATATCCTGTTCTTTTTGAGTCAAAGGGCGAATCATAACTATGTCCTTAGTTCGCAGGGCCAGAGTTCCAAGGAGAGTCTTTGCGCGAAGAAGCGCGGAACCGGGCGGGTGATTAGACTGCAGATAGCCGTCTATAGTCCCAACCGTTGCTACCCTACCCCTGAAGAGAGCCTCTCCATAAAGCGCCACTGGCATTCTCTCATCCCGCCAACCCTTGAAAATGTCCGAGGAAGGGAGGATCTGAGATTGCATAACAATCTCTTTAGTTGGAAATAAATCCAAAACCTTAAATTGAACTTTGCACTTATCTAGGAAGGAATGATCCTCAGCAAAACTCAAAGTGCCTGCAAGAAATACTCTAGCCAAAGTAACAATAACAATCTTTTTCATTTTATTTTCAGGTCCAATCACCTATTTCGCCTATAAGCTTTTTGGCCAAAAAACAGCAAAACTGATGCCGTCTCTAGATCTTGATAAAGATCTCAGACACCTTTTTTCGTCACCCTGTACACGGTCAATGAGGAAAATAATACCTGATTCACTATTTTATCGACAACAAAAGAGCAAATGAAGACGGCACTCATGTTGCTCAACAAGAACCGAACAAGTTTTGTAGAACGTTTATCGTAAGGAAGCTTTATGAAGAAGTCTATTGTCATCGTTTTTGTTACATCAGGCTTAACTCTAGCGGGTTCGTTGTTTTTGGAAGCCTGTGGAGGGAAAAGTGGAAATGAGAGTGTGCCAAAGGTGGCCGCAATCACCGATGATAGTGAGGCTGTTTTTTCGGGTCCAGGGTCTTTGACTGTCTCGTCTCTAGACGAAGTTGTGGAGCAGGTGAATCAAAAAGACCCAACTTGCGCCGCCCAAGAGTCCGCCGGACATCGCATTGTGGATAGCCGGGTTTTACCCAAAGCTCAATTTGTTAAAACCATCCAAACAGGAACAGGGTCTGGAATTGATAAATACACTGTAACCTCAACAATTCTTTCAAATGACTCGACTTCTTACTCTAGACAGGACGACTACCAAGTTCATGGCGAAACTCATTCAGATACAGTCAACTGTGATTTTAAAAATATTTCGGGAACAGTGACGGGTCCCGACCTAAACTGTTTAGATCAAAATCCCGATGGAAAAACTAAAATCCTCCACAATTCAAATCACTGTCGTATCACTTCGCCTAACGGAGACAAAGACATTAAAATCACTTACCAACAATCCATCTGGCCGGTTTCAGGCAAAAACGTTCCGGCGATAAGAATCATTAAGGAACACGATGGACTTTTAACCTGTAATAACAAGCCTATCGGACAAGGCAAAGATATCTCTGAAAAAGTTTATACTTATGATATCCCAAGCTTGACCCAAGATACCTGTGAACCTGCGGAGGTCTACTCGTTTCAAGAAAAAATAGATAACGCTAAAAATATTTATTCAAATAGTTCAGAAGCTTTGACGAGCTATCTTGTGCCAGAAGCGCCCTCGTCGACCACTCCTCCATCAGTGGAGCAGACCCAAGATCAAACTCAAAATCCAGAACAAGCCCCGTCTGAATCTGAATTTAATAAATGGCTTAAGCGAATGAGCGGAAGTCCTGAATAGATGTGTTGTGAAAGGGCCTAGTTATATGTCAAAGTTTTCTCTTATTTTACTTTTGACTTCTCTCACTCTTATAGCTTGCGGAGGCAAAAGCGGTAACGAAACCATCCCCTACGCCGTTGCGATACAAGATAAAAGCCAAAGCGATTTTAGCGGGAAGGATGTGAAGAGCTTACGGTTTACTGATCCAGAAGCTCAAATAACTTCTAAAGACCCCCAATGTCAGAATCAAAACGCTACAGGATATAGGGCTATCGACAGTCGAATTACTCCGCAATCCATTTTTGAAAAGAAGGTTCTTGCTAGTTTAAGTGGAACCAAACTTCAGGAATACACTTTCGCCTCGACTATTCTCTCAAAGGACGCTGGTTCTTATTCTAGAAAGGATGACTATGAGATCCCTGGAACCCAGCGCAGTGATCAAGTCACCTGCACGCTCAATGGATCAAAAGGCCCATGGTTAAACTGTGTGGACGAAAAACTCAACAAGGCGAAAAAACCATCGCCTCCTCAAAGCCTTCATCACTGCCATGTAGCCTGGTCCCATTCTGCAAACAACAACAACAACACAAGCCTACAAGTAATGACTCTTCCTCTTTTTGGGCGGAAAGTTACGGCTTTTCGAGAGACCACCGAACATGATGGACTCTTAACCTGTGACAACAAACCCATAGGGCCAGGAAAAACTGTTAATGTTAGTGTCTATACCTATGATATCCCGAGTCTCTCAAAAGACAGTTGCTCTCCAGCTGAAATTTATTTTTTCCACCAAATGACAGATAGTGCCGGACACCCCTATCAAAACAATTCGGAAGAAATGATGAATTATACCTTACCCCAAACTCCTCCAACCGCGTTTACGGATCCTCATAACAGTTAATGCATGTTTCCTCGGAGTCGCATGCGTGGCTCACGCACGCCTCTGAACGTCCCAAGCCGAGACGAGTTAAGCCAACGGTTAAACGTCGTCGGAGTTACTTTGGGCAGGCGGAGTCGTGTCGGTGCTTTGCTCTTTAAGATCGACACCGTCAAAACGATAGACCTTGCCTTGACCTTCCATTACGGTTTTTAGGTAAACGGGTCTGGTCCAGAGCACGTACAAGTTCTTCATGGTTTCGGCGGTATAATTAGGTTGAAGATCTACACCCTCGTGAAGATGCTCTAAGAAAAGCTCACCACGATTTTCATAATTCCCTTCGACGACATGGATTATGGGTTGCCCCCAATTGGTCAATTGAAAGAGCAGTTTCTTTTTAATTTCTGGAAAAACCCGGGTGTTTATTTCGTATTGCCCCGTTCTTTTGTTAAATCCGTAAACAAACATTTTGTTTTCTACACAAAACTCTTCGGTCAAAAATGAATCGATAAAGGTCACGTCATTATAGTTGCGCCGAACTTCAAATATTTTTTTTCGTCCTAATCCAACATCTTTATTCCAGTTCTTTTTAACTAGATAGTCGTCGCACTCTTCGTATTCTTTTCCAAATTTGCCCTTATTCCAGCGATCTTCAATGTGTTTAAAAAGTTCTATACCCAGCTTATAAGGATTCAGACTCCCAGGCTGCTGAGCCACAGTACCGCTATGATGATCGGCATAGTCGACCACTTCGCTGTCTTTTAAAGCTTTTTGAGTCATAATTTTGGAGTGCCAGTATGAAGCCCATCCCTCATTCATAATTTTTGTCATACCTTGAGGCGAATAATAATAAGCTTCTTCACGAATGATACTCAAAATATCCCGTTGCCAGGGCTGCAAGGGGCCGTAGTTCATAAGAAAGAGAAGAACGTCTTGTTCTGGACGCTCTGGAAATTTTTGTTTTTGTTTGGCCTCGGCTACGATTTTATCTTCTTGGCTTTTTATAAAATCACTAGGGTTGATAAAAGAATCCATATAGCCGTGATCTGTTTTAAGGAGCTTCACAGTGCGTTCGCTGGAGCTTTCACCCTCTTTATGCCGCTTGATAAAAGGAGAATGTCTATCAATAAGATTTTCTAAAGAAAGACATCGATCGATGAACTCTTCGACCACATCATAACCATGTTTATCAATATGGCGACGAACACGGGTAGAATGGTTAGCCATCTCATCCATCATTTTACGATTCGTATTCGCAAACCATTGGTTATTTTTGAAGAAATCGCAATGCCCATAAACATGGGCCATAACTATTTTTTGATCAACAAGTTCATTGGCTTCAAGGAGGTAAGCATAACAAGGGTTATTATTGATCACCATTTCGTAAATTTTTGAGAGTCCGTAAGCATAGCGTTTGGCAAGACCCTCGTACTCCATACCAAAACGCCAATGGGGATATCGTGTGGGGAACCCGCCGTAAGCCGCGATTTCGTTCATTTGGTCGTAATCGACCATCTCAAAAATGGTTTCAAAAAAGTCCAGACCGTAATCACGGGCGTATTTTTCGATTTCCTCTTGAATCTTGACATACTGAGGGGGAAGGTTCATTTGCCCTTTCCTAAAAAATCTTTAATAGAACTGTAAATTCCATCGCGATTCTCGATTCTCGATGTGATCACCCGATCGTCTTCGCCAAATTCTTTTTCAAGGTCTTTGATAAACTGACCACTCCCATATTTGCTTTCAACCTGGCCATAACAAAAGACATTCGCTGCTTTAAGCATTTTGTCTTTTAGTAGGTCAACACAGAATCTCGTGTCTTCCCCACTCCAGTTATCACCGTCGCTGAAATGAAAGGGGTAAATGTTCCACTCCGTTACGGGATACTCTTCATCAATTATCTTTTGCGCTAAAGAATAGGCTGAACTTATAAGAGTCCCGCCGCTTTCCCGTGTTCGAAAAAATGTTTCTTCATCAACTTCTTTGGCAGCAGCATCGTGGATGATAAATCGGGTTTCAATTTCTTTGTATTGGGATCTTAACCATGTATGAATCCAAAAAGTCTCTAGCCTGACTATTTCTTTTTGCTCATCACCCATACTTCCCGAGACGTCCATCATATAAATAATCACGGCGTTACTTTGAGGTTGTTCAGCAAATTTATAACTTCTAAACCTCATGTCTTTTCTTATGGGTACAATAACGGGATTTTCCGGATCATAGGTGCCGCTCGATATCTGTCTTTTCAAAGCTTCTTTATAGGTCGTTTTGAAATGCCTTAAACTGTCGGGACCAACGTGATGGATCCCGGTGTATTTGGTTTTTAGGGCTTTAATTTGTTTTTGACCGCGAGGCTCGATGTTGGGGAGTTTTAGCTCTTCGCCCAAAATTTCGGCAAGTTCATCAAATGTCAGATCGACTTCAAGAAGGTGCTGCCCTGGGGCATTCCCCGCTTCGCCTTCACCCTCTTGAGGGTCTCCGCCAAGAGGAGAACCATTTTCACCTTCTCCCTGACCCACGCCACCAGAATTCTTAGGTCCGTACTGAAAATGAGGGATTTCAATGGAGGGCATGGGGATAGAAACAAAATCATTTTCGCGCTTCCCGATCATCTCGCCCTGGGAAATATACTTTTTGAAATTGCTTCGTATCTTCCCTTTAACGATATCTCGAAATCGGTTGTGATCCTGTTTTATATGGAGGATCATTTTCCTTTCACATCTCCTCGAGCAAAGATGCTGGCTACATAGTTAAGCACATCGCTAGAGCAGATTTCACAGTATCCGTATTCCTTAATTAGACGACTCTTCACAATATCGATTTTTTCTTGGGTGTTCTTGTCAACGACGCTGGTCACAAGGCTTGCCAATTTGATGCTGTCTTTTTGATCTTCAAAGAGTTTGAGTTCAAGAGCTTTATGAAGTCGTTCATTGGTCTTGTAGTCAAATTGTTTGCCATCAACGGCCAGGGCCCCAATGTAGTTCATAATCTCTCGCCTAAAATCATCTTTTCGGCTTTCAGGAATATCAATTTTCTCCTCAATAGACCTCATGAGCCTTTCATCGGGCTCTTCATCTTGGCCGGTATACTTATTTCGAACCCGTTCCTTTTGGGTATAAGCTTTAATGTTATCAATATAGTTAGAACATAACCTTGAAAGGGCATTTTCATCGGCACTAATCGCCCTTTGAACTTCACTTTTCACGATGTCTTCGTATTCTTGCTTGATCACGGCGAGAAGCTCTCTGTAAGCCTTTTTCTTCTCGTCCCCCACTATAAGACTATGATGTTTTAAACCACCTTCAAGTTCATTGAGAACCATAAAAGGATTCACACAACCCATTTCGCCATGCTTAGAATTCACCAAAGCATTAGAAATTTTGTCTTGAATGTACCGAGGCGAAATACCATCAAGCCCCTCCCTCACCGCCTCCTTACGTAGTTCTTTGACATTGTCTTCGGTGTAACCCGCAAGTGTTTTGCCATCATAAAGTTTTAGCTTTTGAAGTCGGGATAGGTTGGCTTTCTTTGGAAGTTCCAGTCGAGTAAGAATGGCCCACATGGCTGACATCTCGATAGTATGGGGCGCGATATGCTTTCCTTTAATCTTCTTTTCGTTAAAATCTTTTTTGTAGATTTTAATCTCTTCTTTAAGCTTTGTAATATACGGAATGTCAATCTTAACGGTTCGATCTCTTAGAGCTTCCATGAACTCGTTATTTTGAAGTCTTCGATATTCAGGCTCATTGGTATGTCCCAAAATAACTTCATCAATATCGGTTTGAGCGAACTTCTTTGGCTTAATTTTATGTTCTTGAGAGGCGCCCAATAAATCGTATAAAAATGAAACATCTAGCTTCAAAACCTCAATGAACTCGATGATACCGCGGTTAGCGATATTGAACTCTCCGTCGAAATTAAAAGCTCTCGGATCAGAATCAGAACCATACTCTGCAATGCGCCGATAATTGATATCGCCGGTGAGCTCCGTTGAATCTTGATTTTTCTCATCTTTGGGTTGAAAGGTTCCGATTCCAACACGATCCGCTTCACTTAAAACCAGTCGACGGACCTCAACATGCTGAAGCACCTTGTTCACATCACCTTGATATTTGGTTAATAAATGCCTTGCAATGTAACGGCAGGCGGGACACAAATCGCCGTCAATTTTAATCTTGTGCTTACTCTTTGCACCTCGGTTGAGTTCGTCGATAATCTTGTCTCGGATCTCTAACGGCACTATATGCAATGGCTCTTCATGCATGGGGCAAGAAAACTCTTCAATCCCTTTACCAAGAAGCCCATGCTTTTCCAAACCCTTGTCTGTCCAATAAAAGGTATAAAGGGCCCCTTCTTCGGTTTTCGAATAAGCCTCAAGGCCGTGCTTTAATAAACGTGCGATTGTAGACTTCGAACTCCCGACAGGGCCATGAAGCAAAATCACTCTGCGCTCAGTTCCGTATCCTTCAGCGGCAGATCGAAAGGCGTTCACAAGTTTCATAAGCGCAATATCTAAACCATAGATGGCGTCCTTACCGTCATTTGACTCATCATCAAAAAACTTGTAGTGGGTGACTTTCTTTTTAAATTCGACGTACTCTGTAGCGCCATAACCCACGATCATGTCGTAGACGCGTTGAAAAGCTGTTCGGGTAATCTCCGGATGGTCCTTAACAAGATTGATATAATCGCCAAAACTTCCACGCCAAGTTAGGTCTCTAAACTTCTCCTCTACTTGATACTGAGAAATGAGTCCGTGAATATCGACGTTTGATTTTGCCATTTTCTCTCCTTCTAGGGGCCATTCGTTGCCTTGACTTAATTATGGCGTAGAAAGAGAAGTAAAACCAGGGGGCGTTTGCAGAGAAAGAAAATGCTCTGCATCAGGTAAATTACGCTGCCAATCGTTCAAGTAAAATCTTAGGGAGACATGCCTCTGAGGCAATTCCAGGATAATTTTTGATGCGCGCCCCGCCAAAGGTCCAGAAGTTGGGCGTTTTGACCACGTCACTTTGAATTGCGTCGCTCCCACACTGCCGTTACATGACGCAAGACCCTGACCGTCCCTTTCACAGTGGGCGCCAGTAATTTCCTTTTGTTGTAAAATTTCATTGAGCGTACTTACATCCACAGAAAGCGGAAAAACCGGGTCAAGGGCATGGGGCCCGGGTACTCCTGAATAGGATTTTTTATCCCGGTACAATAAATAATTAATTTTCTGATCTGTAAGTACGATTGAAGCCAGGGGGAGATCTAAGGTTGTCCTCAGATCTAGTCTCATGGCCTTAGGATTTACGAGGATCATGTCCGATTTAACTTTGTAGGATTTACCGTCACGTTCAACGTAAAGATCGGAGCTAAAACTTTGGGCACCAGAAGACTTGTCTAGGGTGGGATTAACCTCGCCTGTTCCACAACCCGTGTTAATTATTGTCGACAGTAGCAGCGGGAGACCGGATATCGTCACCGCCCAACTGCGAGTTTTGCATCTGCGATTGCTTAACAATTTTGTCCAGATCAGAAATCTTTTGTTTAATTTTAACAATATTTGTTTCATCACTTTCAAGTGAAACGGCCTTCTCATACATGATTCGAGCTTTATCACGGAGGCTATAGCGCATATAAGCGTCGCCCAAGTGTTCAGCAATAATTGATTCGTCCGGCTTTAGCTTATATGCTCCCTCCAAAATTACAACTGCATCTTTAAATTGGCCCTTATGGAATAAAACCCAACCCAAAGAATCTGTAATATAGCCGTCATTGGGCTTAAGCTTCAATGCGCGGCGTATATACGCCTCCGCCGATTCAAGATCCTGATTCATTTCAGTTAGCGTGTAGCCCAAATAATTTAAGGCTTGCACATGGTCGGGATTCAGCTCCAAAACCTTTCGCATCGATGAGATACTTGCATTCTTCTGCCCAGATTTGTCTTGCATACTACCGAGGTAGAAGTAAAGTTGGTCGTCCTTTGGAAAACGTTTAACTGCGTTTTCTAAAACGTCGGCGGCCTTGGCTGATTTTTTTTGATCATCCAGGAGAGAAGCGTAAAAACTATAGAATTGCGGAACGTCACTGCGTTTATTCAATGCATTTTCCATGACGCTCATAGCTTTATTGTAGTTGTTTTGGAGTTTTTCTAAATAAGCTTGGTGCACCACAGCTTCGGCGTAGAGGACACTCGACGGCGGAATAATTTTAAAATGCTCTACGGCACCTGGATAATCTTTTAACTCCTCATACACTGCGGCCAAGTAGAAATGTATCTTTTCTGCATCTGGTGCCGTTTTCAAAATTTCTTTTAAACTTGCAACGGCCTCTTGGAATTTCTTTTGTTCTATTAGAATCAGCGCCATTTTTACTCGAACATTAAGATTGTCAGCTTCTTGGTCGGCAATAATTGCAAACTGTTTATAGGCCAAATCGTATTCGTCTTTATCCATGTAGATGCGCCCTAAATTTGTCGCAATCTTCGCCGATGGCCCGAACTTCTCTTGATAAGTTCGATAAACTCTTATGGCTTCGTCAACTTTCTGTTTTTCTTCGTAGAGGTACCCAAGGGCGACAGTTGTCTCTATAAAATCAGGTTTTGCTGATAGAGCTTTAAGAAAAGCTTGCTCAGCCTCTTTATCGCGATGGCGTTCAAGTTCGATGCGTCCCAGGTAGTAGTAGGCCAAGTGAGTGTACTTCTTATTCTTTGCTACTTTTTTGAAATGTTTTACACTTTCATCGAATTTTTTTTCTTCGGCCAAAAGCGCGCCGATGTAGAGGGCGGCTTCGATATTATCGGGTTCATTTTTGCTAATGATCGCATATTGCTCAAGGGCCTTATCAAAAAGTTTTGAAGAAGTATAAAGCCCTGCCAGAAGCATTCGTGCCTCGGTGTGTTTTGGATTTATGGTCACCGCAGATTCAGCCTGATCCACCGCCTGAACAAACTGGCCTTTTTTAACAAGTTCTGCGGCGAGTTTGTACCGGACGGGAGCGCTATCGGGATCGTATACGAGGGTAAGCTTGTACTCGTCTATAGCCTTTTGTGAATCGCCATCTAGGGCATAAGCTTCCGCTAAAGAAAAATGATAGTCGGCTTGCGAACGCAGAAAAGCCGGATCAATCACTTGGCCGGAAGCTGGATCTCCAGAAGCGGGTTTGCGCATTGGATTCACTTTAGGTTTTGCTGGACCGGCATCGGTCAGTGTATTGTCTGTCGTGATTTCGCTCGATTTTTTTGTGGCTGTACTGCACGCCATGAGACCGTTTAAGAGAAGAAAGGCAGCGATTACCCGTTGGGTCATGACGTATTCTCCTTAAAATTTTACTCACGGAAGCGCTCAAGAGGCTGGTGCTCTTCCCGGACTTCAAATCCGGTGGCAGGTTCTAACCCTGTGGTGGGTTCGATTCCCATTCGCTTCCGCCATTTAATTTTTCGGAAAATCTAGAGAAAATCTTAACGGGGTTGGACTATCTAATCGGAGTAATGTTGCAAAGGTCGTCCCCCTTGCATTCGAACTGAGGTTCGTTTGGATTCGCAGACTGTGTATGGACGGAAGTCTGGCTTATACCATCGGCCCCGTTACTCCATACGACCACCTGGGCTGGAGTTCCTTTGACATTGTTTAAAAAGGCAAAGTTATAGGGGTGTCCCCAGGGATCCATAGAAATATTTCCCTGCCATTCGCCGTTCTTGAGGTGGGCTTTTAAACTTTCCATATCTACCTTAGGAAGCTCTTCAATCTTTGCAAGACTTGCGATAGAACGCTGCGGATTCCCCAATAATCCCCTTGCAGAATCTAGATTCTCAATTCTTCGGGGATCCAGGAGGCTCTGAGCTAAGTTTTTAGTTTCATTTTTGGCAAGATCTGTCCTTTGGTCCGATTGGATATTTTTCCGAATGATGGGGCCAGTAACTGCAGCAATCACTAAGAAACTCACCAGCATGGTTATGAAGTCAAATGATGTAAACCCATGATTTTCTTCGTTATTCATTCCCTATCCTAATACCTTAACAGATCGCTGAAGTGACCTACGTTAGGCTTCTCGGCTCAAGGCCTGCAATACTTAAGCAGAATTTCTTGTTTAGCCTGAATTTAACCCCCCGCTTCATTGAGAGTGTCTAACCATCAAGAAATAAAGTACTTTTATCGGGCTTGACATCGTGTGCCTAGGATGTAATTCTCATTCGAGTTTTGAGATAAGCATCGGTGTGAGTCAATATTGATTTGACTCTAGTTTAGAGAGAGCGAGGAGGACGGTTTGGAATCGCAAGTTCAAAATCCAGTGGTCACTAATCCTAATGCAAAAGTGATTAAACGTTACCAAAATAGAAAGTTATATGACACGCAGCAAAGCTGCTACGTTACTCTTGAAGACATTGCAAAAATGATCAGAGCTAACGAAGAAGTCGTGGTGGTCGACAATAAGACTAAGAAAGACATCACCTCTTCAACTTTGACCCAGATTATTTTCGAAGCCGAGAAAAAGGCAAAAAATTATATTTCCATTGAAACCTTAAGAGAGATTATTCAAACCGGAACCGGAAGTATTTCCAGTTATTTAGAAAAGGTCCTAAATCGGCCCGTTGCAGCTTCACCGAAGTCCGATGACCAAGGGGCTGGTATAGCTACTGCTGGTACGGCTAACAGCCAATCCTCCAGCCATACAACAACGCTGGATATGAGCGAACTTCTCGACAGCACCACCCGTTCCTTTGACGATATTCAAAAGAAACTTGAAGATCGCATTTCTAAGGCTACGGGCAAGGGAGAAATTACTAACGTTCAAGAAAGAATCAATCAGCTGCATCAAAAGCTAGCAACTATTGAAACAAAAATTAAAGAATACGAGCTTGAACAGTAATAAAATACCGAATAAAAATGAAAAACCTGAGATGAAAATCTCGGGTTTTTTTTCGGCTACTGACAGACTGACCCACAGTAGCCGTACTGACAGGAGATTTAAAATGACAACTTTGCGTCTGATTTATGTTTTCTCTACCCTACTCCTCATAACCCTTATCTTAAATATTTCAGATGCCAACGCCGAAGAAGGCCATCATACTTTGGGAGTTCAGGCGGGTGAAGTGGGACTCTCGGGCGACGTCGGAAATATTTATGGAAATGCTTTAGGCGGTGGACTCTTTTTTGATTATGCAGCCAGTGATTATTTGGAATTGGAACTCAGTTGGCTCACGAGTCATCACACCGGCTCTAACTCTGGCGTTTTTGGTAGCCCGCCACTAAGCCTCACTCAAAACTCCTACATGGTGGCTCTTCAATACAATATCGATACCCTGGACATATTCACTCCTTATCTTAAAGGCGGGGCTGAATTCATAAATCACGGGCAAGATGTTATCAATCCTCAGACCTTGGCTAATTCCCCGGCAAACACAACGGGATTTGGTTTAGATATTGGGGTAGGTTCAAAGGTCGATGTCGGAAGTCATTTAATGGCCGGTCTGGATCTTCTTTATCACAGTATTTTTACCACAACCTATACCCCTCCTAATTCTCCGGCATCTGTAAATACTATCCAGAGTTATTTTACCGTTATGCTTAGGCTCGGCTATTCATTTGGAGAAACGGGCTATCACACAGGGGGCGCAAAGCCGCCTGGCCATTAACATTAATCCGCAAAAAATATAGAGCTATTAAAAATACTACACAGACTCAATTTAGGGGGTCCCCGTCGGAGGCCTGTAATGGTTCTCAACCATCCTCTGAGCCTCAAAGAGTGGAATAGGTCTTGCTGGTAGAAACCCATGCGAAAACTAATACCCAAGTTCTTTCTCTTATTGATTTTAAGTCTTCCATGGATAAGCCCGGCAAGAGAACTCCAGACACTGTTTTCAACCCAAGAATGCAAAGAGCGCTTATTTCAATTAGCAGTCAAAGTTTATCCTAACGGTAAAATCGATCTTAAAATCGGGAACGCCAACCTCTTTGCCGGCCGCCTGCTTAACAGAGCTTCTAGACCCCTGTCTCTAGTAACGGGCGTGACTCGCCTCTCTGAAATTAACTCAAGATTTAAGAGGGCATATACAGACGAGAAAACGAGCATCCAAACTCTTTTAGATGTCCTACAAGTTTCCGTTGACGTGAACGAGGTAAAGACTTCGAAAATCCCTGAATCTGGGCCACTTGTAATCGTCGCCAATCATCCAAAATCGGGAATAGAAGCGTTGGCCATTGCCTCCGTTATTCTAAGAAAAAGAACCGACGTTAAAATTCTAACGAATTTTGCCTTTGCTCAAATTCCTGAACTAAAAAATACCGTTATCGCTGTCGATCCTTATGGTCAGAGAAGCAATAAGGAAGCCGTTGATCAGGCCAAGGACTGGGTCCAAAGGGGTGGAGTTTTGATCGTGCTTCCTGCCGGTGACGTCACTGACACCGAAGGACCATGGAAAACAGGCGCAATACGTGTTGCTCTTTCAGCGCAAGCTACAATTATCCCGGTTTTTGTTCCAGGCGAACCCTCCTGGGTGAGAAAAACCGCCCTTCGCATTCATCCCTGGGTGGCCACCGCTTTCACTCCCCGAGAAATAATTAATCAAACCCGTTCTACCCTTCGCTTAGAGTGGGGGGACCCCATAGATCCCGAAAAGATTTCTGCAATCGGTGATATCGAAGAAGCGACCCAGTACGTTCGCTCAAGAACGTTGGCTCAGGGGACTGTGGCAGAAGACAAAATACCTCGAACTAAAGTAAAAAAGGCTCCTATAGCTCTCAGTGGATCATCCAAGCTGCTCGTTGAAGAAGTGGCACAGCTCCGCCTTAAGAATAATTTTCTCGTTAAAGAAAACAAGTTTGAAGTTTTTTTCGCAACCGCAAAAGAAATTCCCAATCTGCTCTTTGAAATCGGGCGTCAGCGAGAAATTGCTTTCCGTTCCGTGGGCGAGGGCTCAGGGAGGTCGGTAGACCTAGATGATTTTGACAAGGATTATATCCATCTCTTCACTTGGGATTCTGAGAATAACAGGCTCGTGGGGGCCTACCGCCTCGGGGAGGTGTCAAAGCTCATCGCGAAAAAAGGAATATCTAGTTTGTATACCTCCGGATTTTTTGAGTACAGCCCCGGATTTGAGATTCGATTTGCGAATGCCCTTGAGCTAGGGCGTTCGTTTGTAACGGTAGAGTATCAGCGCACTCCATTTGCTCTTTTTGGGCTTTGGAAGGGGATTTACAGCTACCTCCTTCGTAATCCCCGGTATAAAGACCTTATCGGGGCCGTCAGTATTAGCCATGAATACGCTGAAAGCTCCAAGCTTCTGATGATCAAATCTCTGGCTCAGAATTCTATGTCGCCTGACAGCCAGCTTGTGAAACCAAAGGCGCCCCCATCTTTTTCTACCTTGCTCACTGAGGCTGATATTCAAAGGATAATAGCCAATCATCCCACCATGAAGGATCTCTCTAAAGTCATTTCTTCCATCGAGCCTGACGACAAAGGTGTCCCAGTTTTGATGACTCAATACTTGAAAATGGGCGCAAGCTCTTTAGCTTTCGACTCCGACCTTGAATTTGGTACAGTCGACGCCTTAATCCATGTGGATGTGACGAAGATTCCATTTAAGGTTGCGACACGATTCCTGCCGAAGGAAGACGCAAAAAAACTCTACGATATTTGGGGAATTAATACAGATGGCCCCTAAGATTTAGTAATTTTGTAAGACTACCTGTAGAAACTAGGTACAGTTTTCAATCTTAATTGGCGGCCCAGGGCTAATTCTCATTCCCCCTAGGCATAGGTCTTGCTCTAAGAAGACTCTAAGCAGAGGTGGAGCGTCTCGGGGAGTCAAAAAATCTGAGAGCTAGGATGGCTCCTTTTTTCTAGTGCATTCTTAACGCAAAGATCGCCAATTCAGAAAGGTGGTCTTGCCTGCATCAATATTCACATTAAAAGTAGCTTGTTCCCCTGAGGGCGCGTTCGTCTCTGAAAGACCAATCACCTTTACTTCGTGGGGTCCGGGAGACAATCTTACTTTAGCAATTTGTAAGGTGTCTGGGAGGGTTTCCCAGAACCTTAAATCGGCTTGGTCAGCGGCATTAAGGCCTGCCCAAGCGATCATTCCAAGGAGCTGATTCTTCTGTCTTATTTGATCGGCAACAACTGCCTTAGCGACAATACCCGCCGCTCTTTTTGCAACTAGGCCCGCATAAGCATCGTCTAGGGTTTTAATGGCCACCGCCGAAATACTATAGATTTCTCGAGTGGACTCTTTAATGTTTTGATCAGGTACCGTCAAAACAGCTTCTCTCGTCAAGGAACCTCGATGGAAGAATTTTGGAAAGCGGTAGGAGGCTGGATTGGGTCTTTTCTCAGCGCTTCGCCCCTGTTGATAAATCAAAACGAGTTCACCTGTTTTAGATTCTTCTTTGGATGAAGGAGTACTCACTTCTCCAAATTCTTTTTGCCAATCTTTAAGGTCTTCCTGACGGCCCAATCGTTTCGCCCATTTTACGAGGTCATATTTGAGATAGGGAAAATCAGGAGCAAGTTTGTACGCCTCTTTATAGTCTATGTACGCATCATCAGGGTGACCGGAGGCTTCCCATATGAGGGCGGAAAAATAACGTGCAAAGGGATTCTGCTCATAGGCCCTCTTGGCCTCAAATTTATATTTGTAAAGCTTTTGATTCACTCGGCGGCACTCAACGAGAGCGTCTTCAAAATTCCCCTGGAGGGTGTAATCAATGGCTAAGAAAGCGTTGATAATGACTTTTTCAAAATCTTCGCCTTTGTACTGCTTAATATTGTCATTAGTCAAAAGCGTTGCCATTTCAGTAGAAATGCTCGTGTAGTCTTTGACCTCGCTCATCTTATCTGCGGCGATCCAGTCTTTTTCACTGTCTTTGAAGTTACCCGCCAACTGCAAAGCCATCCCCCGATCAAAGAGGTAGAGCAGCTGATCCTTGCTGTCTTCGTGAGCCTTACTCTCTAAAGCCTTGGCTGCATCCGCAAACCTGCCGCCATAGAAATCGGATCTCGCCGATTTAGTCGAGCTTTGGTAAGTGGCGCAGCCAGAACTTAAGAGCAAAATTGCGAGGAGAAAAAAACCCTTTTTCACTCTACCTTACATACTGATATGGTGTTTTTTGAATATCTTTCGAATTTGGTCTTGATCCTGCCAAACTGAAATATTGGTGCTCAAGTTTGTCAAATTAAGCGTGATTTTATAGTAAACGGTTTTATCTTTACCTACTTCTTGAACAATAGAATCTAATCTTCCATTGAGAATATAGTCGGCGCCAATTTGTCTTCCTTTGGACTTAGCCGTCTTCGCATCGACCATTCCTGAATTTTGGTATTCATACTCAGTGGCGACGTCTCCCCTGGCTTCTTTATCGACAAATTGGACGGCCCCTGTTTTTGCGAGATCAACTTTTACCATATCCATTATGCTTTGCGTGTCGATATGCTCATCGGTTTTATTTTCAAGTTTAGTGACCATCACAATTGGAGGAGTTTGAGCCTTTGCAATGGGACGCGAAGCTATCAAACTATCAACAAGTTTTTTGACCATGGCCTGCATATCGCTTTCCGAGAATTGGTCATTCAGGAGATTAACCTTATCAGGATCATCATAATCCCCTTTCGTGAAAGCTCTAGGTCCACAATCCGTTAAGGCCAATGTGCACAAGCCAGCCATGATGTACTTATAAATATTTTTGGACATGATTTTCGCTCCTCTGTCTATTCTGAAGTCAGGTGTCTGGGAATTGATCAATGATCGCAGATTTTCCATTGAAAAATCAACCCCCAAGCTATCTTAAATTGGCATCAGTGTTGCTAAATTATCAAGGTGAAGGGCAGGTTACCTTGAAAAGGCGAAAAAACGTACAAATCTATATAACGCGGTTCTCAGATTTTATTCTCGGCTTTTTGGTCGCCTTACTTGTTATAACTTTGGGGCGCCATGCTATGGCCGGCTCTTTGCCTTTAGATCGCAGGGTCAATGTCACAATTAAAGAGGAATATATTAAATTGGACCTCCAGCAAAGACGAATGGAAGTCGTATTACCCAATCCCTTGCCCCTGGAAAAATTGACTGAGAGAGAAGCGCTGACCAACCGTCCCTTCCCAGAAAATAATTCTCTGGTCCAACATGCCGACGATATTTCTCCAATAGAACAGGGCTTAGAGTTTAATCGGCCGCGGGCAGGTATTACAAAGAAGTTTGACCCTTTAAATGATATTGAACAAAAAATCGCCGAAGATCAGGCCTACCAGCTTTATCGGGAGAGATACAGAGGGGCTCTCGAAGACCTTACCTCACGAGCCGCTTCTGAACATTCCAACTGGACTCCGCAAAACTAAAATACCCCTTATACGTGATAACCACATGATCCACCAAGGGGATCTGTAGCAAATCGCCCCCTTGTTTTAGCCTGGTTGTCAGCTCTTTGTCAGCCCGGCTCGGCTCGCACTCTCCTGAAGGATGATTGTGACCGACAATAATGGATGTCGCGTTAGCAAGGAGTGCAAACCGAAAAACATCACGAGGATGAACAAAGCAAGTATCGACAGTCCCGCGAAAAAGCATATCTGACTTTATAACTTTGCAAAGGGGATTAAGGGCTATAACCCAAAACTCCTCCACATCGGCGCTACCAATAATTTTTCTGAAAAAATGAGCCGCACTGCGACTTGAAAGCAATTCCATGGCCGGCACCTGTGCAAACAGTCGGCCTGTTTTAGATTGGCAGGGTTCACCTTTAAACTGATTTTTCGTCCGAGGGACCGTCCACCGGAACCTTGATGATGAATTCGGTCCCTTTACCCACATTGCTTTTCACCACAATCTCACCGCCGTGTTTTTGAATAATCCCGTACGAAATAGAGAGACCCAAACCCGTTCCGGCCCCCACTGGCTTAGTGGTGAAAAAGGGATCAAATATTTTGTCCAAATCAGCCTTCGGAATTCCTGGGCCGTTATCTTTAATCGACACAAAGGCCCATCCGCCTTCTTCCCAAGTCTTAATCCAAATATCACCCTTCTTTTTTATGGCTTGAGCGGCATTACTTACAATATTCATAAAAACTTGGTTAAGTTGACTCGCATAGCAACGAACAAGCCGACGATCCTCATAATCCTCGTGAACCTTAATTCTATTCTTGAGTTCTCCTGAAAGCAGTTTGATGGTGTTTTGCATACCTTCTTTAAGACTAACGGGTTTAACCTGAGCTTCGTCTAAACGAGAAAAATTTCTGAGCCCCATCACAATGTCCCGCGTCCTTCTCGCCCCATCCTCGCAGCTTGAAATGAGTTTGTAAAAGTCCTCCACGATGTAGTCGAACTCCACCTCGCTCTTCACTTTATTAAGGTTTGCTGGCTCATTCTCAGCGGTTTCTAAAACCCTTAAGATTTTTTGAACATAATCCCTAAGATGAGCCATGTTCGAATAAATAAACCCGATGGGGTTGTTCAGCTCGTGGGCCACACCGGCGACCAGCTGACCGAGGCTAGCCATCTTAGCAGATTGAACCAGGGTCGTCTGGGAGGATTGAATGTTTTTCGCCATTCGAGAAAAGGAACCAATAAGAATGCCAATCTCCGTCCCCGAGGTATCTTCGAGTTTCAGATTCGTTTCTCCGTCTTCCATTTTTTTTGTCGCTTCTACAAGTTGGTTTATAGGATTCACAACCCTGTTAGAAACATAGATAAGGAGGGGAATCAGAAAAATAAGAATCAAAAGTGTGATTGTCAAAAGGGTGAGTTTTATTCGATGAAGGACTTGCTGACTCTCCCTCTTGCTTGCCGCTAAGCCTAATGTCACAAAGGGTTTTTGTTGGCTATCAACAATACGCCTTACGATCATTCCGTAAGATTCGTCGCGGCTGGTGATGTCAAAAAAACTCCGGGCCCCTCCACCAATTTTTTCTGGAAAAAACTCCTTCGGGTATAGAAAGAAATCATCCCGTGAACTTGCCGCGACCTGGTTTTTATCGTCAAAAATTGTGGCTTCAAGGTTAAGACGCTTTTTTAAGCCCATAACAAAGGGCTGACCCAATTCTATGGCTTCTTCGAGGTATCCAACCGTCTTATTCTTGCTAACAATTTGTGTGTACGCCACAAGTTCAAGACCAGAGTGTGGTAAGATATCTCGTGCCGTAGCCTGTCCCCTAGCCTTGATTTCTTGAATCAACCCAGTTGCTAAGAAAACGTCTCCAGCCTCCAGGTTGCTTTGAGCTTTTACATCGTTTTGTTGACTTCTGACCTGAGCGATCACTAATCGCCCCTCACGATCGAAAATCACCACCCGCGACGTGGAAGGCGATGTTTTTAGCCAGTCGGTTACGACCCGTCTTGCTGATGGAATATTTCTCGTGGCCACATGGTAAGCCAGGGTGGGATCACTAGCGTGGATTTTGCCTAATTTGACTAGATAGCTTTCCAATTCAGAAAGGGTCACCCCGACTTCTCTAACATTGCCTTCGAGGCGTTTTTGAAGCTCATTGTTAAGGGAGGACTCATAGAGGACGGTGCTGTATCCCGATATAAAAGCCAAAGGAATAATCGTAAAAGCCAAAAACCAGAGGGTGAGAATACTCCGGAGAGATTTCTCGGCCCTATTCGGGTTCACTCTTCACTCTCCTCGACTGTCATAATAATACGCATATGCCCTGGACGAATTGTCCGTTGGTGACGTTCTTGGGTCAGCTGCACGATACCCAATTCGTTTAGGACGCTCAAAAACTTTTCATAATTATCTTCGGGCAATATGAAATGGTAGTAGCGTTGCTTCCCTCTGCGCCAACCTAACTCAACTTGCCCGGCTTTAGTGCCTCCTAAATCTCTAATCACTTTACTCACGTGATCAGCAACTTCATCATTAAGTTCGTCAACCTTGAGACTTCCCCGCCATACAAACCCCAACATTTTCTGCTCGGATTCTTTTGCCACCACTCCCGCCGTTTGCGGATTTTCTTCTTCCTTAGCCGTGGTCTCCGCATCAGAGGCCTCTTCTTTAGAAATCGGAGTCACCTTAGCAATAAGCCCTGGGGACTCTGTGGGCTGAGCCTGCATTTGTGCCTGAACTTCAGGGCCTGGAGTTTCAGAGGTTTGAATTTTCACGGGAGCGGGTTCTGGCGTTTGGGCGGTCACCACCACCGGTGCTGCTGGCCTCATATTTTGAACCGTGCGGGCTAAGCGGAGCCACGGGAAGTAATGCACGGTTAAAATCAAAACCGTGGTCGTGACAGAGAGCTCAACGGCCCACTTCAAGGTTGAGGGCCAGCGCTTCCATCCCCATGCCGCCAAGGTATCCTTCCAAAAATGATGTTCCTCCTTGAGGTAAGAGATCATAGCGGGAGAAGGCTTGGTTCCCGCTAAATCTATCACTGTGGCTCTCGCTTTTTCTAATTTACTGTAATAATCCCGACATTTTTTGCATGCAGCAAGAAGGGTCTCAATTTTTTGGATGCGGTGAGTATCAAGACCCGAACCACTTTCGGTTTTTAAGGGAAAGAGCTCTCTGACAAAGAAGCAACTCAACTCTTGATCCGTCAAGCTTTGACTCCCGCAAAAGCCTCAAGGCCACGCCCCAATCGAAAATAAATTGTACCTTCGGGGATGCCCAAAGCTTTTGAAATGTCTCCAACGGAATAATTAAGAATATAACGAAGCACCAATACCTCGGAGGATTCCGATTCACTCCTTCTTACATATTCTTTCCACGCAGCCAATGAATCGCTATTTAAAACTTTCCATTCTGATTTTGCAGGATTGCTTTTTGCACGATGATTCTTCTTTAAATATTTCTGAAAAAGGGCAGACATTTCTTTTATCAAAGCCTGATCAGCTTCGGCCTCTTTAAGGGTTTTTGAGTTTTTTTGAAAGGCCCGAAGAGCCCGAAGAGCGCTGTGCAAAGCCACATCCTCGTCCAAGAGAAGAAAATAAAAATAATTGAGGGCCGCCTCGTAGTGGGCCTCGATTGGCATGATTAATCCGTTGTGAGTTGCTTAAGGAGGTCTAACTCCTCAAGAACTTTACCGGAACCAAGAACGACACAAGTCAAAGGATCTTCTGCTAGGGACACTGGTAAGCCGGTTCTCTCCCTAAGAAGAATATCAAGATTAGCTAAGAGCGCACCACCGCCGGTTAAGACAATCCCATTATCAACAATGTCCGAAGCTAACTCGGGAGGTGTTTTTTCTAGGGCCGTTTTTACAGCATCCACAACCTCATTTACAGAGTCTGTTAAGGCGTCGTGAACTTGGGTTGAAGTGATCTCAATAGTTTTTGGAGCTCCAGCAACTAAGTCACGGCCTTTGATTTCCATGACCCTTTCTTCGTCAAAAGGGTAAGCATTTCCGATAGCCATTTTTATGTTCTCGGCAGTGCGTTCGCCAATTAATAAGTTAAATTGCCTGCGAACATAATTAACTATGCTCTCGTCAAACTTATCTCCGGCAATTTTAATTGATTTACAGTAGACGATACCGCCCAAACTTATAACAGCAACCCCCGTCGTCCCCCCACCAATATCGACAACCATATTCCCGCTGGGCTCTGTAATAGGAAGTCCCGCGCCAATCGCCGCAGCCATCGGCTCTTCGATCAAATAAACTTCTCTGGCTCCCGCCGATTGGGCCGACTCTTTTACGGCGCGCTTTTCGACCTGGGTGATGCCATAAGGGACACAAATAATAATTCTGGGTCTAACCAGAGCCTTTTTGCCGCCCATGGATTTAGAAATAAAATATTTGAGCATACTCTGAGTGACTTCGAAGTCAGCGATAACACCGTCTTTTATGGGTCGAATGGCGACGATGGACCCGGGAGTTCTTCCCAGCATTTCTTTTGCTTCTTTACCCACGGCCAAGACCCGATTCTGCATTCCTCGATAGTTTTTTTGAACGGCAACCACGGAAGGCTCATTTAAGATGATGCCTCGTCCACGGGCATAAACAAGGGTGTTGGCTGTACCAAGATCGATAGCTATATCGTTGGCAAAGTAGTCTGAAAATTTGTCAAAGAATCCCATGGTTGTCTTTCATTTAACGTGGGTTAGTCTATTGAAGTCAAGTCATCGAATAAATTAGGAAAATAATTTTTACCATTCAAAATGGCGCACCTTGTCACCGCGCTCATCAATTTCGCTCATGGCTTGAACCCCTATTTCTAAATGAACGTCGGCATAATCTCTGAAAACACGGTTTGCAGAGGACTTGGTCTTCACTTTTTTAAGAGGCAAATCGCTGACTAAAAGGAGAGCCCCGCAAGGCACTTTGCTCGCAAAGGAGGTCACAAAAAGTGTGGCACATTCCATCTCTACTGCAGCCACCTTCTCGCGACGGATGGTCGCTTTAAACTCGTCGTCAAACTCCCAAAACCTGTAATCAGTCGTGTGAACCACCCCAGCCTGATATTTTAGATTTTTTTCTAAAATAATTTGGCTGATGAATTTCTGAATTTTAAATGCAGGAAGCGCAGGCACTTGAGGGGGCATAAAGTGAATGCTCGTTCCCTCATCTCTTATGGCTGCCATAGGCAACAAGAAATCACCAATTTTTAGATCTCTGTGGAGGCCACCACACATCCCCAACATTAACACCGCATCGGGCTTTATTGCCGAAAGCATTTCAATAACCAGGGCCGCCGTGGGGCTCCCAATTTTAAAATCAACAATGCTCACCCCAAGAGCCTTAGAATGGGCCGCTCGCATCGCAGAGCCCGATTTAAGAGGGGCATTATACCTCTTGCTAAAACGTTCCATGTAATATTCAAAATTAGTGAGTATGATGTGCTTATGAAAATCCTTAGCGCTCGACCCAGTATAGCGCTCAAGCATATTTCGAGCGATGGCTAGTTTTTTGGGATTATTCCAGGTTCGCTGCTTATCACTTGCGTCATGTGAAACCGTGGTCATCTCGATCTTAGCCTCTTACTTACCTTCATTAACTATTAACCATTTTTACTATTGATTAACCTACTCCGTGTTAAATATTATTTCAACTATGTCAGATCAGCAAGCATTCGAAGAACTTAAGGTTTTTTTTGAAAACCGAGCGGTCTGTAGACAGGCCGCCGACTCTTTAAGGCAAAACGTAGAAATTGGGATCGTCATTAACGAGTCACTCCAATGTACGTTTTTTAAAGAAGGCGAAAACCCTCGATTTGAGGCCCGTCAGGCTAAAAAACCTGATGTTGTTTTCTACATGAAACCAGAGGCCATTAAAAGTTTAACCGAAAGCACAAGCGACGATATCGGAGAAATTGGAATCACCGTAACGAAAAACTATTTGGCCGGATCTATTCGCATCAACGTAAAGGGCTCTATGATCAGCCTTCTCACCAACGGCTATTTGGGAGTTATAAAGTCCGGAGGGCTGTCTTTTGCGAAGTTTTTAGCTAGCCACGGCGTCACTGGTCTAGGTAAAATCAAGGATGTTATTCAACATCTCAGGAAGTAGTAATCACTCCATGACGGTACCTTTCTATTACCCACAACTTTTAGCTAAAAAGGTTTTGCCCTCTCGCCCCTAGGACGGCCGTCCTGGCCTCCTGGTATGAACTATTACCGTAGAGGACTGCCGGTACCGCTACTGCCCATGGAGGGCGTGCCGCCGCCTTCTCAGTGGGGCACTTCGTGGGCAGACTAAAGCAGGGTCGATATCAACTGCTACCGCCAACCCATTTCAAACTTGAGATGGTCTTTGTAGAGCTGTTTTTCCTCTTCAACCTGAAGCTCGGACCAACCCCGCTCTTTTTTAAAAACTTCGGTGATGGCGTCGAGTAAAACAAAACCGTGATCCCTCTTGGCCAAGAAGAGAGGAGTTCGCCTCAACATAAAATCTTTGAGATGAAAACACATCGTATTATGACTTGCGAAAAGGGCTTCCATTTCCCAAGGCCTGTGTATTCCTGCCCTTTCACCCTCTTCTAAGATATTTAAAGCTTCAAAACCATGTCGCTCGGCGAGTTTTAAGGTTTCAGCCTCAGTCAAGCCATATTCAGCGGCCCACATATAAGATTGAGCGAGGGCTTCCGAAAGTTTTTCAGGAGTGATTATGGGATTGATAACTTCCCGAGTTTGATTGCGAGCATATTTAACTCTCTCTTCTAAAGAAAATTCTTCTTTTAGAACGACTTCCACTATATCTCGGGCCATCCGGCGATAAGTCGTGTACTTTCCCCCCGCCACAAAAGTGACGTTGCGCTGGGTATGCAAAATGACATGCTCACGGCTTGTTTTACTTTCAGTAGAACTCCCGTCGGCCACAAGGGGCCTTACTCCAGAGTAGCTAGCGATAATGTCGCCTTCTGTAATCTTGGCTTCGGGAAAGTACCCATCCACTATTCTAAGTAAATAACTCACATCATCTTTAGTGCTGTGGACGGTTTCAGGACTTTCTTTAAAGTCTGTGTCTGTCGTCCCCACGATCACCATATCATGCCTTGGGATACCGAAAATAATCCGACTATCTTTGTCTGTAGCCATCACCACGGCTTCTTGAAGAGGGAGTCTTTCGCGACTCAAAGTCAGATGAATCCCTTTACTGGGCCTGAGGATTTTCTTCCATTCAAAAAGACTCTCGGCAAATTGATCCGTCCAAGGCCCCACAGTACTCACAAAATGCTTTGCCTTGATGGTGACTTTCTTTCCAGAAATTTTATCTTCAGCCTCTAGGGCTTTAAGTCGACCTCCTTCATCAAATATTCCATGTCCCGCTTTAATGTAATTGGCTAATTTGCCGCCGTATCGATGGGCTGACCGTAAAGTTTCGATAACAAGCCTATCATCGTCCATATAGGCGTCGCTGTACATGTAAGAACCAAGTAATCCGTCCTCCCGAAGCTGCGGAACCTTATTCATGGTCCCATTTGCAGATAGGCGTTCGTGAAACTTCGGAGTGTGAAGGAGTGCCAGGGTGTCGTAAAGCCACATCCCTAACCCCATCTTAAACATCCCCACGCGGCCCCCTTTATAAACAGGCAAGACAAAACTTAAGGGGTGGACAAGGTGTGGAGCGATATCGAATAAAATATGACGCTCATTAAGCGCCTCAAAAACTAAACCAAATTCTAAATTTTCCAAATAACGAATGCCGCCGTGGATGAGTTTACTGGAACGACTACTCGTCCCTGATGCAAAATCATTTTGCTCTATAAGACATACCTTCATTCCGCGACTTGCAGCATCTCTGGCCGTGCCTGCTCCGGTGATTCCCCCTCCGATAATGCAGAGATCAAAATCACAAGACGCCATATCGTTAATATTCTTTAGTCTTTCGTTAAACGAAAAACGGCTGAACTTAATCATTTGTTTTTATTTCTCCGATATTCGACCAGAGCATAAAAGAGCTTTTTCTTTAAGGCTAGTAAAATGACCTCAGCGAGGATCCCCACGCCGTAGAGAATCATCGCAAACTCTCGTCCCGACGGATAAAAAAACTGGAAGCCCCAGAGGGAGAAAAGACCTAAGGCCTCCCATACATTAATTTCCAAATCCATAAGAAAAAGAAGCGAAAGGAGGGATTGCATTAACGTCAAACCAATTTCTTGGAGTTGGAGAGGCGAGAAAATGAGGGGGGTGATCTCTTTTTTCGAGAGGCTCAGAACTATGGGAATCATTCCCGCCATCAACGTCCACTGGACAATGTTTGAGGAGATCATATTGATCATGGCCATGGGAGCCTTTTTACTGGTCCTGGCCCACTGAAAGGCCGTGACTTTTTCAGGGAATTCGCTGACAAAGGGCGCACACCATTGAACGAAATAAAAAGAAGGGATCCCCATCGTTAAAGCAAGAGCCTCTAGGCCTAAAAGAAAGGGCCGGGTTGAAATGCTCAGTAGAAATCCGCTTAAGACGAAAAGAAACAAGAGTGAGGGCCATCTTCGGGTTTTCTCCATAGATGAAATCTTTTTTCCAACCCACGGCAAATCGGCCTCTTCTTCTTTAATCCCCTTGGGTAGTTTTGTGAGCTCATAGAGATAAAGAGTATAAATGGCCCCAAGAAAAAAGCTGTCTATTATTGTTAGCGAACCCTTAAGCCAAATCAGTCCAAAATAAAGTGTGCTTAAGAGCAATGTTAAAACCTCAAGTCCATTAACCCAGTTTAAACAAAGTTTTGACCAACGTTTTTCTTTGGAAAAAAAGGTTTTAGTGAAGTAAATGAGTGGCCAACCGAAACCCACAAGGAGCCGGAGCGAGCCCGTTAAGTTTGCTATCATAAGGGACTGCTTCTGTTCCCAGGCAATAACAGCTTCCACTGCAAATTCTGGAGAGACTTGAAGCCATGCCAAAAAGGCCAAAGCCAAGCCTTGGCTGATATAGAGTTGGGCCGTTTCAGCAGCCCAGCCCATAAGAATTGAGGCTACTATAACTACCGGCGCAGCCCATAGGATGGATTGCCAAGCACTCATATAAGCGTAATCTCCCATAAAATCTTGTTCTATACCTTGTAAAAAAACCGAATGAAGATAAAAATAAACTAATGACTTGGAACCCAGAAATCAAGACAACCATTGATCGCGTCTTAAAAACAAAAGAGACCTCTAAGCTTGCCGTTTTCGATGCCGATGGAACTCTTTGGCATGATGATTTGGGAGAAGCTTTTTTTAAACATCAGATTGAAAAAAACCTCGCACCAGGCTTAAGAAATATTTCTCAACCCTGGGCCCACTACCGTCAGCTTTGCGCAAGAGACGCTACGGTAGCTTACGGGTGGCTTGCCCAAATCAATGCCTCCCTTTCTGATGCCGAACTCACCCAACAGGCTGAAGATTTTTACAATTTAAAATTTCGTTCTAAATTTAATCCTGAAGTGAAGGATCTTATCTACCAATTGCGTGCCCATAATTTTCAGGTCTGGATTTGTACAGCTAGTATAAGATGGGCCATCGCCCCCGCCCTCAAAGATCTAGATATCGATACAGATTTACTTATCGGTGCAGAGGTTGAGCTAGATAAAGATAAAATCTTAACAAATAAAATTGTAGAACCCGTCCCTTACAAAGCTGGAAAAAAGTATTGGCTTGAGAAAAAGCTAAAGGGCAAGCCTCTTCTCGTCGCAGGTAATTCCATGGGAGATTTAGAAATGATGGCCATGGCTAAAGTTCTTCCTTTAACCATTGTTTTCGAGCCTCACCTCCCGGAAATTCGAGATAGCGAGATAGAACTCATGGCCGAGTCTAAAAAACGGACATGGCCTATACAGATTTTCCGATAAGATTTTCGAGATCTGAAACTTCTTTGGGAGCAAGATGGGTCAGCACTTCACATCCGGCGGCCGTCACGACCACATCGTCTTCAATTCTGACTCCTAACCCGCGATATTCCGCAGGGGCGCTCATATCATTTTCCGGAACGTACAACCCCGGCTCAACGGTGAAGCACATATTAGGCTCTAATTTTCTAGATTCACCGTTTGGAGAATAAAGCCCCGCATCGTGAACGTCCATTCCTAACCAATGACTGGTGCCGTGAGGGTAATATTTGAAGAACGCTCGGGAGTCGATAAGGTCCTTTCTTTGCCCCTTAAGCAAGTCCAATTCAATCATAGCGTCCGTAAGGCCCTCTATGGCCTGAGCATGAATACTGGGCAATGTAACCCCAGGTTTCACTGCCTTTATACAATTTTTTTGAACTTTTAAAACAGCCTCATAGAATCTCTTCTGAGCGGGAGAAAACTTTCCAGAAACCGGAAACGTTCGCGTAATATCTCCAGTGACGTACCCAAACTCAGCACCAGCATCGACAAGAAGAAGCTGCCCCTCACTCATTTTATCGCAATTGTTAATGTAGTGGAGAATTGTAGCATTGGCCCCGCTTCCGACTATGCTTGTGTATCCTAGTCGATCAGCTCCTTGACGTCGAAACTCGCATTCAATCTCCGCTTCGACTTGGTACTCAAACATTCCGGGTTTGCAGGCTCTCATTCCGACGATATGTCCTAGAGCACTGATCTCCGTGGCTTTACGAAGAAGTTCGATTTCATGAGAAGTTTTAAGAAGACGCATCTCCCCAATAATCTGTTTAACGTCAATAAGAGGTGCAACTCCAATTCCCGTTCGACCTTTGAGGCGCCGAGATTTTTCCATTGCATCGAAGACCGTCTGGTCACAATCAGGGTTTTCACCCATCTTATAATAGATTTTCTCAGCATTCTTGATCAGTTCGGGTAAACGGGTGTCGAACTCTGAAATCGGATAAACTTTGTTTGGACCAAAATATTCTTTCGCCCCTTCGAGTCCATATCGAAAGCCATCCCAAATTTCTCGGGCTGGATCCCTTTCCCACACGAACATTACAAAATTATTAGGGCTGCTCGGGTCTAAAATCGCAACACTCTCGGGTTCAACAAATCCAGTGAGATAGTAAAAAGAACTATCCTGTCGAAAAGGGTAATGGACGTCGTTGTTTCGAATCAGCTCTCGCGCCGAGGGAATGATCGCCACCCCCCCTTTGATTTGGCTCAGCAGGGTTTTTCGGCGACGTTCAAATACTTCTTTGCCTCCCTTTGGACCTTTTTCCACTTTTTTAATTCCTCTCTAAAATTAAATTTTCAAATTCCCAATGCAGTCATTAACCCAGGCAGATATTTTGTGGCCGCTTGCTCACCTTGAGCCACGGCCTCCCTTCGATGATCATAATCCGTCAAATCCATATCTATAGGAACCTCAATGGTTAAATTGGCGACGAGATGTTGCTGTTTTGAGATTTCTCGAACCGCTAACCAAAGAGCTTTAAGCTCGGGACTGCTTTCTTTTAAGATTATTTTTCCACTGCTAATAACATCAACATAAATTAAGTACTGAGCTCCGAGCTTTCGAAACTCGCCAGGCCAATCCACAGGACTTAAGGCGCCAGAAACGTAAGTCTTACCCGCCCTTTGATAAAAGGAATAGAGCGGGGGAAGAACGGCACACTTAACAAGTTGCTCCCGGGCTTTCCCTCTACCTATGAGATCAATTTGGTCTCCGTCCGTTGTAGGGCATCGAAAGGGAATACTTCCTGAGTCTAAATCATTTCTTCCGAAAGAAGCATTTAAGAATTCAAATAGCTCTTGTGGATCTTTGGGCTCTGGACGATTATTTAATAAATTCGAAGAAGGAAGTTGTTCTTTTTTCAACTTCATCATTTCCCACTCGACGCCGTTGGCGCCCTTAGAGATGGAATAACTGGCTCCAATGATACTTCCCCACTCGGTACCTCCGATGACAACAATGGGCACTTTGGCCCTTTGAAGAACCCTCAGCACTCCTATATGGGCGTAGGCTCTCATGGCGCCGGGACCTAAAAACACTCCGACGGGTGGGGCCTGACTTCGAGGCGGGGGTTCGGTTTTGGCTGGAGGCTCTGATTTTCCTTGAGCATACTTATGGTTTACCGTCTGGCAGCCCACCAAGGCCAGGAGAAATAGACTAAGAGCGATGCGCAAAAATAAAAAATTCTTTGTTACCATCAGTTCCTCGGAGGGGACTCGGGAAAGTTCTTATTTCCTTCAATCCCAGTTCTTTGCAAATGGCTCTTATTTTCTCTTGAACTTCTTCGTGGAGCAAGGAGTCTTTCACGATGCCCCCTTTTCCGACCTGTTCTCTCTTAACTTCAAACTGGGGCTTAATCAATGCAATGACGTGACCGCTCTCTTTGAGGAACTTCACGGCTTCAGGCAAAATTAAAGACAGTGAGATAAACGAGACGTCGATCACAATCAAATCCACCGGGTTCGCGACGACTTCCGCTGGGATGGCCCTCGCATTTATTCCTTCAAAAGCTTTTAACCTCGGCTCGTTTCGTAATTTCCAGGCAAGCTGGTTATGGCCCACGTCAATTCCGATAATCGATTTGGCACCGAATTGAAGGAGGCAATCCGTAAATCCCCCCGTACTGATACCAATATCGAGGGCATCCAACCCCCGAGGATTTAACCCAGATTCTTTAAGGACCCCCTCCAGTTTTTCACCTCCTCGAGAAACGTACTTGGCCGCCGCGCCGCTTTTGAGCCGGAATGGAGTTTCAAGGGGAAATTCTTCCGAGGGTTTTTTGACCAGGCTATCACCCACACACACCTGCCCTGCCATGATCAGTGCCTGGGCGTGGGTTCTTGATCGAGCGAGACCCTGGTCAGCAAGGAGCTTGTCTATTCTCTCTTTTTTTGGTCGCTCTTTTATTGGTCCGTCACTCACAGGTCTCTTCTTCATGGAGCTCAATGCCGGATTGGAGGAACGACACCGGTATCTTTAATATTATTCATAGCCGTGGTCGCCGCCGTCGGATTTAGCTTTTTGGGAACAGATTTAGCTCTGATCAGATCCATTCGCTTTTTGACCTCAGCAACTATTCCCTTAACATCAATATTTGAGAGCTCACGCAGACGATCCTGATTACCGTGCTCAATAAACTCATCGGGAATACCTAAGTTTAAAACGGGAAGAGAAATATTGAGTTTGGCTAGGGTCTCTAATATCGCCGCGCCCAGCCCTCCGACGACGGTTCCTTCTTCTACGCTGACCATAAGTTTAACGCGAGTGGCATCTGTAACGAGAGCTTCTTTATCTAGAGGCTTGATGAATCGCGCATTCACGACTTCACAGGCAATTCCTTTAGACCTCAATTCTTTGGCGGCAGCCACGGCGGAGGCAACGCACGACCCCGCAGCCCAAATACAAACTTCGGGTTCAATATGTTGTATGAGACGCTCAGATTTTCCAAGGGGGAGCATTCTAAAAATGGAATCTAAGGGCCCGCCGTATCCTTCGCCCCGAGGGAATCGCACCGCCACCATTTTCTCGCAATTTAGGGCGGTATAGACCATGTGCTGCAATTCATTCTCGTCTTTAGGTGCCATGATATACATCCCAGGAATACAACGTAAATAGCTCATGTCAAACACGCCGTGATGAGTGGGCCCATCAGCCCCCACTAATCCGCTTCGATCTAAGAATAGTGCTAGAGGAATTTTTTGAATGGCTACGTCATGAATAAGTTGGTCATAGGCTCTTTGTAGAAACGTGGAATAAATTGCCAGGGCTGGTTTAAGCCCATTGAGCCTCATGGCGGCGGAAAATGTCACGGCATGCTGCTCTGCAATTCCCACATCATAAAACCGGTCGGGGAATAATTTTTGAAATTTATTAAGTCCCGTTCCGTCGGGCATCGCCGCAGTGACCGCTATGATTTTCGGATCCGCCTCCGCCATTCTACACACAGTTTGAGAAAAAATACTGGTATAACTTGGTTTAGAAGTCGGCTTCTTTGTAGGCTCCCCCGTCTCTTTGCAAAAACCACTGACTCCGTGAAAGTCACCGGGCCTTTCTTCAGCACTGGCAAGGCCAAAACCCTTTTTAGTCTTGATGTGAACCAAAATGGGTGGGTTTCCTTCAGAAGAGGGATCACTTTTGAGATCTCCTGTGGTTCTCATTGCAGTTTGGGTAGCCTCCAGAGAAAGATTTCTAACGCTTTCTAAAGTCTTAACCAATTCGTCTAGATTATGCCCATCTATCGGACCGATATAGCGAAACCCTAAAGCTTCAAAAAAGCTTGATGCCGAGAAAAAATCTTTAACTGCAGCACTTAAGGTTTTCACTTTTTCATAAATATCAATTTCACTTGTGGAGACGGCCTTAAGCTTTAGTTTTATTTCGTCTCGGGCCCGGTTGTAGAGTTTACTGGTGATTCTCTTTCCAAAGAACTTAGCAAGAGCTCCTACGTTCTCCGAGATGCTCATCTCATTGTCATTGAAAATCACTATATAATTGGGCCGTCTCAGATGACCTGCGTGATTTAATCCCTCATAGGCCATACCGGCTGTAAGAGCCCCGTCCCCAATTATGGTCA